>ERZ1027171.989-NODE-989-length-10560-cov-8.599810_pt1 | contig 10560 bp, 9 predicted proteins | sample MGYA00519274_ERZ1027171 | MGnify/ENA primary metagenome ERZ1027171 (study PRJEB26926, sample SAMN06164681) | human gut metagenome | biome: ENVO:00009003; feature: ENVO:2100002; material: ENVO:00002003 | host: Homo sapiens | place: USA | collected 2012 ... | reverse complement strand
ACCTATTTTTCCTGTTACTGCTGTCGGCTGGCTTGTGATTACTGGTGCTTTTACTGTGTCAATAATACCGACTGTATGAGCCTGCTCGAATGAAGGCAGACAAATCATAGCCACAATTGTCTCTACATTGACAGGGTCTGTTTTCTGAACTGTTGTTACAGATACACCCATATCAGTGATAGTTACATTAGCAGCATTACCAGCCATAAGGTCACTCTCCTGAGGAGTAGTACCAAACATTGTCTTACCGAGAGGACTTCCCGGGAACATTACGAATGTATCAGTAGGCATGAACTTCTGAGTCGTCTCTTCCTCGTCTGCATATCTCATATCATTCGTACGAACAGCCAGACCATCTAACTGGTCAGCGATGTAGTCCTGCAGCATCTTATTGGTGATAGAGCCAACATTAGAACGAATGGCATAAATGTCATTCTTAATCTTTTCATTGGCGCGTAAGTCTCTCCAAGTCTTGCCGTCACACATTGCGCGGGTAATCTTACAACCTGTTCTCTGTTCAATACCCTCTTTAAGTACTCTGATGTCCTCGATAGGGTCAGAGTTTGTATGGTCAGACCAAGAGACACTAGTCTCAAACTTATTCGCTGCAGGTATCTGATAATCATAACTGAATGTCTGTCCATTAGCAGACATTGCAATAACACCAGAAGTAAGAGCCATCATTCTCATACGTTCACGAGAAGCTCTTGCACCACGAAGCAAACGTGTCTCGTCGTTGAAGATACGGTTCATAACAGAGTCGATGTATGCCTGATTACCTGTTTCAAGTACCAGGTTTAATTCCTGACGAAGTTCTTCGTCAATGTACGTAGACTCTTTGAAGTACGGCATCTGGCTTTCCATCTTCTCAAAGCCAATTCTTCCACGAGGAATAGCTGCAGCATCAAATGCACTGTTCTTCAGTACAATAGGAAGCCCATTGGCACCCATGAGCCACTCAAGCTTCAGTCCTCTTTTCTTATCATCCGGGAATAGCTCCTCACAAGGATAGGGAGCTTCGTCTTTTACCAGCTCTTCCCAATAAGCTACCAGTTCGGTACTATTCATTAAATCGAAAATAGACATAACTGTTGTTTCTCCTTTCCTTTACTACATTTACACCTTTAATAACGTAATCTTATCAGTTCCACCCTTAACGGCAGCTGCTTTAGCAATTGAACTCTGCTCTGCTGTACGAAGTCTGTTAACATTAACAAATCCCCAAATAAGAGCTGTACCATTCATAGCACCGCCTTCAGCTACATTGGTCATATCTACATCATGCAGTAATACCGCATTCATAGGAGACTCATCTGTCGGAACCTTAGCTCTGTCTTGTAATTTCATCAAATTGATGTTAAGTGCCGTACCTGCGGGAACAATACTCTTACCATCAACAGTAGAAGCCATTGTCTTGGGTACGATACAACCAACAGACATCTGATGTTCTACATTGGCCAAAATCTGAATGGGTTTACCATAAGATGTTTTTCTTACACCATCTGTGTTTAGCATTCTTTCTACCTCCTGTTAAATTACGACCAGAAAGACTTTTTCTGTGTCGCCTGATTTCTCTGTGCTGCTAATCGAGCACCTAAACTTGATGTACCTTTATCTGTACCGGCTTTCTTACTACCATTACCAACAGAAGTACCTGTGCCGTTCTGACCAGTTACACCGTTGTTATTCTGCTGATTATTGTTCTGCTGCTTCTGACCCTTACCTTTATCATCATTATCTTCTGATGCGGTAGGTGTAAACCAAACAGAATACTTGGTTTTCAGTTCCCCGATAACCGTCTTAGCATCTGTCTTATCACTCATCTTGGAAACAGCAATTGTAACAACATCATCAACAAACTCGGGATTAGCACCGAGCTGTAATGCTTCTGCTTTGAGCTCTGCTCTCTGTAACTTGGACTGTGACTCAGCCAATGCAATCTGCTGAGCAGCTGTCTGCTCCTGTGCCTTCTGTTCATCGGTTTTCATAGAAGATACGAAAGCCTTAAACATGTTAATCATATTTGCTGCATTGGGGTCATTGGGATTTATACCCATCTCATTGAATGCTGCCGCTCTACCCTGCTTCTTCTCATTGGCCATCATGTGATTTACCTGAGTCTGACTGAACATCTTTTCAGTAGTCTGCTGCTGTGTCTGCTGCTGACTTGCCTGCTGATTATTCTGCTGAGTACCGGCCGCTCCAGTTGTACCACCCTGTGTACCAGTCTGGTCTGCGTTGTTCTGAACGTCTTTGTTGTTGTTTTCTTCACCCATTTTTATTTTCTCCTTTTCTACTCCATGTATTTGTTCATGGTAACGTTAAGTTCTCTGCTTATTTACCGACGCTCAGGTACGTCTCAATTCAATGTACTTACCTGGTATCTTACCTCTCTACACGATAGTAAAGTGTAGCTCAACTTCGGCTCCGGTATCGGCATCAAATACTATCTGACCATCGTATTGCTTCATCAGCTCCTGTCTGGTTACCGTAAGCTTATTGTTGGTTTTTACAAACTTATCATTCTGTTTCTTTGGTATAGCCTTGAAGTCCATTCGCTTCTTGGATAACCTAGCAAACATCCTGACTGTTTCTTTCTTTAACTCAAGTGTATGTGTATCATCAATCTGCACATAATGAGTTGTTCCACATTGTGGACAGTCGTAATATGTAAGAAATATTGACCTACCACCTTTATCTCTGTAAGACATCTGATATTTAACCGGTACTGTCGTACCCAACTGAAATCTGTGACCACACTCTTTACAGGATGCCATAACATTTTTAATATCATTAGCCATAATTTATACCTCTCTTTGCACCTTAAATAATTATATCATACACAAAAATACCTGTCAATACATTTCTGAAAAATTCTAAAAATTTTTGCTCCAACGGTACCTCTACTAGGGCCTCTATCTCGCCCACAGTCAAACCTTAAAAATTCAATATAGATTTTACCGACTTTTATTATCCCAATCAAATATGGGGGTCACTGGTCAATCCATATCAGGTCTGAAGTCTAAGTCCTCAAAGAACTTATCAAACTCAGACAAATCTTCCCAAGTGGTAAGGTCTTTCAGGGCTTCGTGCATATCAATATAAGGTTCCATTGTACACATGCCATTTGGATGGTCAAGTGGTAAATCTTCTGCTGTGAAAAACTGTCCATCCCTTTCCTCACACACTTCACAAGAATGAGCACTTGTTGCATGCCATATATAGCCTCTACACCATGGATTATCTTTTGTGAGAGCTACCAACGTCTGCTGATATGCATGCTGAATTAACGTTCTTGCTAATCTCTGTGCATTATAATCAACCACTCTATTATGAATACCCATAACCGGACAACGAGCATTCGGATTGACATATTTTTCTAGCTGCTTGGCAATATCGTTAATTGATAAATTCTGTGCCACACCTTTAGCCACTATTGAGTAAATATCTTTCATCGTAGATTTTTCATACATCCACAACCTATTACTCAAACTATAGCCAGATTGATACACATTACCGGTTATGATATTTCTTATTGCCATATCCTTTACAAAAGAAAACTTGGTATCAATACTGGCATTAGTGAAACCCAGAGAATGTAACCACCTTTTATTTGTTCTTACTGTAACATCTACCACATCAGAAACATTATTTTTCACCGAGGTATTTATCTCGGCTGTTAACTGCTTACTGGCACTTCTCATTTGATAGTACATCTTAGCCAATTCTCGCGATTGACTGGCAGAGCCAGCAGAACCAGACCTATGTAAAGCATTAGCCTGGTCCCTTACCTCTCTTGCCCAAACGTTATATAACTTTCTTATCTCTCGCTCTTGTCTCTTGGTTATGCTATCTCGTGCCTCCCAAGCATCCTTAAAAATTAAGTCTTTGTTTTCAGACATTTGCGAGACCTCCTATTATTTTCTCCTGCTCCTCTTCTAACAAACTCTTGGCAAACTCGGCATCAAACCCCATGGTCTTAATTATTGCTTCGGCCTGTGCTTGACTGAACACACCATTCTTAAAGTTAGTTAAAACAGAAATCAATGCTGAAATCTGGGTACCATTCAGTTTACTCATACTCTGACTTACTTCCTGTATCTGAGTCTGCTGAACCTGTTCACCGGATTGACCATCCTGACTTGCTTTATCGCCTCTGCCTGAGTTCTTACCCTGTGTACCATCACGCTTAAGTACATTACCACCAGCAAGACTAAACTCTTCTGCACCATTATTGCCAGATAAAGGAGTGTTATCTCCATTGAAGCCGCTAGAAGAGCCAGCAAAACTATCTTCCAGTATCTGTGACTCCAAAGCAATTTGCCTGAGTTCATCATTTACTTCGTTATCTGTTAAGCCTCTCCATTTCTTCATATACGACTTACGTGACAAAGTCTTTGTTTCAATCTCTGCTAAATCTGATGTCTTTTCTTCAAGCTCGTCCTCAGGAAGTGGAGTATTCTGGGTTACGCCAATTTCATAATTAACTGCCATAAGTGCTTCATTTACATAATTCTTAATAGTATTCGGATATGTATAAGCACCCTTTATCAACATATCAATTAAGTTCTCAATAGCTGGTCCCCATGTTTTCATCTTCTCTTTACAGCGAGTTATCAATGGCCAATATATAGCTTTCAATGCCTTACCTGATGTAATCATACCAGACAAAGTTTCATTTGTAATGTTAGGCATATCAACCTGCTCGTAGCCTGCTGTCTTAATTCTGTCAAGAGATATTTTAAGGGCATCACTATATGACATCCTCGGCTCAAGTAAACCTACCTGCGGATTTGGAGCCTCAAGGTTTTGGTCTGAACCTAAATCCCATAAAGCACCGGCTGATGTAGACAAATTCTTTGTAGAATTGTTATTCATATCAACCAAATACTTAGTAGGGTTCATACTCTTACGCTCTGCATCACTATCCGCATTACCTAACTTGGAATACCAATACTCGAAGTCCTGTAATGTTTCAATATCAGACTCACCGGTCTGCTCACTTGTCAACCCATCGTTAATGATAATAACAGCCGGAATGAAATTAAGCTTAACTTCACACCTTTCTGTTACATCTTCTACTTTCTCCCCTGCACCGTTATAAATTGCTTCTTCAAGGTAAACAGTTTTCTTGCCATCTACCCATTCGGCTTCGTATTTCTTTTTGAATATTCTTTTTGCACTTTGGTTCTTGGTTTCTTTTATCACCGTAAAACTAACAAACTTTGAAAGTTCTCTTAGGTTACCGGGCTTTGTTTCATAAATAAACTGCAAGCTTGTAAGGAAAGATATTGTAATACCATCTTCCTCATTGAAATTCAACAAACAAGCTACCCTCTTACCAATAAAACAATCCTTAGCAGCCTTCAGCAATATTTCTTCAAAATTATTCTTCCTAAGTACTGTTTCTACTAAGTCATTCAGAATAATAAGTGCTTTCTTTGAGTCATCTGTGGCCTCACCTACATCACCTTTAGGCTCGACTTTTATATCGGGCTGCTCAGCGAAGAGGAACCTTGCCTCCTTATTTACAAGAGTTGCCGACATCTTATATCTCAACATAGCCGGCGTATAATCTCCATTAGTACCCTCAACTGTAAAACTCTTACCCTTCTTGTATATACCATAGTACTTACAAATCTGATTTAATTCCTCTGTAGCATCTGTAGCATCTACATCCAGTTCCTGTCTTATCAAGCTATAGGGTATCTTACGATAAGCAGACAAGTAGGCATCAGTATCTTCAATAGTGGTAAGCACTTTAGCCGCTTCCTCTTTTTGATTTTGCTGAGTCATACCCTACCTCCTAACAATATAACTTTTTAATCGCAGCCTGAACTGCATCATAATCATAACCTGCAGTTTCCAATCTCTCTCTTCTTGTGTCACCTGTGCCCCATTCGTCCCATCTACTATCAGAACATTTGCCTGTCCAAATTTCCTCAGCAATTTCTTCTGCAGACTTTCTAGGAACAAAGGACTCGCTCTCTCTCGTTACCGTAGTAATGAAACAATCGAAACCAAGACTCTGCATTCTGTTCAACTGAGCTTCAGCGTTAGATTTAACACCATAAGCACCTACCTGAACTTTATACAGGTCTCCAACCTGAGTTACAAATGCATCAATACCTTTAGCCTTAATAGCAGCTAACTGTCTATCAGCATTTTCTTTAACTCTGTATGCACCACACTGAACTCTGTACAACGTAATACCATCATTTGGTACCTTGATTTCTGCATTTGCTCCACCATAGTTACCGAGAGCCTTGTTAATATCATCTGCTAACTGACCCATCCTTTCATACATCCAATCACCAGGACAGCTCTTATTAGCAAACCAACGGTGAACAGTAAGAACACATTCTCCATCGGCCGGTTCATAATTCAATGACTTATCCTTATCACCAAACCAAATCACCTTGTCCAAACCGTTTCTCTTGCAGATGTCGATACACAGTTCTAACAGTCCTGCATACGCTTCATTTGTAAAAGCATACGGTTCTGTCTTATCAGATGCTACTTCAATCGTGATTGCTCTCTGGTCATTGGCCGAACTTGATGTACACCAGCTACGATATGCTTCGGGAACGATAAGACATTGTCTACCGTCATAACCTACTCCATAGTTGCAACTTGCATTTCTGCCGTTCGGGAAACAATCTCCGATACGCTCTGCTGATAACTGTCCTACTACACAATGTGGAGTGATACGGTCAATTTTATGTGTTCTTTTTCCACTGTGATTAGGACTAAGTCTTTCGCAATCAACCAGTGGGCTATTAGTGTATCCCATATTAGGCACCTCCTTAAACTGCTGATAAAATTCACGAGCATAATCTCTACGCTCTTGTTTCTTTGCTTCTGATTGGTCGGCTGGAGCCTCATACTTAGTTGTTACTAAGTCACTAACTTCATCAATCGTCTCAAATGTAGCATTTTTCAACGCATCCAATACGGTCTTATAATTTGTAGCCAACTCGTATAACGTGAAGTCTACCTGCATATTCTCGTCGCCAATACTTACATCCAATTTCCTGGCATATTTAAGCAACATCTGCTTACGACTCCAAAAAGTCCACTGAATAAGACCATAACCAGCCTTGTCTGTAATAAACCCATTGTCATACCCACCTGCATCTACAACAGCCGTATAATCTTCATCAGATATATTCAACTTCTTATTGTAGCTATTCTGCAGGTTAACACTGTTCATTCCAGACTCTGCTCTCATACTGCCCATCAAACAGCATACACCTACTTCATTACGAATGCCGACCATCAGTCTGTCGTGAATATTCTGAATACTCATAATTACTCACCATCTTCTTCTACTTCGACTTCCTGCTCAACTTCGATACCTACATTAGCAGAGTCAGTAAGTCCCTCTCCGATGATATAAGCTACAACTGTTGCACCAGCCATAATCAGTGCTGTAATCTGAGTTGCCTGATTATCGGTGCCACCACAAGCTACAATCATCATGGAAACGAAACTTGCTACAGCTGTCCAAAACTTTCTACTTGTCAGCTTTCTCACCCAATCGATGTTTTTCATTTCTGTTACCTCCTTATCCTCTTTTTGAATAAAATTCCTTTTGCTTAACATCAGCAACTGTAACTGTGTCCAATGCATACCAAATAGCACTTAAAGTATGCGGGTCAATATTGAACTCATCATAAATAGTTTTACCCTGAGCATCTTTCTTATATGTAAGGTCCTTTAGTTCCTTGATTGTATTCTTACACTTAGGACTAACATATATTTTCTTAAAACGCTTAACCTTACGGGTATTACTCAGACGTGACCCCTGGAACTTATTTCTACATGGCCTTATCAGAAAACCCATCTGCCTGTAATATTGAATTGCTTTAGGGTCCTCATTATCTGCCACCAATAATTTATTATAACCCATATCGTAGTAATTGTCAAGACGTGATTTCAACTTTTGCATTTCGGGTAAACGAGCCATCTTATCATCTGTTAAGTGGTTAACATATATTTCATCCCAAATATACAATATACTTCGTTTACTATCAACAGACATACACAATACAGCATTGTAACTTTCTTCAAATCCAAAGTCAAATCCAAAATACTGGTTCTCTGGTCCAAGCATCTTGATACTCTCGATAAAGCGATTTTTGTCCTTGGCAATTCTGAACTGTGGTAATACACGAGTACCAGAAGCACCGAAACGACCAAATCTTGCTACCAAATACAACTGATAGTCGTAATTCTTCAAATCGTCAAGTCGCTTTATATACCGCCACGGTAGCCATGGGTTATCATCTGGCACGCTATGGTGATAATATATACCATTCTTGATTATTACTTTCTTTTCATAGAACTTGTTCTCGTCCATTATCACTGTTTCTTCGCCATGTTCATCTGTTCTAACAAAGAAATGTGTATAAACCCAGTTCTCTCTATTTACCGGGTTACAACTTAGTATGAAATGCATGGAACAATCGGGAGTTCTGATACGTCCAAGTAACTCTTTGTAAGCTTCTGGGTTTACTTCTGAACACTCCTCAATCCATACAATACTCACACCATTTATGGACTTTACTTTCTCCGGCTTGTCCATACCTTTGAATATGATTTGTCCACCATTCGGGAACCTGATACGTAATGGAGATTTTAGTGCCACACACTTGTTCTTCTTTTTATTGAACTCATTGATGTCCGACACCAAAATACCCATATCGTCAAGTATCTCACAGAACAGGTCAAAACAGCTCTCATAGATAGTATCGTAAACCTGTCGAACTACTAACACCTTTCGCTTTTCCTCAAGTAATTTGAGTATAATTTTGAAAGCTATGTCGTAGCTCTTACCGGAACCATAACCACCTATGAGCAAATACTGTTCATAATCCCAGTTAAAGACAAAATCCTCAAAGGCAGGACTTATCTTTTTAACAATTTTCACTCTTCATCGTCCTCCCAATCCTCTGGCCATTCATCCAAACTCGGGTCATACTCTTCCTCGTCATTTACATCAGAGTACTCTGTATGCTGTTCTGCCGCTTTCTTAGCTTCTCGCTTTTCTTTCCTTTTCTGCTTCTCAACTTGAGCTGTTTCTTCAGCTGTTCGTTTTCTGATTTCCACAGACTCATTCATTTCATCTTCCCAAGCTTCGTCGTCCTCAGACTCACCGGTCTCATTCTTACTAGCTCTACGAACGATAACCTCAATGGAACTATCTTCCTGCATTTCATCAAACATATTCTGTTTTGCATTCATATTCTTCCATTTGTCCTTATTTCTATTATAAAGCCACATCTGAATAGCAGATACATTAGGCGCCTGCTCTTTATCAGTGACTTCTTTAGTAGTTTCTACCACTTTACCATAACGCATTACTGTCGTTACTTTTACTTCCTTGGTTTTATAGCCAAGTGCCGATTTCAACAGGGCATTCTCAACCATATAGTCGACAATCTCTCTGCCTCGCCTTAAAGCCTGCGCAATCTCGGGATATTTCGTTTGCCAATCATATATGGTGCTTCTGTCGATACCAATTCTGTTGGCAATATCTTCCATGGTATACCCATCCCGTGCCCAAGCTTCGAGGAGCATCAAGTTATCCTCTTCCAACCAGGTGTCAACCAAATCTGGTATGTAATTAGCTTTTGACATTTTTATTACCTCCAATATTCTGTTATGTTTATACCATGATTAACTTATCACTTACTCACAGAGCAAATATTAGATATTAACCATAATTATATTATAATACAATAGATAAGAAAAGTCAATAGTTATTTTTAATTTATTTTAACTTTCTTTCTTTATATTTCTTTCTTTATATATTTCTTTCTTTATATTTCTTTCTTTATATAAGTTAATTATTATTACATATAATACATATAATACATATAATATTATTACATATAGAAATATTCAACTAAATTCTTTTAATCTGAAACTAGGGAACTGGGAGGTCCTTAAACCATACCTCTATTGCTATTGCGAGGTAGTATGCCTATTTATTCCCATATATTATTGCTCCTTTTCTTATTGGTATTACACAAGTATTGACCACAAAGTAGCTATAATTATTGTAATCGTATTCTTGCCCCCCTTTCCATGCGTTACCATTTTACCTATTGTCCTATTATGACCGCAAGTAATTATGGTTGTTGTTGTTGTCGTTGTGCGGTATTACAGAAAAATATTGGGCCTTGAAAATTCAAAGTTACAGCAGCAGTAGTTTTTGGCATACCGACTCATTTCACAAAAGCAAGTGATTGGGAGGGGTGGGCATTTGGGCATTGGCATAGCAACAACACAACACATCATATATACTTCCAAAAACAGCAAGTCAATTTACCATGCCGCTGCACCCTTGCACAGAGTTGTCAGAAACATTGGGGCCCCTACATTAAGTTGTCAGAAAGCTGCATGGGCAATGCGGAGTTGTCAGATAATTTTAGCATTTGTGCTGAATTGCAAATCAATATATATTGCACTAGAAATGTTTTCAGAAAAATTATGTATATTATCAGAGCCTGTCTCTTATACACATCTCCGAGCCCACGAGACCGATCAGTATCT
>ERZ1027171.987-NODE-987-length-10571-cov-4.317136_pt1 | contig 10571 bp, 10 predicted proteins | sample MGYA00519274_ERZ1027171 | MGnify/ENA primary metagenome ERZ1027171 (study PRJEB26926, sample SAMN06164681) | human gut metagenome | biome: ENVO:00009003; feature: ENVO:2100002; material: ENVO:00002003 | host: Homo sapiens | place: USA | collected 2012 ... | reverse complement strand
GATCGGTCTCGTGGGCTCGGAGATGTGTATAAGAGACAGATTGTTTTTCACGGAAACAAAAATATAATATTTATCCATGCGGCGGTGCGTAACCACTGCACGGGCTACAAGCACAGCTCCTGCATTGACAGGCAGCTTATACTTGACATTACCTACAGCAGTCAGTGCATATTCCGCATCTACAACGGCCAAAGCCAAAGTATTGGCCATGGCAAACATATAATAACCGCGTGCGATTCCGGTACGTTCAAGCACCATATCCGGTGTAATCTTCAGCGTTGAGATGCCGATTTTATTCAGCTCCAGATCCAGCAGCTCGCCCACGATATCTTTTTTATCAATGGCACGCAGCTTGGTCTGAGCTTCCTCTGCCATAGTACGAGTTCTGGCACGCAGCTCAGGAATTCCCAGAGCAACACGGTCCAGACGAATTGTCTGTACGCTGACATCCAGCATTTTTGCCAGTTGCTCATCAGTGCTGAAGGGATTATCCCTAAGCAGCTTCTTCAAGCTTCTGTGACGTATTAATTTTTTAGAAGAAGTCATTACCTCACCTGCTTTTTAGTACCAGCTCATAATATCTGTTTTTATTATAAGAGCATCGCAGGTTTTTGGCAAGGGCTTTTTAGCAAAAAATTTGTGATATCCCTTACATTTCGCCAATTTCTTTAATTACATAATTAACTATCCGTGAAATCGGAGATCTTACCGTACCATGTAAAAAGCCTCCGGAAAAAATTCCGAAGGCCTTATAAACAGCTTAAAATTATTCAGCTTTAGCAATGACTTGTTTGCCATTGTAGTAACCGCATTCAGGGCAAACGCGATGCGGCATTTTCATTTCATGACATTGCGGGCATTCAACCATGCCAGGAACGCTCAGTTTCCAGTTAGCACGACGTCTGTCACGACGGGCTTTGGACATTTTTCTCTTAGGTACTGCCATTTCTCAATACACCTCCTCAGTGCTATGAAGTGAATTTAATTTTTGATGAATTGCTTTAATGCCGCCAGCCTCGGATCTACAGTGAACCTGTCGCATCCGCAGTCACCATCATTAAGATCAGCGCCACAAACGGGACAAAGTCCCCGGCAGTCTGGCTTACACAGAGCCTGCATGGGCTCTGCAAGCAGCAGCCCTTCACGAAGCGGTTCCGTTATATCAATAACGTCCGAATCGTAGACAAAAGCATCATTTTCAATATGTTCAGCACTTGCCGGATAAAACTTCTCGACAACTTCTGCCCTGGCTACACCTGTAAAATCCTTCAGGCAACGGCCGCAGGTACGTTGTACCTTAGCAGTCATTACAGCCTGCAGTAATAATACATCACCAGCATTGCTCATAGTGCCTTCCAAATTTACTGTACCGTCAATAACAAGCTCTTCAGGTGTTATTTCCAGTTCAGCAGGCGAAAGCTCATAAGCAAGAGTCTTTTCACCGACTAGTCTTTTCTTGATTTCTGCGACATTTATTTTAATCATATTTCACCAATCGTTACAATTATAGCGGTATTACCGCTCTTTGTCAAGTAAAAATGCTTTGTACGGATAAAAACTGTTATCAGTTACTATAACCTCATGCAAATGCCTACAGCTTAATGATTCTGCGGCAGATGTTATATGTATCGCGGGCAATAACCAGTTCCTCGTTTGTCGGGATAACAAAAATTTTTACACGCGCACGGCGTACGCTGATTTCGCGCTCTTTGCCGCGTACCTGGTTGAGGTCCGGATCAATGCGCGTACCGAGATATTCCAGGCCGTTGCAGATTTTATCACGCATAAAGGGAGAGTTCTCGCCCAGGCCTGCGGTAAAGACAATAGCATCTACACCGCCCATTGCCGCTACATAACCGCCGATATATTTTTTTACCTTGTAGGCAAAAACATCGATTGCCAGCTGGCTGCGGTCATCGCCGCGGTTAGCAGCGCTTTCCAGATCGCGGAAATCGCTGGACAGACCGCTGATACCGAGAATACCGCTGCGGCGGTTCAGGTAATCATCAATCTGCTGCGCATTCATATTTTCCTTTTCCATCAGGAACGGAATAATTGCCGGGTCAATCTCGCCGCTACGTGTGCCCATAATCAGGCCCTCAAGCGGTGTATAGCCCATGCTCGTATCAATAGATTTGCCGTATTTGATTGCCGCGATGCTGGCACCGTTGCCCAAATGGCAGCTGATGATACGCAAATCATTCATATGCTCCTGCATCAGCTCCGCAGCACGCAGAGCCACATATTTATGTGAAGTGCCGTGGAAGCCGTAACGGCGTACACCATATTTTACATACATTTCATAGGGCAGGCCGTAAAGGTATGCAACCTTCGGCATCGTCTGATGAAAAGCCGTATCAAAAACAGCCACCTGCGGTGTACCGCGCATAATTTCCATGCAGGCATTAATGCCGTACAGGTTAGGCGGATTATGCAGAGGCGCAATCTCACAGCAGGCCTCGATACCGCGCAGCACGTCACTGGTAATCAGTACGCTGTCGGTAAAGCGCTCGCCGCCATGCACAACACGGTGACCTACGGCATCAATCTCGGACATATCCTTGATAACGCCGTATTCCTTGCTGGTCAGCGCCTTAATCGCCAGACGGATACCAACCTTATGGTCAGGAATTTCCTCTTTTAAATCAATTGTATATTTGCCAGCCGGCGTATGCTTCAGTGTGGAACCTTCCATACCGATGCGTTCAATCAGGCCTTTGGCCATGACACGCTCGCCTTCCATGTTTATCAGCTGATATTTGATGGAGGAGCTGCCACAATTTACTACGAAAACAATCACAATAAGCCTCCCGGTCAACGCCAAAATTAAATCGAGTCTTAAATACCAATACACTATTAGTATACACTATTTGCGGCCAATTGAACAGAAATATTTTCTCAATTCCCAGCCTATGTTATAATATTCACAGAGATAAAATCATGCGAGGTAAAAAATATGCAGGCAACAGGCATCATTGCCGAATATAATCCCTTTCACAACGGTCATCTATATCATATACAGGAAACTAAGCGCCTGACGCAGCAACCAGTCATTGTCGTCATGAGCGGAAGCTTTATGCAGCGCGGCGAGCCTGCCGTTTTAAGCAAATGGCAGCGCGCCTCCTGCGCGGTACAGGGCGGTGCCGATTTGGTGCTGGAGCTCCCCTGCGTCTTTACACTGCGCAGTGCCGAATTCTTTGCCAAAGGCGCTGTGCAGCTTTTAGCAGCCACAGGCTGCGTCAATACCCTTGCCTGCGGCACGGAGCATCCGCAAAGCGATTTCGAAGCAGCAGCAAGCCTTGCCTGCAGCGCTGAAGCGCAAGCAAGACTGCGTGAGCTGCTGCAAAACGGTTTAAGCTATGCGCAGGCCTGGGAAAAAATTTTAGGCGCGAATACAGCCTTCCGCACTCCTAATGACATTTTGGCCTTGGAATACACCAAGGCACTGCTGCAAACTTCCGCAGACATTCAACCGCTTTATCTGCAGCGCACGGACGAGGGCTATAACTCTATCTCTATCGGCAACAGTATAGCCAGCGCCAGCGCCATCCGCCAGGCAATGGCTGACGGTAACGAAAGCTGGCAGCAGGCTGTACCAGATTATACGCACGCAGCTCTTGCTGCCGGAGGTTATAATGCACAGCTTTTGTGGCAGCTGCTGAAATATCGCCTGCGTCTGCTCACGCCACAGCAGCTGGCGGAGCGCTGCGAAGCCAGCGAAGGTATCGAAAACCTGCTCAGCAAAGCTGCTGACTGCGCAAGCCTGCAGTCAGCGCTCGCTTCCTGCAGCAGCAAGCGCTACCCCGCCAGCCGTATTCGCCGCCTGCTGCTGCAAATACTTTTAGACCGCCCGAAAGCAGTGTGGCAGCAGCAAGCCCCGGCCTACATGCGCGTGCTGGCCTTCAACAACATCGGCCGTCAGCTGCTGCACCGAATGAAAACAAGCGCTCAATTGCCAATCATCAATAAGCTTGGCAAAAATGCCCTGTGCAATGACAGCGTCGCCTATCGGACGCAACTGTCAGCAGAAGTAACCGCTACCGACCTGTGGTCCCTGCTGCAGAAAGATGCAGCACTCAACCGCAGCGGCAATGACTTTTATCAGTCCCCTGTCTATGTCAGCAGCAAAAGATAATATCAGTCTATATTGCCGAAATCTTCTTTAAGGCAACAAAAAAGCTGTAACGCAGGCGCATTTGCATGACGCTTATCGTTACAGCTTTTATAGTGCTCTTGTTCTTTATTCTTCCTCGGGAGTTTCCTGTTCTGGAGCCTCCTCAGCAACTGCCGGAAGCTTAAGATTCTGCATCTCATTTTCTACGTTTAATTTATTTTCTTCCAGGCCTTTCAAAGCACTGGACAGATTACCGCTCAGATAAGCCAGCATATCCTCTGCATATTGCAGGGAATCCTGTTTTACCTGCAAAGCATAATCATCGGCAGCAGTCTTGGTTTCCTCCTGATAGCGCAGCGCATTGGCTTTGATATCTTCTGCCGCAGCATTGGCCTGCTTAACAATCTCCTCCTGCTGTACCTTGGCATCAGCCTCAGCCTGAGCAACGCTGACAATACGCTCAGCCTCATCCTTGGCCTGCTGCACTATACGGTCAGCATCGGCATAAGCCTTGTTGACAATATTCTTCTGTTCTTCCAGCACCTGGTTAGCGCTTTTGATTTCGCGCGGAATTGCTTCCTTGAGATCGTCGATAATATTCAGCAGATCATTTTCATCAACCATAATCTTATCTACCAGAGGAACACGTCTTGCCTCGGATATCAAATTAAGAAATTGCTCAAAAAGTCCATCAAGTGCTACGTTAGTTTTGTTGCGTTCAATCATGATATCAACCCCTCTAAAATCTATTCAAACTTTTTGTAAACATGCTTGCGTACGCGTTCTTCAATACATTCAGGCACCAAATCCTTCAGCTGACCGCCAAAGGTTGCCAGCTCACGCACACCGGAGGAGCTGACGAAGGAATATTTGGCATTGGTCATAATAAAAACCGTTTCCAGATCATTATCGATTTTTTTCAAAAGCAACGCTCTTTGGAATTCATATTCGAAATCGGTAAAAGCACGCAAGCCTCTGACGATAAAAGGAGCCTCTTCCTTTTTGCAGAATTCGTTCAGCAAGCCGGAAAAGCAGGTTACTCTTACATTAGGAATATGCTTGGTTGCTTCCTTAAGCATTTCCACACGCTCTTCCATGGAAAACATGGCCTTATCCTTACCGGGATTATGAAAAACGCTGATAATCAGCTCATCAAACATCGCACTTGCTCTTTCAAAAATATCAATATGACCCTTGGTAACAGGATCAAAGCTTCCTGGACAAACTGCTCTGCGCATAGCCAGACCTCCTAATCTATCCTTAATCAAAAAAATGACCAAAGAAATTCCTATATTATATCTTGTCTTTTATTCGACATAAAAGGCGAGAATCCTTTTTATTCTCCAAAATACTATATATTATAACATATTATAACAAATAAAATCCACTATTGTTTCACCGTAACGGCTGCTGCGTACCAGCTCACAGCCTGCCGGCAGCTCCGGCAGTGCGTTATGCGCGCTGCGCTCCACAACCAGATAGCCTCCCGGACGCAAAAACGACTTTCTGCCCAGAAGCGCAATTATCTGCTCAATCCAGCCTTTATTGTACGGAGGGTCGCAAAAAGCAAAGTCAAACAGCTCCCCTGCTACCGCCAGCCTTTCAGCAACTGCCGGAGCACTTCCCTGCAGCACCCTGCAGTCAGACTCAGCACGGCACTTGGCAATATTGCTGCGCACCAGTCGCAGCGATTCCTTGCTCGCGTCAATAAATGTAACAGCTACAGCACCACGGCTCCAGCTTTCCAGCCCCAGGTTACCTGTACCCGCAAAAAGGTCCAGCACCTCAGCGCCAATAATCTTACTGCCTATAATATTAAAAACGGATTCCTTAACCCTGTCCGCAGTCGGCCGTACATCGTATGTTTTCGGTACAGTCAGCTGCAGGCCGCGGGCCTTGCCGGTAATTATTCTCATATACTGCTCCTCTGTGTTATAATTGGGTTGAGATGGCATTTCGCCCCCTTTCGCCTCACTTCGTTCGGCACCTTCCCCGTAGGGGAAGGCAAGCAGTCAGCTTTTGCAATCACTTTCTCGCCTGCCCCATCGGGGAAGGTGTCAGCGACTGTAATGAGCTGACGGAAGGGGGAAATTAATCTTAAACCTTCTCTACATTTTCTTTCAAAGGACACCCTTATGCGCAATTCAAGCAAAATAATCTTCATAATTTGCTCCATAATGCTGATATCAGGCATCTGCCTGCGCCTTGCGTTACCTTCAAGCACTCCGCTCAGACTGAAGCAGCAACCGCCAACGCAAAGTATTTTACTGCTCCCGCTGGACAGCCGCCCCGTCTGCAGCACTATGGTGCAAAAGCTGGGCACGCTTGCAGGCCTAAATGTAATTTTACCGCCAAAAGCCTGTCTTGACAACTACCGGACGCCGTCTGACAGACAAAAACTTTTACAATGGCTGCAGACAAACCAGCCCAAATACGATTACAGCATCATTTCTGCCGATAATCTGCTGCACGGTGGCCTGCTGGCCGCTCGCATGAACACCGCCACCCCGACAGAGGAGGATGCGCTGCTAAAGCAGCTGCAGCAGTTTGCGCCGGCAAAGCAGCAGGCAATCTTCTCCGTCATTCCGCGTCTGCTCGTCAGTGACCAGCTTTTACCGGACCGTTGGTATCAATATCAGCTGATGCGTTATTCCCAGCTTGCCGATATAGTGCGCATCACCGGCAGCTTCGCCCTCACGCAGGAGCTGCGCCGCACAGAAGCTAATATTCCAGCCAAGGTTCTGGACAAATACCGCAGCCGTTATCAGCAAAGCGACCGCTTTAACCTGGGCCTGCTTAAGCTTGCCACGGACGACAGACAAATAACCTTCGGACAGGACGATGCTTCACCCATCGGACTGCCACACGCCAGTGCCGTAAGGCTGCAAAGCAGCATCGCTGCCCAAAAGCTGCAGCAACAGGCTCAGCTCACCTACGGTGCTGATGAAATTGCCTCCCTGCTGCTCACGCGCTACTATCTGCAGCAAAGCGGCTGGCAGCCCAAGGTCTACCTGCATTATGCTTCTCCCAAAGCAGAAGGTGCGGATATGCCCTATATGGCTGTCTGCGTCGGTGCAGCGCTGCGCAACCAGCTTAAGCTCATGGGAGCTTCAGAAGCAAGCACTCCAGATAGTGCAGACCTCATCTGCTATGTTAACTGCGGTAACGACGATTTCCGTCCGTCTGCCAAGCAGGTACAGGAGCTGCAGCAAATGCTGGATCAAGGCTATAAGGTTGCACTCATCGACAGCAGCGCCAACTTTGAAGCAGAAGAGCTGATGCTGCCGCAGCTTTTGGCAAACAATGTGCAAATCAACAAGCTCGCTGCCTACGCCGCCTGGAACACCTTCAGCAATTCTTCAGGCACTGCCTTGGCACAGGGACTGCTTTTCTGCGGCCGCCTGCGTCAGCTGCAGACAGCAGGCGCGGACGCCGAGCGGCTGGCAGCACTCTACGCTGCCAACCTGAACTTTACGGCAGAGCGTATACTCGAAGATTATTATTACCAAAAGCTGGTGCATCCCCAACTGCGACAAACACTGGAAGCCTTTAGTATAAATCCCGTAGAGCTGGACAGCGAAGATAAAACGGCAACAGAGCAATATATTCAGGGAAAGCTCAGCCTGCAGGCACATAAGCTGCTGCACGATAATTTGGGACGCACACCCTTTTATCAGCAAAACGGCCAAAGCTATTATCTGCGCGATCTCAGCGTCGGTGCCAAGCTCCCTTGGGCAAGAATTTTCGAAGTAGAACTGCAGGTGTGGACAGATACAGGCGTAAAAACAGAATAAAATACAGTACAAGCGCATTTTCTCTCTATACGCTTAAACAAAACAAGCCTCTGATATAACTTCTTTTAACAGTATATCGGAGGCTTATTTAAATTTATAAGACCAATCACACAAGCTCTATAATGCTAAAGTCTTATATACCCTGAGAATTAAAAAACGAAGACTGCACTTTCAACAGCACAGTCTTCGCTCTTTTATCTCAGCAGAAGCCGAAAATATTATTTTTTAGCCTTGGAATCAACTACGTCCTTCAGGATTGCTTCAAATGCTTCGAAACTCATAGCGCCCATATCGCCTTCGGTACGGTTACGCGGAGAAACGGTATTGTTTTCCATATCGCGGTCGCCGACAACCAGCATGTACGGAACTTTTTCCAGCTGACCTTCGCGAATCTTCTTACCGATTTTTTCGTTGCGTGCATCAACAGTTACACGATAACCGTTAGCCTCCAGCTTATGAGCCAGCTCATAGCAGTAGTCAACAGCACGGTCGGTTACCGGCAGGAAACGAACCTGCTCCGGAGCCATCCAGGTCGGCAGTGCGCCTGCATAGGTTTCGATGAGGTATGCCAGAGTACGCTCGTAGCAGCCCAGGGAAGTACGGTGAATGATATACGGCAGCTTCTTCTCGCCGTTCTCATCAACATAGTACATACCGAATTTCTCTGCCAGCAGCATATCAATCTGAATAGTAACGATGGTATCTTCTTTGCCGAATACATTGTGGAACTGGATATCCAGCTTCGGACCGTAGAAAGCAGCCTCGTCAAAGCCAACCTCATATTTAACACCAAGGTCATCAAGGATTTTCTTCATAGCAGCCTGTGCATGATCCCATTGCTCAGCGGTGCCTTCATATTTGTTGTTCGGGTTTGCAGGATTCCATTGGCTGAAGCGGAAGGTGCATTTATCCAGCATGCCTACAGTTTCCAGGCAGTATTTAGCCAGATCCAGGCAGCCCTTAAATTCTTCTTCCAATTGGTCAGGACGAAGAATCAGATGGCCTTCGGAAATAGTGAACTGACGCACACGAATCAGACCGTGCATTTCGCCGCTGTCCTCGTTACGGAACAGAGTAGAGGTTTCGCCCAAGCGCATCGGCAGCTCACGATAGGAACGCTGACGGTTCAGGAAAACCTGATATTGGAACGGACAGGTCATAGGACGCAGAGCGAAGCATTCTTTAGTTTCGTCATGCGGGTCGCCCAAGATGAACATGCCGTCAAGATAATGATCCCAGTGACCGGAAATGCGGTACAGGTCGCGTTTTGCCATCAGCGGAGTTTTGGTCAGCAGATAGCCGCGTTTTTGTTCCACATCCTCAACCCAACGTTGCAGCAGTTGGATTACACGTGCACCTTTCGGCAGCAGGATAGGCAGACCTTGGCCGATATAATCAACAGTAGTGAAGTATTCCAGATCACGGCCCAGTTTGTTATGGTCACGCTTCAAAGCCTCTGCCTGCTGTTCCAGATATGCGTCCAGCTCTTCCTTCTTCGGGAAAGCAATACCATAGATACGTTGCAACATCTTGCGGTTAGAATCGCCACGCCAGTAAGCGCCGGTAGCGGAGGTCAGTTTAATAGCGTTGCCTTTAATACGGCCGGTAGAATCAAGATGCGGGCCTGCACACAGATCAGTGAAGTCGCCTTGCTTGTAAAAGCTGATAACCGCATCCTCAGGCAGGTCATTAATCAGTTCAACTTTGTACGGTTCTTCTTTTTCTTCCATGAATTTTACAGCCTCTGCACGCGGCAGCTCAAAACGCTCTAATTTCAGCTTTTCTTTGCAGATTTTACGCATTTCGCCTTCCAGTGCAGCAAGATCCTCCGGAGTGAACGGAGCCGGAGTATCGAAATCATAATAGAAGCCGTTGTCAATGCTAGGGCCGATGGCCAGCTTAACATCAGGATGAAGTCTCTTCATAGCCTGCGCCAGCACATGGGAGCAGGTATGCCAATAGGTTTGGCGGTATTCCTTGTTTTCAAAGCTAAATTTGTTTTCCTCAGACATTTTTGTTTCCTCCTAACATGATGTATCGTAAACAGTGCAGTCCGGGCAAAAAAATAAACCCCGGTCCCACACCAAAGGGACGGAGTTATCCGCGGTTCCACCCTCATTGACATATGTAGTGACATATGCCCACTCGGTACCGTTAACGCCGGTAATACGGACTGGCATACTTGCTTGCGCGTTCCGCAGTCAGTTTGAAGGCGGTGCGCCCTTCGTTTCCTTCCTGCTGCTCTCAGCCACGGCAGCATTTTCTGTAGAACCCTCCACGACGGCAATTCCTTCGCATTACTGTTACTATTTTTATTTACCAGTTTATTATAGCACACCGGCAATGCTTGTCAAGCTTCCACTGGAAAAAACTTTTATTTCATAGTATAATAAGAAAATAAATTCTTCTACTTGTAAACATGCCAAATAACGAGTCCTTTGTGCATGTATATTAACCTTTATAAAACGTATATATTCAGAACTGTTAATAATCAAGGAGGCGTATGCATGGCAAAATTCACATTTCGGCACCATAAGCTGGCAGCAGCCATCTGCACAGCTGCTTTACTGATGCCGGTTTCCGTCCAGGCCAAACGCCTGACTATTCTTTATGTACCCTTAGATCTGTCTCTTATACACATCTGACGCTGCCGACGATAAGGC
>ERZ1027171.981-NODE-981-length-10593-cov-4.529892_pt1 | contig 10593 bp, 8 predicted proteins | sample MGYA00519274_ERZ1027171 | MGnify/ENA primary metagenome ERZ1027171 (study PRJEB26926, sample SAMN06164681) | human gut metagenome | biome: ENVO:00009003; feature: ENVO:2100002; material: ENVO:00002003 | host: Homo sapiens | place: USA | collected 2012 ... | reverse complement strand
CTTACATAGGTTACAGGAATGCCTGCTTCCTTAATAGCCTTCATAGTGCCGCCGGTAGAAATAATTTCTACGCCGTTGTCACTCAGGAATTTTGCCAGCTCTACAATGCCGGTTTTATCACTAACGCTTAATAATGCTCTTTTAATTTTCATGCTTTAACCTTTACCTTTCTGCCTTCGATTGTCAGCTTTCCTTCTGCCCAAAGCTTTAAAGCCTCCGGCATTGCGATATGCTCCTGTACCAGAATACGGTCAGCCAGAGTATCCTCGGTGTCGTCATCCATAACAGGAACAACCTTCTGCAGGATAATCGGGCCGCTGTCAGTGCCTGCATCGACAAAATGAACGGTGCAGCCGCTGAATTTTACGCCGTAGTCCACAGCCTGCTTCTGGCCGTGCAGACCGGGGAAGCTCGGGAGCAGCGCCGGATGGATATTGATAATCTTATGCTGCCATTTATTTACGAAATCAGCGCTCAGAATACGCATGAAGCCTGCGAGAACTACCAGCTCGCAGCCCTCTGCATCCAGAGCAGCGTTGATTTTTGCTTCAAATTCTTCTTTGGAAGCGCAAGCCTTACGCTCTACGGCAACGGTTTTGATATCGGCCTTTTGCGCACGCTCCAAAGCAAAAGCATCAGGCTTATCGCTGATTACAACCGCAATTTCCAGCGGCAGATAGCCATCAGCGATACGGTCCATAATTGCCTGCAGATTGCTGCCGCGACCGCTTACAAGTACACCGATTTTATGCACCGAAAACGCCGCCTTTCATAATCGTTTCTTTATGGCCGGGAACAACCTTGCCCAGCTCATAGAAGGTTTCGCCCTCAGCCTTCAGGTGAGCACGTACAGCGTCAGCCTCAGACGGGTCAACAACCAATACCATGCCTACACCCATGTTGAAGGTGCGGTACATTTCAGCCCACGGCACATTGCCCCATTCCTGCAGTTTTTTGAAGACAACAGGAATTTCCCAAGCTTCGGCATTTACCTCAGCATCGCAGTCTTCGGGCAGAATGCGGGGAATATTATCATAGAAGCCGCCGCCGGTGATGTGCACCATGCCGTGCAGGTCGAATTTTTCAATCAGCGGCAGGCAGGTTTTCGGATACAGACGAGTCGGAGTCAGCAGCTTTTCGCCCAAAGTGCAGCCAAATTCCGGAACTTCGGTGTCCATGGTATAACCCATAGCCTCGAAGCAGATTTTACGCACGAGGGAGAAGCCATTGGAATGCACACCGCTGGAGGGCAGGCCCAAAAGCACGTCGCCGGCCTTAACCTTGCCGCCGGTAATCATCTTGCTCTTATCAACAACGCCTACGCAGAAGCCTGCAATATCATATTCACCTTTGGAGTAGAAGCCAGCCATTTCGGCAGTTTCGCCGCCGATAAGAGCGCAGCCGCTTTCCTTGCAGGCATTGGCAACACCCTTAACGATGTTGGCAACCTTTTGGGAATCAACCTTATCTACTGCGATATAATCCAGGAAGAACAAAGGCTCTGCACCTTGTACCAGGATATCGTTAACGCACATTGCTACAGCATCCTGACCGATAGTATCATGCTTATCAGCCATGAAAGCCAGCTTCAGCTTAGTGCCTACGCCGTCAGTACCGCTGACGAGCACAGGCTCCTTATATTTGCCGCTATTTAAAGCAAACAGGCCGCCAAAGCCACCCAAGTCACCGATAACCTCAGGTCTGTAGGTAGCACGTACGCTATCCTTCATTAATTCTACTGCTTTATTACCAGCATCAATATCTACACCGGCATCAGCATAAGTAAGTTGTTTCTTTTCCTCGCTCATGAGCCTTCCTCCTGTTATTCAATAATGCTTTCAGGTTCTGCTTTGATTACACTATCTGCGTTATCGGGATATTTAGCGCTGAAGCAGGCACAGCACAAACCTTCGGGGTCAATTTTATCAATAGCACGTTTCATGCCATCCAGAGAAATATAATGCAGACTGTCTGCCCCAATATAACGGCAGATTTCATTTTCCGTGCAACGTGCCGCAATCAGCTCCTTGCGCTCGGAGGTATCAATACCATAGTAGCAGCTGTCTGTTACCGGGGGAGAAGAAATGCATACATGCACCTCACGTGCGCCTGCCTCCTTCAGCAGTTTAACAATCTTGCCGCTGGTAGTGCCGCGAACGATGGAGTCATCGACCATAACAACAGATTTGCCTTCTACAACGCTGCGTACCGGATTCAGCTTCAGACGTACTGCATTAGCACGTTGCTTTTGCGTCGGCTGAATAAAGGTACGGCCTACATAACGGTTTTTGGTAAGACCTTCCAGGAAGGGTACACCGGCCTCCATAGCATAGCCGATTGCCGCCGGAGTACCGCTATCAGGAACGGATATAACGATATCCGGATGAATATCAGGCGTTTCCTTAGCCAACTCGCGTCCCATCTGGATACGTGCATCATATACAGACTGGTTGTCGATGATACTGTCATTACGAGCAAAGTAAACATATTCAAAAATACAGTGCGCAGGCTTTGCCGGTTTGTTTTCAGCCCACATCATGCTGCGCGGCTCGGAGTTATCGCTGTCGATAATAATCATTTCGCCGGGCTTAACATCGCGTACCAGCTCTGCACCAACCAAGTCAAAGGCACAGGATTCGGAAGCAACGCACCAGCCGTTTTCCATCTTGCCGAGTACCAGCGGACGGAAGCCGTAGGGATCGCGTACTGCGATAATTTTGTTATCAGTCATCAGCAGAATAGCAAAAGCACCCTTAATCTGGTTAACAGCCTCTGCTACACGCTCTTCAATAGTCGGACGTGCACTGTAGGCAATCAAGTTCAATACAACCTCACTGTCAACAGTAGTATTAAATACTGCGCCTTCCTTAGCCAGGTTAGCACGCAGCTGACCGGCATTAGTCAGGTTACCGTTATGGCTCAGCGCCAGGTTGCCGCCGTCAAAATAAACCTTCAGCGGCTGAATGTTATACGGCATGCTGGCACCGGTGGTGGAATAACGTACGTGGCCGATAGCAGCATAACCCTGTAAATCAGCAACGCCATCCTTGAAAACATCGGCAACCAGGCCCATGCCTTTTTTAATTTTCATACGCTCGCCATCAGTTACAACAATACCGGTACTTTCCTGGCCACGGTGCTGCAGCGCATACAGTCCCCAATAGGTGTTGAGTGCTACATCCTCATTATGGCTGAAGATACCAAAGACACCGCACTCCTCATGCAGCTTGTCCTCGCTAAAATTTTGCTCCTCGAAAATCTGCTCCACAATTTTTCTCCTTAATTTTAGTTTTTAGTTATCAATTGTCAGTTATTAGTGATCAGTGATCAGTGGTCAGTTTCTATCCACTATCCACTATCACTACTCACTATTACAGGTGTAAATCCTTAAACTCCTGCGCAGGAACGCCACGCATGGAAGCCAGCTTTTCACCCTTAGCTCTTACTTCTTCACGCATTGTTGCACGATGCTCTGCCAGCTTTTCTACCAGCTCCGGATATTTTACGGAAAGAATCTGAATTGCGAACAATGCAGCATTCTTAGAACCATTGATGGCCATCGTTGCAACAGGTACACCGGAAGGCATCTGTACAAAGCTCAGCAGTGCATCCATACCAGCCAACGGTGTTGCATTAATAGGAATACCGATGACAGGAACGGTAGTAAAGGCAGCGATGAAACCACCCAGATGAGCAGCTGCGCCGGCTGCGGCAATAATTACCTCTACGCCACGGTCACGGGCACCCTTAGCAAAGTTTTGTACTACATCCGGAGTACGGTGAGCGGAAGCAACTACTACTTCAGTTTCAACGCCAAACTCCTTCAGAGTTTTTTCTGCAGCCTCAAGTACAGGCCAGTCAGAATTACTACCCATGATAATTGCAACTTTCATTGAAATCTACCTCCCAAAAATTACTTGTAGAAACAATAAAACCCAAGCAGAAAGCTGTTCAGTTTCGAAATCCTGTGCAAAATCTAACCCGGGTTCTCAATCACTTAAATAATTCACTTTAATTATACCAATCCAACGCGTAAACGTCAAATAAACTGTGAACTTTTTAACAGTTTTTTAGAAAATTGTTCGGGAAACTTCGGGGTAAAGAAAAAAGCGCCCTCTGCCGCCGCTTTCACGGCAGCAGAGGGCGCTTAAACCCAAAGCTGTTTTATTTTACGACAACGTCAATTGCATCGTTTACCAATACAACCTCAACCTTATCGCCATTTTTAATTTGGCCTGCAACAATCTTCTTGCCCAGAATGTTTTCAACAGTGTGGACAATCAGACGTTTCAACGGACGAGCACCGAAGGCAGGATCAAAGCCGGCCTTTGCCAGGAAAGCAACAGCCTCGTCAGTATAAGTAAGCGTCAGCTCAAGCTGCTTGTTCAGACGGTTGCCCAGTTCATGCAGTACCAGTTTAACGATTTCCTTAATCTGTTCTGCCTGCAACGGTTTGAAGACAACGATGTCATCAACACGGTTCAGGAATTCCGGACGGAAGAAGTTCATCAGCATCTGCTGAATTTTTTCTCTGTCCATAGCGCCCTGTGCCTTCATAATCTCGTTGCTGCCAAGATTACTGGTCATGATAATCAAGGTATTCTTGAAGTCAACAATGCGGCCTTTACCGTCGGTCAGACGGCCATCGTCCAGAACCTGCAACAGTACGTTAAATACATCTGCATGGGCCTTTTCGATTTCGTCCAACAGGATTACACTGTACGGATGACGGCGTACAGCCTCGGTCAGCTGACCACCATCGTCATAGCCGACGTATCCCGGAGGCGCACCGATCAGACGAGATACGGTGTGCTTCTCCATGTATTCGCTCATATCGATACGAACCATGTTGCGTTCATCATCAAAGAGCACCTCTGCCAAGGTCTTGGCCAGCTCGGTCTTGCCGACACCGGTAGGACCAAGGAAGATGAAGGAGCCAATCGGGCGGTTAGGATCCTTGATGCCAGCACGCGCACGGATAACAGCTTCGCTGACAGCCTTGACTGCCTCGTCTTGACCGATAACATGCTCGTGCAGGATTTCCTCCAGATGAACCAGTTTAGCACGTTCACCGGTGCCTAAGCGGGCAACAGGAATGCCGGTCCAGGTGCTGACAACCTTGGCGATATCCTCTTCGTCGACCTCTTCCTTGAGCATAACATTGTCATTGCCGTTTTCGTCCTTCTTGGACAAAGCAGCCAATTCCTTCTGCAGCTCAGGCAGACGGCCGTATTTCAATTCAGCCATCTTGTTCAAATCATAATCGCGCTCAGCCTGTTCCATCTGGTTTTTCACAGCATCAATTTCTTTCTTTACCTCACGTACGCGGGCAATAGAAGCCTTTTCTGCATCCCAGCGTTTAACAAGTTCGTCATTTTCCTTACGCAGTTTTGCCAGCTCCTCGTGCAGCTTAGTCAAACGATCCTTGGACTGAGCATCTTCCTCTTTGCCCAAAGCCTGAGCTTCGATTTCCAGCTGCAGGATACGACGTTTGCTTTCATCAAGCTCGGTCGGCAGCGAATCAATTTCTGTACGCAGACGGGCAGCAGCCTCATCTACCAGGTCAATAGCCTTATCAGGTAAGAAACGGTCATTGATATAACGGTTAGAAAGCACAGCAGCAGCCACCAGAGCAGCGTCTTTAATGCGCACGCCATGATGTACCTCATAGCGTTCACGCAGACCACGCAGAATGGAAATTGTATCTTCAACGCTCGGCTCCTTAACCATTACAGGTTGGAAACGACGCTCCAGCGCACTGTCCTTCTCAATATACTTACGGTATTCGTTCAGCGTAGTTGCACCGATGCAGCGCAGCTCGCCACGTGCCAGCATCGGCTTCAGGATGTTACCTGCATCCATAGCGCCTTCGGCAGCACCGGCACCGACAACGGTATGCAGCTCATCAATAAACATGATAATCTGGCCGGCACTTTCGCTGACAGCCTTCAATACTTTTTTCAGACGCTCTTCGAATTCACCACGGTATTTGGCACCGGCAACCAGAGCTGCCAGGTCCAGAGCATACAGGGTTTTATTCTTCAGGCTTTCCGGTACATCGCCGGCAATAATACGCCTTGCCAGACCTTCGACGATGGCAGTTTTACCAACGCCGGGCTCACCGATAAGCACCGGGTTATTTTTCTTACGACGCGAAAGGATTTCAATCGTACGACGGATTTCCTCATCACGGCCGATTACGGGGTCCAACTTGCCTTCTTTAGCTTTTGCCGTCAAATCCTGGCCGTATTTTTCCAGCGTCTTTTTAGTTTCATCATTTGCTTCGCTATTTTGATACTGCATAAATGCCGCCTCAACTTTTTTCTTGTCTATACCATATTTATGGAAGAGCGATACTACATCGCTGTCACCGTCACTTGCCATAGCCGCAACCAGCTGGCCGATGCCGATTTCTTCCTTACCTTGTCCCAGAATAGCCATTACTCTGGCAAAGCCGGTACCCATCATCAGCTGACGGTCCTGACCTTTTACTCCGGGGATTTTTTGTACTAAAGCCTTAGCATCCTTGCTGAAAGCATTTTCATCAATGTGCAGGCTCTGCAGCAAATATTTAAAGAAGCCGTCGCTGCCGCACAATGCTGCCAGAACATGTGCCGTTGTCAGCTCCTGGTGATAGTTCATAACTGCCTGCTGCTGAGCAGCCTCCAATATAGCCTTTACCTCTTCACTGTAGCGTTCATTCATCACGCTGCACCTCCTTCTATCAGGTTCAATAGCAGTCAATAACCGAATGGACTCTTTTCCATTTCCGGACCACTATTCACTTTCTAATTGCTATTATATCAGCAAAAGTCAAAAAGTCAAATAGTTTTCTGTGTTAATTCAGTGAAAAATTACCATCATTTTGTTGACATATTGTTAGCTTTGTGGCAATATTAATAGCATGTCGTTCTGTCGGCCAAGTACCCTTAACCCCAAAGACCATCGGCTAACCCCGGCCGTTTTGACCTTTATGCGTACTTCCACCAACAGGTCTATAATTATATTATTTGCATGTTTTATGAGGAGGAAACAAAATGTCACCCACCAGCTTATTGCGCGGTATTGCCTTTTTGCTGCTTTTGCAATGGGTATCCACGCTCATCATCAACGCCCTCGGCGTACCCTTTCCGCCCGCTCTTTTGGGAATGCTGATTTTAACGGCACTTCTCTGCGGCAACGTTATTCCGGCAAGCTCCATCGAGGGCATCTGCGATATCCTGATTTCCAAAATGGGCATGCTGTTTTTACCGGCAGGCGTCAGCGTTATATTATATGTAGATGTTATCAAAGCTGAGCTGCTGCCCATTACCGTTACCATTATCGTCTGCAGCGTTGTTGTTTTGGCTGTCACAGCCTTCTTTATCGAAGCAATGCTCAAAGGAAAGGAGAGTCAATGATGCTTTTTCCCGACGCTTTACTCAATTCACCGCTCTTTGGCATCGGTCTCACGATTATCCTGTACGCTATCAGCGAAATCATCATCGACCGCTTCAGTCTGAATATTATTCCGCCCTTCGTTATTGCCTGCCCTCTGGTCATCGCCGTCATCGTTCTGGCGCCCGGCGTAGAGTACAAGCAGTACGAGGCCGGTGCGGAATTCATTAACTTTCTTTTAGGACCGGCAACCATCGCTCTGGCCCTGCCTTTGTACAAGAACCGTGAAATCATCATGGCTAAGGCCGGTGCTATTGTCGGCGGCGTTACACTGGCAACGCTTTCGGCTATCATAGTGGTTTACTTCTGCGGCAAGGCCATGGGTACCAGCGAGCAGGTTCTGCTTTCGCTCATCCCCAAATCCATTACCACGCCAATCGCCATTGACGTTTCCAAAACCATCGGCGGCATTCCGGCATTGACTACGGCTGCTGTTATCTTTACCGGCATGCTGGGTTCAACCTTTAATCACAAGCTCCTGCGTCTTTTGGGAATCAAAAACCATTTGGCTGCCGGTCTTGCTATCGGCGCCTCCAGCCATGGCCTCGGCACCAGCGTCTGCGCCAATGTCAGCCCCGTTCAGCTGGCTATCGGCGGTGTAGCGATTGCCCTTACCGGCATCAGCACCTCTATCCTGGCACCGATTTTACTGCCGATTTTAAAAAGCATCTGGTAAGCAGATAAAGCAAAAGCCCAAATTCTCACATACATTTCATGTGGGAATTCGGGCTTTTTTTGTTTTTAGAGATGCGGAATAATCCCGCGCAGCTCGGAAAAAATTACTGCCGCCTTATCTGCAGGATATACGCTGCACGGCAGCTGCCGCAGATCCTCCGTGCGCCAGCCTTTGTTTTCTTCCGCCAGCTTGGTCAGTGCTTCTTCCAAATCATGTGCCAGCACAACAGCAATCGCATCAAGATAAAATTCGCTGTTGACGCAGGGCTCATCAATCATACTGTGACTGTGATATGTTTTGTTGTGTCGCCAAACGTAAATGTTCATGCAGCATCCCTCCGTTCATGGTGATATTTGTTTAATTCTTGGGAGGGAGCAGTTTTTCCTGCTGAAAGACCCCAAAGTCGGAACAACGTAAAAAAGGACCGCCACGCTAAGCATGGCAGTCCTCAAGTTATCTGTATATAAATTATTTGCCCAGGATTTCGTTGACGTAGTTTACCGCACTGACAGCGTTCGGTGCATAATGCTCGGCACCGATGGTATCAGCGTATTCCTGCGTGAGCACCGCACCGCCGACAACAACCTGACAGTTACATTCATTATGCAACGCAGCAATAGTTTCCTCCATTGCGCCTACTGTCGTTGTCATCAATGCAGATAAACCGACAACCTTGGCGTCAGTTTTCTTGGCTGCCTCCACAACTGCTTCCACAGGCACATCCTTGCCCAAGTCAAGCACGCGATAACCATAGTTTTCCAGCAGTACCTTAACGATGTTTTTGCCGATATCATGGATATCCCCGTGGACGGTAGCAATAATCACTGTTTCTCCCTGTGTTTCACCCACGCCGACAGCCTCACGGATAACCTCAAAGGCTGCCTTCGCCGCATCAGCGCTCATCAGCAGCTGCGGCAGGAAGAGAGTTTTCTTTTCAAAGCCATGACCGACAAAATCAAGCGCAGGAATCATATACTTGTTAATGATATCCAAAGGCTTTTCGCTTTCCAGAGCCTTGGCTGCGGCCTGACGCGCAGGTCCCTGCAGTCCTTTGACAATGGCATCGTAAAGTCCCATTTCGCTTACTGTTGTTGCCGCAGCCTTCGGTGCATCTGCATAATGCTGTACGTATTCCTTGCAGCCCTCGTCATAGCCTGCCAGCGCACGATAACCGTAATAAGCATCCATCATCGGCTTGCTCTGCGGATTGATGATGCCGCAGGAAAGACCTGCTGCCATCGCCATGCTGAAGAAGGTGCTGTTGACAGCATCACGTCCGGGCAAACCGAAGGAGATGTTGGAAACACCCATGACGGTATTGATGCCGCGTGCCTTCATCGTGCGGATAACCTCACAGGCAATCGCCGCGTTATCGGCACCGGTGGAAATAGTCAGTGCCAGCGGGTCTACAACTATATTGCGGCTTTCAATGCCGTATTCGGCCGCACGGGCGATAATTTTTTCAGCCACAGCGATACGTCCTGCTGCAGTAGCGGGAATACCGTTGTCGTCAAGACATAGTGCAACCAGCACAGCACCATATTTTTTAGCCAGCGGCAGCACATACTGCAGGCTGTCCTCCTTGCCGTTGACGGAATTAAGCATCGGCTTGCCGTTATAAAGGCGCAGTGCCTTTTCCATTGCTTCGTAATTAGATGTATCAATCTGCAGCGGGGTATCGGTAATCGCCTGCAGCGCCGGCACAGCCTTCGCAGCCATTGCCGCTTCGTCAATGCCCGGCGTACCAACGTTAACGTCCAGAATCTGCGCGCCTACGCCAATCTGCTCCAGACCGAGGCGGCACACATAATCAAGGTCACTGTTGACCAATGCTTCCTTCAAACGCTTTTTGCCTGTAGGATTGATGCGTTCGCCGATCATTATAGGACCTTCGCCAAGATGCACTGCCTTGCCGTAGGAGGATACCGCCGTCAGACGGCAATCACGCGTACCTCCGGGCTGCAGAGTTTTGCATTTGGCAATCATCTGAGCAATATGCTCCGGCGTTGTACCGCAGCAGCCGCCGACGATGCTTGCTCCCTTGCCTGCAAGCTCGTACATCAGCTCCGCATATTCCTCTGGGCCGACATCAAAGCAGGTCTTGCCGTCACGCTGTACCGGCAGTCCGGCATTCGGATTGATAATCAATGGCAGGCTGGTTGCTGCCAGCATCTGCGGGAACAGCTTACCCACCTGCACCGGTCCCAGACCGCAGTTAAAGCCGATGGCATCTACGCCCAGGCCTTCGCACATCAGAGCGGCAGCCTCTACCGTAGCACCGGTCAACAGCTTGCCGTCCTCGTCAAAGGTCATTGTTACGCAAATCGGCAAATCACAGTTTTCCTTAGATGCCAAAACCGCAGCCTTTATTTCGTAGGTGTCGCTCATCGTTTCGATAAGAATAAGATCCGCACCGGCAGCAGCGCCGTAACTGTCTCTTATACACATCTCCGAGCCCACGAGACCGATCAGTATCTCGT
>ERZ1027171.973-NODE-973-length-10644-cov-5.469922_pt1 | contig 10644 bp, 10 predicted proteins | sample MGYA00519274_ERZ1027171 | MGnify/ENA primary metagenome ERZ1027171 (study PRJEB26926, sample SAMN06164681) | human gut metagenome | biome: ENVO:00009003; feature: ENVO:2100002; material: ENVO:00002003 | host: Homo sapiens | place: USA | collected 2012 ... | reverse complement strand
AAAACGAGCTTATCCCTGACCTGAACGATGAGGGCACGGCTCCGGAAGAGATGAAATTCTATCCCGACAACACCGTAAGCAAGATCGATGTGCTGAATGCATGGCAGAAAGCACAGGAGCTCAAGCAGAATGCCTGAGCAGCCCTAAACCAACCCCCACTTGGCCTGTAAACCGCAATGCGGGCTGAGTGTTCCAAAATTCCCAAAGTACAGAAGCGCTTCATCCTCTCCCGGATGAGGCGCTTCTGTGCTTTCCGGAACTTTTTTTCCCGGCACCCCTTGCATCCCGCCCGCCGGTGCGGTATGCTTAACCAATAGAGCATTGCAGAGGGAGGGAGACCCCGGATGGACATGGAAGAGATCCGCTACCTGTTGGGCGGCACGGTATTCGCGCGGGCCAAGGCCTACACGGACCGGATACAGGATCTGAACTGCGAAGTGGCCGGGAACGGCGTGCGCCACCTGAGCGCCGACGTGCGCGGCGGCGGGCGGAGCCTGTACCAGACCCAGGTCTGGCTGCGGGAAAATGGCAGCTTTGTCAGCGCCAGCTGCTCCTGCCCCTACAACGAAAACGGCGAGGGGCCCTGCTGCAAGCACATCGGCGCGCTGCTGATGTGGGACAGCGAGAGTCAGGGCCTTTCCGGCAGAGCGCCGCAAAAGCCCTCGGAGAGCCCGGAGAGCATCCCGGGCGTGGTGCGGGGCACGGCCAACCTGCAAACGCCCCAGCCTGAGGAGCAGCCCCGCAGGGACAGCTATGCCTCCAGCTTGGAAATGCTGTTCGGCAAGAAGTGGCGGGGCGAGGAACCGGAATCTGACTACGAGGCACGGCGGCTGCTCCGGGCCTATCAGGAGGGAGCACTGGCCGAGGTGGACGGCGTGACCGGCCACGCGGAGCTGCGCCCCCATTCCGCAGAGCTGGAACCGGAGCTGACCCTGCTGCCCGGGGAGCTGCCCTGGCTGCGGCTGCGCATCTCGGCAGACGGCGGGCGGCAGTATGTGGTAAAAAGCATCCCGGACCTGCTGCGGGCCGTGGAGAAGCACGGCTTCATCAGTTACGGCAAGGCGCTGGAATTCCAGCACAGCTGGGAGGCCTTTGCCCCGGAGGCACAGCAGCTGCTCCGCCTGCTGCGGCGGCAGCTCAGCGCAAAGGAAGGAGCCGAGGCGGCCCTGCGCAGCTACGGCAATGCACCCCGCAGCGGGCCTGCCGGGGGCATCCCGCTGAACGGCGAGATCTTTGACGGTCTGGTGGCCCTCTATGCCCCCACCGGCAATCTGGGCGGCTACACCCTCAAGACCGGCATCCCGGCCCTGACCATGCGGGTGGAAAAGCGCCGGGGCGGTGTGGAGGTGTCTGTGACCCCCGCGTTGGGATGGAAAACGGGTTTAGACAACGACTATTTATACAGTGAGGATACGATCTGGCAGCTGGACCGGGCCGAAAGCGCCCGGATGCGGCCCGCCCTTGAGGCACTGTGCGGCAAGAGCCTGTTCTTTACCACCGGGGATGCCACCGCCTTTTGCAGCTACGTCCTGCCGGAGCTGGGCAGCAGGGTGACCATTGAGGACCCCGAACGTCTGCTGCTGAATCAGATCCCGCTGGAGCCGGTGGTGCAGTTTTACCTTGACGCGCCCACGCGGGAAACGGTGCGGGCACACCTTGAATTTTTGTACGGCGAGGACCGCGTCACACCGGAGGAACCGGGGCCTGCCGGTCTGCTGCGGGATGCCCGCGCCGAACAGCGGGCCGGGCGGCTGCTGGGGCGGTATCTGGAGCCGGGGCCGGACACCATGGGCAACGGCCTTGCCGCCCACTACGATGCCTATGAGGAGGATGAAGTTTACCGCTTCCTCGATGAGGGCATCCCGGCCCTGCTGGCTGAGGGCGAGGTCTACCTGACCGATGCCTTCCGCAGTATGCAGGCCGCACCGCCGAAGATCTCGGTGGGGGTGTCGGTGCACGGCAGCGTGCTCGACCTGGAGGTGGACACGGGGGAGTTCCCGGTGGGAGAGCTGAAAGCCCTGCTGAGATCGCTCCACCAGAAAAAGCGCTACCACCGCCTGCGCGATGGCCGTCTGCTCCGGCTGGACGATTCCATGGAGGTGCTGGACGAGCTGAACGAGACGCTGGAGCTTTCCGGGGCCAAACTGGGCCAGGCCCACGCCCGGCTGCCCCTGTACCGGGCCCCCAGTCTGGACTGGGCGCTTTCGGGGCAGAACGGCATCCGCTTCAACCGGGACGATGCCTTCCGCCAGCTCAGCCGGAGCTTCCACGCGGTAAAGGACAGCGAGTATACACCGCCCGCATCTTTACAAAAAGTTTTGCGAAAATACCAGCGGGACGGCTACCGCTGGCTCCGCACGCTGGATGGCTACGGCATGGGCGGCATCCTTGCGGATGATATGGGTCTGGGCAAAACGGTGCAGGTGCTCAGCTATCTGCTGGCCCTCCGGGAGCAGGGCGGGAACCCCCTGCCCAGCCTCATCGTCTGCCCGGCCTCGCTGGTGCTGAACTGGGCCGAGGAATGCCAGAAGTTCACGCCGGAGCTGAACTGCGTTGTGGTGGACGGGGATGCCGCCCACCGGGCCCAGCTGGCCGAGCAGTGGGACGGGGCCGATGTGGTGGTGACCAGCTATGACCTGCTCCGCCGCGACGAGACCCTGTACGAGAACCAGAAATTCTACGCCTGCATCCTGGACGAGGCCCAGGCCATCAAGAACCATACCACCCAGAAATACAAGGCAGTGTGCGGGGTGAACAGCCGTGTCCGCTTTGCGCTGACCGGCACCCCCGTGGAGAACCGCCTGGGTGAGCTGTGGAGCATCTTCTCCTTCCTGATGCCTGGCTACCTGCCGCCCTACAAGAGCTTCTGCAGCCGGTTTGAAAAGCCCATCACGCAGGAAAACGACCCGGCGGCGGTGCGGCGGCTGAACCAGCTCACCGGGCCGTTCATCCTGCGCCGGATGAAGTCGGAGGTGCTGAAGGAGCTGCCCCCCAAAACAGAGAACGTCTACCGCATCGAGCTGGAGGAGGAGCAGCGCAAGCTCTACCTTGCCGCCGTGGTGGATGCCCGGGAGAAGCTGCGGGCCGCCAAGCCCGAGGACAAGATGGCGGTGTTCGCCGTCCTCATGCGGCTGCGGGAGATCTGCTGCGACCCCCGGCTCATTGCCGACAACTGGACAGGCGGCAGCGCCAAGCTGGATGCCTGCATCGAGCTGGTCACCAGTGCCGTGGAGAGTGGGCACCGCATCCTGCTGTTCAGCCAGTTCACCTCCATGCTTGAGCTGCTGGCCAAGCGGCTGGACGCGGAGGGTGTGAGCCACTTCACTCTGCAGGGCTCCACCCCCAAGCCGGTGCGTGCCGAGCTGGTGCGCCGCTTCAACGGCGGCGAAGCCAGCGTGTTCCTGATCTCCCTGCGGGCAGGCGGCACCGGCCTGAACCTGACCGCCGCCGATATCGTCATCCACTACGACCCGTGGTGGAACGTGGCGGCCCAGAATCAGGCCACCGACCGTGCTTACCGCATCGGCCAGCAGAACCCGGTGCAGGTGTACAAGCTCATCGCCCAGGACACCATTGAGGAAAAGATCGTGGAGCTGCAGCAGGCCAAGCAGGATCTGGCCGAGACCGTCACCGGCAGCGCGGATGGTGCCATCCTGCGCATGAAGCCGGAGGAGCTGCTGAATTTGTTGGAGGGAACCGAATGATGCAATACGCCCTATTTGCCCGGCCTGTCGTGACCATTTATGACCTGCCCCAGACCACCAAACAGAGCGAGGCAGGCCTTGTTTCCACCATCGGGGACGAGGGCCTGTACGGTCAGGCCTGTCAGGTGCGCACCGCCCCCGGCGGCGTGACCGCCGAGGGAGTGCCCCTCTCCCCGGAGGTGGCCGAGGTGGTCACCTTTTACGGCTACCACGGCTTTGTCCGGCGGGATGCGCTGAAATTTGTCAGCGAGGATGCGCTGCGGGCCTACCTGCCCCAGCCGCTGGTGCTGGTGGGCCGTGCCACCGATGTGCTCAGCCTGCCCAAGGTGCAGGGGGTGCGGATGCTGGAGCTGGAGCGGGGCTGCCTGCTCTGCCGCCTGCCAGAACCGCCCGAGGAAGCCTTGGCCCACACCGGCTGGGCCAAGGTGGCCCTGCTGGATGGCCGCACCGGCTATGTCCGGGACGTGGCGCTGGAGCCGGTGCGGTTTGAGATGACCGCCGTGTTCTCCCAGCGGGAGGGGCTGGCCTTTGATGACGCGCTGGCCGAGGCCCGGAAGATTACCGCCGGGGAGCTGGTGCCGCAGGCACTGCAGGCGTGGTACGACGGCAGCGAGGAAGCGTTCCGGGATGCCGTCTGCGCACAGGCGAAAAAGTATCTGGGCACCGAGTACCGCTGGGGCGGCAAATCGGGCCGGGGCATTGATTGTTCCGGCCTTGTCAGCAGCGCCTATATGCAGTGCGGCGTGCTCATCTACCGGGATGCCAGGATCGTGGAGGGCTGGCCCATGCACCAGATCCCCTTTGCAGACAAAAAGCGGGGCGATGCCCTCTATTTCCCCGGCCATATCGCCCTTTACCTTGGCGAGGGCCGCTACATCCACTCCACCGGCGCGTCCGCCAGCGGCGGCGTGGTCATCAACAGCCTTGACCCCGCCGACCCGCTGTACCGGGAAGATCTGGTCAGGAGTCTGTATGCGGTGGGGAGTGTGTTCTGATAAAGTAACTCACCCTCTCCGTCATCCCTGCGGGATGCCACCTCTCCCAAAGGGAGAGGCACTGGCAATTCCCCCGCAAGGTTTCGGGGAAACCGCCAGAGGCTCCCCCTTTGGGGGAGCTGGCAAAGCCGTTAGGCTTTGACTGAGAGGGCGAGGATGTTATAGGAGGAAGAACAATCCATGAAAGTCTTTGATCTACATTGTGACACCCTGAGCGAGCTGCGGCGCGCGGAGATGCGGGGCGACGGGCAGACCTTTGCCCACAACAACGGCCACATCGATCTGGAAAAGCTGGAGAAGGGCGACTACATGCTCCAGTGCTTTGCCGCCTTTGTGAATCTGGCCGACCCCACCCCGGGCGCGGACCCGCTGGTGACGGCGCTGGAAGAGATCGATGTGTTCAAGCGGATGATGGAGCGGTATTCCGACAGGATCGCCCCTGTCTACCGCCCCGAGGATATCCGCAAAAACGCCGAGGCGGGCAAGATCAGCGGAATGCTGACCATTGAGGAGGCCGGCTGCTGCAAGGGCAGTCTGGGCGTGCTGCGCCGGATGTACGAGCTGGGCGTGCGGATGATGACCCTGACCTGGAACCACGAAAACGAGCTGGCCAGCCCCAACGTGGTGCCCGGCAACGGCCCCATCTGGCCCTGTATGCCCAACACCGAGACCGGCCTGAAGGAGAAGGGCTTCGAGTTCCTGGCCGAGATGGAGCGCCTGCACATCATTGCCGATGTGAGCCACCTGTCCGATAAAGGCTTCTGGGACATTGCAGAGCACAGCACCCGCCCCTTTGCGGCCAGCCACTCCAACTGCCGCGCCCTGGCCCCCCACTGCCGCAACCTGACCGATGAGATGATCCGGGTCATGGCGGAAAAAGGCGGTCTGGTGGGCCTGAACTACTGCGCGGGCTTTCTGGATGACCAGCCCAGCCCCGACCTGTGCCGCAGCACCACAGCCCTGATGGCCAAACACGCGGCTCATTTCAAGCAGGTGGGCGGCATTGAGATCATCGGTCTGGGCAGTGACTTTGACGGCATCGGCGGCAAGCTGGAACTGAGCGACTGCTCCAAAATGCCCCTGCTGGCCGATGCCCTGCGGAAAGAGGGCTTCACCGAGGATGAGGTGGAAGCCATCTTCTTCCGCAACGCACAGCGTTTCTTTGAAAACAACCTGTAATCACCGTTGGTATCAAAATCATCGTTGCAATCGTTGATAACGTTGGTGAAAAAGAAAAGTTAGCAACGATAACAACGATATCAACGATAATAATGTCTTAACGGTAAGGATAAAGTATAACGGAAAGTATAGAAAAGTTGAGGGATTCCAGATGGATCAGAATATGACATTGGAAAAGCGCATTGCCGCAGAGCTCTATTCCTATCAGGGCAAGATGAGCGTTTTTGTGGACGACCTGCGCGGCAGCACGGTGGAGATCGGCGCCGACGAGGAATTTGAGACGGCCTCCACCATCAAGGCGTTCATTCTGGCGGTGCTGTATCTGCAGGTCAGCCGGGGCAGAGCTGACTTGGAGGAGGAGATCACCTACGAGGCCAGCCAGTTCGTGGACGGCTCCGGGATGCTCCGGGCCCTGGGCGTGGGGGCAAAGCTCAAGGTGAAGGACACCGCCACCATGATGATCATCTGCTCGGACAACATCGCCACCAATATGATCATCGATTACCTGGGGCTGGACACCATCAATGCCTGCATCCGGGAATTGGGCTTTGGGCACACCGTCCTGCACAACCCCCTCCACTTTGACCGCTACGACAAGCTGGGCACCACCACGCCCCGGGACTACGCCGCTCTGTTTGCGCAGGTGGCAAAGGGCACGCTGGTCAGCAAAGAAGCCAGTGCCGCCATGCTGGGCATCTTCCGCCAGCAGCACTACAACACCATGCTGACCCACGATTTCCCCCAGTTCTATCTGGACTGCGAGGAGACCGGCGAGCCGGAGCTTATCTGGGTGGCCAGCAAGAGCGGCAGCATGAACGCCTGCCGCAACGACGGCGGCATCATCCACACCCCCTACGGCGAGTATGTGATCGTTCTGATGAACAAGGAGTTCCATGATATCATCGAGTACAACGACCACCCCGCCATGGTCTATGGTGCCCGGGTGTCCCGGATGATCCTGGATCAGATCCTGGCCTGCGAGGGAAAGCTGTATCTGAAGTAAACGAAAGAGTGGGAAAGTAGAACGAATGGAAATTACATTATCATTGCCAATGCTGCTGTTTCTGATGCTGATGACCGGGTTTGCGGGCTTTGTGGACTCGGCGGCGGGCGGCGGCGGCCTGATCAGCCTGCCCGCCTACCTGTTTGCGGGCCTGCCGGTGCATTACACCTACGGCACCAATAAATTCAGCGCGGCCTGTGGCACCACCTTTGCCACGGCGCAGTTCTTCCAGAAGGGAGCCATGAACATCCGGGTCGGCCTGCTGGCGGCTGTGGGCAGCTTTGTGGGCAGCGCACTGGGCTCCCACATTGTGCTCCTGCTCAGCGATCAGGTGCTGCGCACCATGATGCTCATCATTCTGCCGGTGGCGGCGGTGCTCATCCTCTGGCGGCGGGACCTGCCCGACGAGAACCGGGACGACGGCACCATGAACGCCAAAAAGGCGGTGCTGGCCCTTGCCATCGGGCTGGGCATCGGCCTGTACGACGGCATCTTTGGCCCGGGAACCGGCACCTTTGCCATCATTGCCTTTACCACCCTGATGGGCTTTGACCTGCGCACGGCGGGCGGCAACGCCAAGGTGCTCAACCTTGCCAGCAACTACGCCAGCCTGGTAACGTATCTTTCCAGCGGGCTGGTGGTGTTCTCCATCGGCATCCCCTGTGCCATCAGCGGCATTGTGGGCAACCTGCTGGGCTCCCACTTCGCCCTCAAGAAGGGCGCAAAGTTCATCCGCCCCATGATGCTTGTGGTGCTGGTGCTCCTGCTGGGCAAGATCGTTTCGGACGCGGTGCTGTAATGAACGGATCTTCGGCAAAAAACAATTGACGTTTGCAGAAGAATGGACTATAATAGGGCCAGAGGCCCGCAGAAAAAACGAGCGCTGAGGATGATGTTATGAAGATCCGCTACTCGAAGAACGCCATGAAGTTCCTGAATAAGCTGGACAAAAGGTCCGTGCTTCGCATCGTTGCAGGCATTGAGGGGCTGACCCTGAAACCGCCAGCAGGTGATATCAAGGTGATGCAGGGACTGAAGGATGGAACAATGCGGCTCCGGGTCGGAAGCTGGCGCGTGCTTTACCGGTACGGAGAGGAAAACGCGCTGGAGATTCTATTGGTGCTGGATATCGGGAATCGTGGCGATATCTATAAATAAGGAGGTGGCAGGATGTCTGAAATTGCAATGAATGCAGCACACATGATCGATATGCTGCCTGACCCGGACAAGAACCTTGCCTACGAGCTGATCAAAAAGCTGGTACTGGCATGGGACCCGGATTTCACCAAGCTGACCACAGAGGAAGCAAAGCAGCTGGAGGAAGCGAAGGATAGCGGCTTTGTAGATGCCGAAGAGATCGACTGGTCGAAGATCGGACACGAATGAACCAACAAAAAAGAGGAACTGCCGGGAAAGCAGTTCCTCTTTTTGATTGGGTAAGATCAGAAGGTGAAGCCCTCATCGAGGAAGGCCAGGCCGAACGCGCCGGGGCCGGCGTGGGTGCCGATGACACAGCCGATCTGGCGCACAAGGGCCTCGTTCCGGCCCAGATTCTCCTGCAGGTAGGTCTGGATGGGCTGCACCTCGCGGGGGGCGAGGGTGTAACCGGCCAGCGCGTCGGCGCAGGTGCTGATGCCGCCCAGCTCCTCGATCTTCTTGAACAGGGCAACGTAAGCGCCGGGCAGGCCCCGGGCCTTGCCCGCCATAACGACCTTGCCCTCCTTGATGGTGATGAGGGGCTTGATGCCCAGCATCCCACCGGCCACGGCCACGGCGGCGGGCAGGCGGCCGCCCTTGCGCAGATACTTCAGGTCGTCGATGACAGCCACCAGATGCAGATGCTCCTTGGCGTGCTCAAGGGTGGCGGCGATCTGCCCGGCAGTCTTTCCGGCATCCCGCAGCTGAACAGCCAGCCGCACCAGCAGGCTCTCGCCCAGGCAGACGTTCTCGGAATCCACAAAGAGGACATTATCCACATTGGCCATGTCTGCGGCCAGCCGGGCGCACTGGCAGGTGCCGGACAGCTCATGGGAGAGGAAGATGCCCACCACTTCGTCCCCGGCGGCAGCCGCCTCAAGGAAGAAGCGCTGGAATAGCTCGGGGCTGGGCTGGCTGGTGGTGGGCAGCTTGTGGCAGCGGGCCATCACGCCGTAATACACGGTGGGGGTCATGTCCACGCCGTCCCGGAGCACGGTGCCGTCCTCCAGGGTGACGTTCAGGGGGATGACGGTCACGCCCAGCTGCTCGGCTTCAGCGGGCAGGATGTCGGATGCGGAATCGGTAAGAATGCGGATCATAGTAATACCTCCAACGGGGCCAAGAACGGATAACCCGACCAAATCAATCAAAAAGTCGTATTGGAATATACCAGAGACGACGGGAAATGTCAATTGTTTGAATCAATATTTCTTCGTATTTTCGCAATTCCGCTCCGTTTTCTTGCACAAACGGGCCGGAACATGATACAATGGGCATCAGGCATTGCGGGGCGGTGCGCTGTGCGCCCGAAGCAGCGGAACAGCACACCCCCAAAAACGGAGAGGGGACGGAGAAGATGTCAGAACAGAACCGCCGCCTGCGGGCGGCAGGCATCGCGGCACTGGCCTGGGCCGGGCTGGCGGCGGTCTGGTGTGTGCTGGTTCCCGGCGGGGCGGCAGAGCTGCCGCAGGGCGTGCCCGGCACGCTGCGCAGCCTGCTGGTGCTGCCGCTGGCCGAGGAGCTGGTGTTCCGGGGGGCGCTGCTGCGCCTGCTGCGGCCGCTGGGGGAACACCCGGCAAACCTCTGCCAGGCTGTGCTCTTTGCGGCCCTGCACGGAACGCTGACCGAAAAGTGCTACGCGCTGGGCATGGGGCTCATTTTTGGGTGGGCCGCAGAGCAGACCGACAGTCCTGCACCCGGGGTGGTGCTGCATATCCTGAACAATGGGCTGGTGCTGGCCCGGGCGCTGGCAGAAAGGGGAATGGGATGACCGACTATGAGCTGATGGGCGCGGCGCTGGAGGAGGCCGCACGGGCCGCCGCGCTGGGCGAGGTGCCCGTGGGCGCGGTGGTGGCCCGGAACGGCGAGATCATCGCCGCCGCCCACAACACCCGCGAGACCGAGAAAAACGCCCTCCACCACGCCGAGCTGCTGGCCATTGACGCGGCCTGCAAAAAGCTGGGCGGCTGGCGGCTGTGGCAGTGTGAGCTGTTCGTTACGCTGGAGCCCTGCCCCATGTGCAGCGGCGGCATCATCAACAGCCGGATCAGGCGGGTGGTGTACGGCGCGGCGGATACCAAGGCCGGGTGCTGCGGCAGCGTGACCGACCTGTTCGCCCTGCCCTTCAACCACCATCCGGTGGTGGAAAGTGGCCTGCGGGCGGAGGAGGCGCAGGCGCTGCTGCAGGCGTTTTTCCTCCGGCTGCGGGAGCAGCGGGCCGCAAAGCCCCGCTGGAAACCGCCCGTGACCCCCTGAGAACGTGAAAAAAGTGGGAACTGCGTGAAAAGACGGCGGTTCCCACTTTCTTTTTTCGTCGAATTGTGTTATATTATTTAATGGTAACTTGTCGAAAACACTCGCACAGACCAGCGGGCTCGCCGCAGGACCGGCCTTGACCGGAAAGAGGAGCAGAGCGCAGCCCATGGGTGCGGTGGAGGGCGGGACCTTCCTGCCTGCGGGATTTTTTGCAGGCAGAGAACAAACGGCAGGAGGGCTGACTCTTGTACGATGATGAATTTGAATTGACCTTTGACCTGAGCGATGAGGACGAGGCATCCCGGGCCCC
>ERZ1027171.971-NODE-971-length-10669-cov-4.566139_pt1 | contig 10669 bp, 6 predicted proteins | sample MGYA00519274_ERZ1027171 | MGnify/ENA primary metagenome ERZ1027171 (study PRJEB26926, sample SAMN06164681) | human gut metagenome | biome: ENVO:00009003; feature: ENVO:2100002; material: ENVO:00002003 | host: Homo sapiens | place: USA | collected 2012 ... | reverse complement strand
GAGCCTTATCGTCGGCAGCGTCAGATGTGTATAAGAGACAGGTCCTTTTAAACATTTTATACAGCTGATTGCTGTCAATTTCAATCATGCAAGGTCTGCCGTGCGGGCAGGTAAACGGATGCGTGGTATTGCACAAATCAATAATCAGCTGACGCATCTGGCGCATATTCAGCAGCTGTCCTGCCTTAATCGCCGCCTTGCAGGCAGTCATGTGCAGTACCTCCTGCCGCAAATCGCTGCCATTAACATTACGCATTTCCCGCAGCATTTTGCTGATAGCATTGATAAAATCCTCAGCGGCATCAGCTTTGATATCCGCAGGCAAACTGCTCACGCGCAGCAGGCTTTCGCCGGCGCTGGCAGCATCCACACCCAAAGCCAGAAATTCGTCCCTGTGCTCCTCAATCAACACAATATCATCGGCAGCCATATCTACATAAAGCGGCATCAAAAGCTGCTGCGACGGAATCTGCTCATGCGAAGCCACGAGCTTGTCATAAAGAATACGCTCATGGGCAGCATGCTGGTCGATAAGATAAAGCGTTGTTTCGCTTTGGGCAATAATAAAGGTTTTATCAACCTGTCCAATCGGCCAGATTGTATCCATACCACTGTCGGTATCGGTAAAAGCAATAGTTTCCCTGTCAGCCGCAGGTGCAGCCTCCGCCGGCTGCGGCTTAGCAAATTCACTGCGCGCCTCATGCACCTCCAGCACAGGCTCCTGATAGCCCTTGCTGTAGGAAACGGTTGCAGATGTTTTGTTGAAATCATCAAACGGCTGCCACATTGCCTGCTGCTCTCCCTGCTCCTTTTTCACAATAGGCGCAGGCTGCTCAGGCACCAGCAAACTTTCGGAAGCAGGTGCAGGCTGCACATCTTCCTTGCGCTCCGGTGTTTTGAAAATCGGCTCCGCACCGCTCTTGAACACTGGCTGCGGCGGCTGATACGCCGGCTTTACCTGCGGTTCAGGTGCAACCGGCACAGAAACAGCTTGCGGCTGTGGCTTCACAAAAACATTCAGCTCTGAATCAGGCAGCAGCGTTACCTGCGTCTTTTGGGCGCTCATCGGCTTCGTCAGCGCATCGGTCAGCGCCTTATACATAGCCTTGTAAATAAGGCTGTCATCACTGAATTTGATCTCACTCTTCTGCGGATGCACGTTAACATCAACGCTGGCTGTGTCAACTGTTATATTGATAACAGCAAAAGGAAAGCCGCTTTTGGGAATCTGCGACTGATAAGCATGGTCCATCGCCTTGGAAAGCATCTTGCTGCCGATGCAGCGGCCGTTAACGAAGAACGTCTGCCACTGGCGCGTTCCCTTCAGCAGTGTAGGCTTGCCGATAAAGCCGCTAACTCTTACCTTAGGATCGTTCAGAGATACCTCCAAAAGGTTTTCGGCAACATTCTTGCCGTACAGTGCTCTGATAGCATGCTCTAAATCTCCGTCACCGGGAGTGCTGAGCACCTCTTTATCATTGTTCACCAGCTTAAAGCGCACATCGGGACGCGAAAGCGCCAGCCTTGTCAAAAGCTCGCTGATATAACGTCCTTCAGTGCTCACGGTTTTCAGGAATTTACGGCGTGCAGGCACGTTAAAGAACAGATTCTCTACAATTACGGTAGTACCTGTACTGCCGCCGCTTGCCGTAACCTCCGTGTTTTCACCGCCGTCGATATGCACAGAAGTAGCGAATTCCTCGCTCTCCGGACGGGTAAGCAGCGTAAAGTTAGAAACAGAGGCAATACTGGGCAAGGCTTCACCGCGAAATCCCAAAGTATTCAGACTCATCAAATCCTCAGCTTTCGTAAGCTTGCTTGTAGCATGGCGCAGCACAGCCATTTTGGCATCAGCTTCACTCATGCCGCAGCCATTATCAGTTACTCTGATATATTCCGTACCACCGGCAAAAATCGTTACTTCAATTTTATCCGCACCGGCATCCAGTGCGTTCTCAACCAATTCCTTTACTACGGACGCAGGCTTTTCAACAACCTCGCCGGCAGCAATCTGGTTGGCGGTATTCGTATCCAACAAACGGACGGCATGCTCTTCTGCCATTATTTACCCAGCTCCTTTCTTGCTTCATCCTGCAATTTATACAAGGCGCTCATCGCCTCAATCGGTGTCATACTCATAACATCGAGCTTCAAAAGCTCATTGGCAATAGAACTGCCAAACAGCGAGCCCATCATATTATCCGGCGCTGCAGCAGCTGCAGGCTGCTGCACGCGGCCGTTGTCATTATCATATTCCTTCAGCATCTCTTCCGAACGCTCCAGCACCTTCTTCGGCAGACCGGCGAGGCGTGCAACATGTACGCCGTAGCTGCGGTCAGTTCCGCCAGGTACAATACGGCGCAGGAAGATAATATCCTTGCCTCTTTCCTTAACGGCAACAGAATAGTTCTTCACACCGCTCAGCACATTTTCCAAAGCAATCAGCTGATGATAATGCGTAGCAAACAGCGTCTTTGCCTTGATGCGGTCATGGATATATTCCATAACTGCGTGAGCAATACTCATACCGTCAAAGGTACTGGTACCGCGGCCCACCTCGTCGAGGATAATCAGACTGTTCTTCGTAGCGTATTTCAAAATCTGCGCTACCTCATTCATCTCCACCATAAAGGTGCTCTGGCCTGTCGCCAGGTCATCGCTGGCGCCTACACGCGTAAAAATCTTATCTACCGGGCAAACGCTCGCCTGACGCGCAGGAATAAAGCTGCCAATTTGCGTCATCAGCACCAGCAGTGCCACCTGACGCATGTAGGTTGACTTACCTGCCATATTCGGACCGGTAATAATTATCATGCGTTCATCGGTATTATTCAGATTGGTATTGTTCGGAACAAAAATCTCCTTTTCCAGCAAGCGCTCTACTACGGGATGGCGTCCGTCAACAATCTTGATTTCGCCGTTATTATTCAGCTCAGGTCTTACATAATTATATTTATAGGCAGCCTCTGCCAAGCCTGTCAGCACATCAATGTAGCTGACGGCGCGGGCAGTTTCCTGAATCTCCTTGATTTTGCCGCGAATCAAAGTACGTAGCTCATCAAACAGATAATATTCCAGCTGCTCGATTTTTTCCTTGGCACCGAGAATCTTATTCTCGAACTCCTTAAGCTCGGGAACAATATAGCGCTCCGCGTTTACCAGTGTCTGCTTGCGTACAAAGTACGGAGGCACGCTGCTGCTCTGTCCCTTGCTTACCTCGATATAATAGCCGAAAACCTTATTGAAACCAACCTTCATGGTTTTAATGCCGGTTTCCTCTTTGATTTTCTGCTCAAAGTTCTGCATCCAGGTTTTATTGTCGGCAGCAATCAGATGCAGCTCATCCAGCTCCTGATTATAGCCGGTGCGAATCATACCGCCCTCGCGGACAGAAAACGGCGGCTCATCGACAATCGCCTGCTGTAATCTTGCAGCCAGCTCCTCGTGCAGATGCAGGCCCTTCCACAGCTTACGCAGCAGTCCGCTGCTACAGCCTTCCAGAATGCCCTTCAGGCCCGGCAGCACGCTTAAGGAATTACGCAGCGCCACCAAATCTCTGGCATTGGCACTGCCTACCTCAATACGGCTGACAATACGCTCCAAATCCGCTACTGCCTTCAGCTGCGCCACAATCGCTTCGCGCAGCTCTGCGGCTACCGCAAGCTCGGCTACAGCCTCCTGACGCTCATAAATGCGGCCTACATCAAGCAGCGGGCTTTCAATCCAGCTGCGCAGACGACGCGCACCCATCGATGTATTGGTAAAATCCAGTACCTGCAGCAGCGTACCGCGCTTCGAGCCGTCCGTCATATTGCGAACCAGCTCCAGATTGCGGATAGCAGTCACATCAAGATTCATAAAGCTGTTGCGTTCAATCCGCACCAGGCGGTTAATATGGCTCAAATCCGCCATAACCGTTCCATGCAGATAGCGCAGCAAAAGCTCAACCGTACTGTGTACCTCATCCGGCACCTCACCGCCGGCAAAATGCTGTGTAAAATAATCAGCCTCCGGCGTACTCTCGTCATAATGCGTAACAACGCATTCCGGCAATCTTGCAGCCAGCCATTCCTGCAGCTTCTCACTTGTTTCATCAGAAGCAAGGCGCACAACAAGCTCTGCGGGCTGCAGTCTGTAAAGCTGTTCGGTGATATTCAAAAAGCTTTCCGAAGTTTGGTCAAGAAACCATTCGCACTCGCCCGTAGTTACATCAGCCGCCGCCAGGCACATTCCCTTTTCCTGATCCTGCTGTAAAAACACCAGATAGCGGTTATGCTTATCCTCCAGAAGCTGTTCGTTCAGCGCCGTTCCCGGAGTGATAATTTTAATAACCTTGCGCTCGACAATACCTTTAGCTAGCTTGGGATCCTCCACCTGCTCGCAGATGGCGATGCGATAGCCTTTTTTTATCAGCTTGGCGATATAGCCGTCCACAGAATGGTAAGGCACACCGCACATCGGCATATGCTCCATGCCGTTGGAGCGCTTGGTCAGTGTTAAATTAAGCTCACGCGATGCTGTGATAGCATCGTCAAAAAACATTTCATAAAAATCGCCCAAGCGAAAGAAGAGCAGCTCATTCTGATGCTCCTGCTTCACCGCCATATATTGCTGTACCATGGGCGTAACATTTGCAGCAGCCATTAATCAACCGCCTTACCTTTCACCAGCCAGGTCTGCGCAGCTTCAATCTGCACGTTAACCTTCTGTCCAACCTCGTATTGCTTATCTTCAATCGGCCACAGCACCAGAACTCCTGTGCGTGTACGTCCGTTCCAGACTGTTTTCTGCTTGCTAGGTCCTTCTGCCAATACTTCCACAGTCTGACCTACCAGCTTTTCATGGCACTTCAGGCTGTTTTCGTTTTGCAGCGCCATCAAACGGTTCAAACGCTCCTTCTTCACTGCCAGCGGCACCTGATTTTCCATTTTGGCAGCAGGTGTTCCGCTGCGCTTGGAATAGATGAAGGTATAAGCGGAGGTAAAGCCAACCTGACGCACAACATCCAGAGTTTCTTCAAAATCCTCTTCGGTTTCGCCGGGAAAGCCTACAATAATATCTGTAGTAATCGTTGCGTCCGGCACATACTTGCGTACCAGCTTAACCAGCTCAAGATATTTTTCCTTCGTGTAACCGCGGTTCATGCGGCGCAGAATTTCCGAGCTGCCTGCCTGGAACGGCAGATGGAAGTTTTCGCAGATGTGCTCACATTCTGCAACAGCCTTGATAACCTCCTCGCTCATATCACGCGGGTGGCTGGTCATATAATGAATACGCTCAACGCCGGGAATAATATCCACACGGCGCAGCAGCTTAGCGAAAGCGTCCTTGTCGCCAAAATCCTTGCCGTAGGAATTAACGTTTTGGCCCAGCAGAGTAAATTCCTTGTAGCCATCTTTAACTGCTGCCTCAATCTCGGCAACAATATTATCGATGCTGCGGCTGCGCTCGCGTCCGCGTACATACGGCACGATGCAGTAGGTGCAGAAATTGTTGCAGCCATACATAATAGGAATCCAGGCAGCAAAGGAGCTTTGGCGTACCATATGACCTTCAAACTCACTTTGGTGAATAGTCAGATCGGTATAAACCGCAGCCTTGCGCTCTGCCAAAAATTCCAGCAGCAAGCGTTTAAAATCGTTAACGTAAGCAGTACCCAGCAGCAAATCTACCTGCGGATGCTTTTTACGCAGCTTTTCGCCGTCCTTCTGTGCCATACAGCCTGCAACACAGATAACTACATCCGGATTGGCACGCTTTACAGCCTTTAATTCGCCAATTTTGCCGGCAATTTTCTTTTCCGCACTTTCGCGCACGCAGCAGGTGTTGACAATAATTATATCTGCGGTATGAAAATCAGGATTAGGCGCATAACCAAGCTCCTGCAGCTGTCCTGCATAATGCTCCGTATCGGATTCATTCATCTGGCAGCCGTAATTTATCAGACAGTAGGTTTTATTTTTATCACTCATGTAAATACCTCCGTGTAAAATCAGTCTATCATTATATTATACCTAATTACAGTCACTTCCCGCAACATTTCCCCCGGAAAGAAGTAGGGAATAATTTATAAAATATTTTAGTAGTAGGTATTGAAATCTGCCCTTAAGATGATTACAATATATGCAGGCAAAGAATTTTTCCGATTGCCTTTTAATATAGTTTAGAAAGGTCAAAATCATGCAAAGCAAAAAGAAATGGTTTGTTGTATTTATTCTGCTCGCTGCCCTCGCAGGCGCAGCCTTTTATTTTCTTTATTTTATCCGTACACCGGCTTATGCCTTGAACGAAGCGCGCGTTGCACTGCAGCAGCATGACAGCGCAAAATTCACACGATATGTTGATGTTCCCTCTGTTATGGACAACGCTTTCGAGGACATCATCAAGGCAGAAAGCAAAATCAATAACGATAATGTTTTCTCCAACCCGTTCGCACTCGGCATTCTGCATATGCTGAAGCCTTCGGTTGTAGACCTGATGACGCAAGAGGCTCTGGACAAAATTGCCGCTAAGCCCGACAATACTCCTAAGCAGCCGGCCGATCCCGTACCAGATGCTATGAAGCGTAACCTTGAGCGTCACATCCCTATTAAAAATCTTACTGTCAAAGACCTGAAGCTCAGCAAGCATGATGGCGAAACAGCTACAGCTACGCTGGTACTGCGCGATAAGGATCTGGAAAAGGATTTTATTGCCGAGCTGTTGATGCAGCAAAATGATAAAGGTGATTGGCAGATTAAGAAAGTCAGCAATCTGGCAGACTTTATCGTCCAATTGGACGCAGCTAAACGTGCTAAACAGGCCCTGCTGAATAAGCCTGTTATGGAACGTCTGAACAAAGCACTGCAAGCAACCAGCGAACGCCTGACATTGAACAAGGACAGCAACAAAATCGGCAGCGAAGAAAAAGCTACGCTTACCGCTACCATCATGGCCAAAAACATGAGCAACGTTGCTATCAACCGTATGTATTACGATGTAACCGTGCTCAACGATAAAGGTGAACAGCTTTATTCCTATCCGGAGCATTATCAGGGCAGCATTGCCCCCGGACAGGCAGTGGAGCTCACAACCAGCAAAAAGCTGAATTCCATGCTGCCGGATGACAAGAAGCTGATGAATCTGGATATTACCAAAGAAACCGTAAAAATTCAGGTCACCTATATTGCTTTTGATAACGGCGAAGTAATTTCTCCTAAGGGTTTGATTGAATAACCGCAAACAAATTAAACGCTTACATCCCACGTTGATGCGTGGGGCGTAAGCGTTTTTTGTTTGTTGTTATATTTTTTTACGCTACAGCTTTACTCTTTAACCTGCAGTTGCAAAACATCCGGTCGTGAATAATGACCACAGGCGTCAAATTCCATACGGCTGGCAGGCACCTTGTCCATATCCAAATCCGCATAAATAATTGCTTCCTTATCCCAGACAGGCTCCGTAACATAATGTCCGTAAGGATCAATCACACAGCTGCCGCCGCGACAGACAAGCTCAGGCAGTTTAGCGACTTCATCCTGTGCATGCAAATCAGCAGGATACATATCTTTAGTGAAGAACTGATCGCAGTTAATGTAATAGCAGCGTCCTTCGAGCGCAATATGCTGAATAGTAGCCTGCCACTCAGGATTATCATTTGTATTGCAGGAAATCAAAATCGTGACGCCTTTTTGGTATAACGCCACACGTGCCAACGGCATGTAAGACTCCCAACAAATCAAATTACCAAGCGGTCCCCACGGCGAAGCAACCACAGGAAAATAAGCCTTATCCGCAGCACCCCAAACAAAGCGCTCCGCGCCCGTAGGCTTGAGCTTGCGGTGCAGGGCAGCAATACTGCCGTCAGGAGCAAAAATAATATTGCTGTTATAAAGCGTACCGCTTACAGCATCACGCTCCGATATACCAATGCTTACATAAGCATTTACCTCACGTGCCGCTTGTCCGAGCGCGTCAGTTTCTGCGCCCGGCACTACGATTGAGCCATCATAGTACCGCTTCCAGTCGGCACGTCCTTCTTCCTGTCTGCTGCCTACGGTAAAGCCAAAGGTCATGCCGTAAGGATAGCAGGGAATAATCAGCTCCGGCAGCACGATAAGCTGTGCTCCGCCGGCACCTGCCTGCTTAATCAGATCAATACATTTGGCCAGTGTTGCATCCTTATCAAACATTACGGGCGCACACTGCACTACAGCTACACGACAATTTTTTTCTAAATCTAACATTTTATTCCCCTCAGATGAAAAATTTATCCGGTACAATGCTTGCTGCATAAAACAAAAACATAGCATATCATTGCTCGCACCAATATTTTTATTTTTTCTTAAATCAGTGGCAGCTGCCATGTCTTTCGCTGCTGTCAGTAAGCTTTCCGGATTTATATACGTATTATACAATAATCATCTGTTGAATTATATAGATATACAACAATTATACATTATACAATAACGAAATGCGCCTTTAAGAAAGTAATATAGAATTAATCATTCTATCCACCAACCCGCAGCCAGCCTTTGGCCAGCACCGATTGGCAAAACACATCTTCTTTAAGAATATAGATATTCTTGCCCGCGTTTTTCATGCTGATGGCAAGCTGCAAATCAGCACCGTCACACACGGAAGCATCCGCCGTACCTACGATAACCATATCAGCACTGGCTGTAACGTGCTGTGCAACGCTTGCACCAAGCGCAGTCAGTATCTCCTGAAGGTTTTTAAGATAAAGACCGTCAAAAGAGCCAAGCAGAACTATATTTCTATCTGCCAACGGTCTTAAGCGCCTGAAAGACGGTACGATTGCAAGCTCTCTTTGCTGCGGCGGCAGATGATAATCCGCCACCGCCAGCTCCTTCAGATTCTGGTAACAGCCGTTGCAAATATTGCAGTCAACCAGCGCCCTGTGCGCACCTGCTGTAGCAATATTGAAGTATTCGGCAACCGCAGTCTGCTTATACCTGCCTAAAAACGGCAATTCATTCTGCGCCAGCTTCATTACATCAACATAATTATTGGCTAATCTTTTGGCGTAATAGCCTGCCAGATTTTCCGCAATAAAGCTCAAATCAAAGCCCACATTGTAGCCTGCAATAATATCATCAGCCAAAAAATCCATAAAGGACAAAATCACCTCGTCGATTGCCGGAGCATCTGCTACCATAGCGTCATCGATGCCGGTAAGCCGTGTAATATAATACGGAATAGATAATTCCGGCTTAACTAAGCTGGAAAATTCATCTACTCTGCGATTATTGCGGTATTTTATGGCCGATATTTCCGTTATATAATCATTCTGCGGACTCAATCCGGTAGTTTCAATATCTAAAACAGTATAATCGTCAGGATAAGCCAGAAGCAGCTTACCATCTATATACCTGTTTCTTTTTATAGAACTCAAAAAATCACCTTGCCGAGCTTAGCTCAGCATCTATGTCCTTTCTTTTGCTTATTTCTCCAACACCTTCATACACATAATACCCTTTTCGTTACGCACAAGGAAAAAGCTTATTTCATCGCCCTTATGCAGACCGGAAGCCTTTTGAGGCTCGGAAAGCAGTGTGCCTATGATATTTACCTCGCGCACTTCCTTAAGCAACACATAAGCCGCTTCGGCCTCATCGCCGCACACCAGATACACCGTTACGATATCGGGCTGCGTCGCAAGTCTTGCAGGATCTAACGAAGTAAGCTTGCGCATTGCTTCTGTCGCTTCATCTGCTTTATATGTTTTTTCCACTGTTGCCACTTTGCTTCGGAACTCGCTCAGGCGCGGCATTTCACTCGGCAGCACAGCTGCCTGCGCTTCCATCAGCTCAGCTAAGCGTATCTTCGCTGATTGCTCATCATTACCATGCAAAAGTTTCAGCGTCTTTTTAGCTGTATCATATACGGCACAGCATAATATTTCAAAGCTGATGCCTGCCTGTTCATCTATATAACCATAGCAAAGCACGCCGGTAGCATCTTCGCTTACCTCAAAAATGCTGCCCAGGTTTTGCGCCACGCCGGCAGCGTCTATGTAAAGGTATTTATCCGCAATGTCGCGGAAATTCATTTCTTTAAGAAGCATATTATCACCTCATAGGATTGGAGTAAGTTGTAATTATAATAAAGGCACTTCATTTTACGCTGTTGTAAAATGGCTGCTTATATTCAATCATACATGCAAATTCCGTAATTTGCAATAAAACAGCAAGCATTTTTAAGTGTGTTAGGTTTGGCAGAATCAAAAGCGCAGAAAATAAAAATGTCCCACCCGTCAGACGAGTGGGACGCAAGTTCATTATAAAGCTATCTTAGTGATGGAACAGGCGCAGTCCGGTGAATGCCATTGCAATACCGTACTTATCGCAGGTCTCAATAACATTATCATCACGGATAGAGCCGCCTGCCTGTGCAATATATTGCACGCCGCTGCGATGCGCACGCTCAATGTTATCGCCGAACGGGAAGAATGCGTCACTGCCAAGAGCAACATCCTTCAGCTGAGCAACCCAAGCCTTTTTCTCTTCGCGAGTAAGCGGTTCCGGTTTTTCGGTGAAGAAGTTTTCCCATACGCCGTCAGCCAGTACATCCTCATAATCATCGGAGATGTAAACGTCGATGGTGTTGTCGCGGTCGGGACGACGGATGCTGTCCTTAAACTGTCTCTTATACACATCTGACGCTGCCG
>ERZ1027171.947-NODE-947-length-10898-cov-16.325832_pt1 | contig 10898 bp, 14 predicted proteins | sample MGYA00519274_ERZ1027171 | MGnify/ENA primary metagenome ERZ1027171 (study PRJEB26926, sample SAMN06164681) | human gut metagenome | biome: ENVO:00009003; feature: ENVO:2100002; material: ENVO:00002003 | host: Homo sapiens | place: USA | collected 2012 ... | reverse complement strand
ACGAGATACTGATCGGTCTCGTGGGCTCGGAGATGTGTATAAGAGACAGATTCTAAGTCTTGCATATTGGGTAGATATTTCTACTAATATATGTACAACAAAGACATATTCTGGTCGAATTCCTAGAAATTTTAAGCAAACATAAGCTATGGGTACTATCATCAAAAGCATAGTACCTTCAATTAACTGAAATTTTTTCAGACGTCCTGTAGCATGAACTGATACTATAATCGGATTTGACAAGGTAAAAAGTAAACCTACAATCAATATCAATCTGAGAAAATTCACAGTATAATCTGGTACAATACCTAACCATGTCTTTAATACGATATTTGCTTCAAACATGAGAGGCATAGCTATAAAAAACAAAATGAAAAAAGAAAATTTAGAACTCTTTATCAATAAACCATGCATCATTTTCAAATCACCTTGTGCATAACTTTTTGTCAATTGGGGATTTAGTGCCATTTGAAAATTACTACAGAATTGCTGACATATATTCTGAACTTGAACAGCAACTCCTCTGGCAGCATTTACAGCTGGACCAAAAAACATATTAAGCAAGATATTCAATCCTTGCGTAAATCCTATTACTGCTAAATTTCCATTCATAGTCCAACCTGCAAATGAAAAAATTTCTTTAAATAATTTCTTATCGTAACTGCATTTTGCATGTACTTCTTCAAAATGCCGAGAGCAATATATCATATAAACAATTTGATCAAAAGCTTGAATGCAGAAGAATAAAAAAGAATATATGATTAATTTATCGAATGGTATAACAACCAACAAATAAACGATCAATAATTTTAAAACTGCATCAACAATCGTAATGTAAGCAAAAGCCGACATTTTTTCATGAGCAATAATAGTTGCATTATAGGGAACAGAGATAACAGCAATCATAGCAGAAAGTATGGAAAATTGGTAAACCCAGAAAGCCGCTGTTTCACGTTCTGCAGGAATTTGCAACTGGGTGGACATAAACCAAAGACCTAAAGTCTCTCCTACAAGTAATATAACTCCTGCCAAAATATAATGAATACTCTTAATATTACCAAAAGTTCTTTTCATCACACCCATATCACCTTTTCCTAAATCAAAAGTGATATACCTAGAGGATGCTGCACCAAGAGATCCGGTCAAGAATCCCAGCATGGTTATAACTCCACCCACTACATTATTAATACCAAAGTCAACTACTCCCAATGTATTCAATACGACTCGACTCGTATATAACGACACCAACATCATAAAGAGCATACGGAAGTAAAGAAGAAGCGTATTCTTCGCTATTCGTTTATTATTATCTGATATTTGATTTGACATATATTACTTTCCAAATTCTTTAATTCTCTGTTCTTCTTTCAAAGAACAAACAAGCAGTTGTCCATTCTTCTCGGCTACGATATAGCCATTCAAGCCTTGAACAACCACCTTGCTTTCATCGGCTGCATGAACCACGCAGTTCTTGCATTCATACAATCGGATATCCTTGCCTACCTTAGCATTGCTATACTCATCCTGTGGAAGCAAAGTACTGAGATCAGAACTGCCTAAATCGCTCCAGCCGAACTCGGCAGGCAAGGTATAGATTTTCTTCGACTTCTCCATCACGGCATAGTCAATGCTTATCTTCTCACAGTTTGGGAAGAGTTTCCCTACTACCTCTTTCTCCTGTTCGGGATAGAAAGATGGTGCCTTCACGTCCATGATGCAGGCAAGATTTGGCTGGAAGTTACGGATTGCCATGCTGATGGTATCAATGTTCCATACGAAGATTCCGGCATTTCTCGTTTGTCACTACCCACATGTTCTCGACAGGACAGATTGGCTTCTATCTACTGTCAATTGAATGAGGGAACGGCCGACACCCATCACATCAATGAACTGCTTTGGGTAATCGGGGGTTGACATAGACCAGAAGCGTCTACCAACGCCTCCGGCCATGATTATTACCTGAATATCGCTGTACATTATTATATATAAGATTAATCGATTTAGTCTCTTCTAAAGATATCTCGTGTATATACCTTATCCTTTACATCATCCAGACAAGCATCATAGCGGTTGGCGATGATGGCATGGCTCTGTGCCTTGAAGGCTTCGAGGTTGTTCTCTACTCTACTACCGAAGAAGGTGCTACCCTCTTCCAAGGTTGGCTCATAGATGACTACCTCGGCACCCTTTGCCTTGATACGCTTCATGATGCCCTGGATGGCACTCTGGCGGAAGTTGTCGCTGTTTGACTTCATGGTCAGGCGATAGACACCAATCACACAGTTGTGCTCCTTGCTGGCATCATAGCTGTTGGCATCAGCATAGCTATAATAGCCTGCCTTTTGGAGTACAGCATCAGCAATATAGTCTTTGCGGGTACGGTTACTCTCAACGATTGCCTCTATCAGATTCTCCGGAACATCGGCATAGTTTGCCAGGAGCTGCTTAGTATCCTTTGGCAAGCAATAACCACCATAGCCGAAACTTGGGTTGTTATAATGGGTGCCGATTCGTGGATCAAGTCCTACGCCATCGATGATAGCCTTGGTATCGAGTCCCTTTACCTCTGCGTATGTATCCAACTCATTGAAGTAGCTTACTCGGAGTGCCAGATAGGTATTGGCGAAGAGCTTAACAGCCTCGGCTTCCTTCATACCCATGAAAAGGGTTTCGATGTTTTCCTTGATTGCACCTTCCTGGAGCAAAGCGGCGAAGGTCTTGGCAGCTTCCTTCAACATCTCGACATTGGTTACTGACTTGATAGCCTCGTTCTCCTCTGCAAACTCTGGGCGCTCGATAATCTTTGGATAGCCTACGATAATACGGCTTGGGTAAAGGTTATCATAGAGTGCCTTGCTCTCACGAAGGAACTCTGGAGAGAAGAGAAGGTTGAACTTCTTCACGCCCTTCTTGGCATACTTCAAATAGAGGCTGCGGGTGTAACCTACAGGGATGGTACTCTTAATGACCATCACAGCATCTGGGTTTACCTCCAGAACCAGGTCGATGACTTCTTCTACATGGGATGTATCGAAGTAGTTCTTTACTGGGTCGTAATTGGTTGGTGCTGCAATCACTACGAAGTCTGCATCCTTATAGGAAGACTTGCCATCAAGGGTTGCCACGAGGTTCAATGGCTTTTCAGCCAAATACTTTTCGATGTAATCGTCCTGGATAGGAGAAATCTTATTGTTGAGTTTCTCCACCTTCTCTGAGATTACATCTACTGCTGTTACATGATGGTGCTGAGATAACAGGGTTGCTATACTCAGACCTACGTAGCCGGTACCGGCTACTGCTACTTTAATATCTTTAAAATCATTCATCAGCTTAATATTCTAAATTCTTTTTTAGTGTTTGATTTTTCTCTTCAAGTATTGAAAGGAGATACTTGCCATAGTCATTCTTCAACATAGGCTGAGCATTCTCTCTCAACTGTTCTGCGGTAATCCAACCCTGACGGTATGCGATACCTTCCAAGCAAGCCACCTTCAAGCCCTGTCGCTTCTCCAAGACTTCAATAAAAGTAGATGCCTCTGAAAGGGAATCATGGGTTCCGGTATCGAGCCAAGCAAATCCTCTTGCCATGGTCTGTACCTTCAGTTGCTTATCCTTCAGGAACTCCTGGTTGACGGTTGTGATTTCCAATTCACCACGAGCGGATGGCTTGATATGCTTAGCTACATCTACCACCTTGTTAGGATAGAAGTATAAACCTACCACTGCATAGTTGCTCTTTGGATGCTGAGGCTTCTCTTCAATGCTCAGGCAATTGCCTTGCTCATCAAACTCGGCAACACCATATCGCTCAGGATCGCTTACTCGATAACCAAAAACGGTAGCCTTGTTATTCTGCTCTGCATCTACTACTGCTTGATGCAGCATCTGATTTAATCCTGCACCATAGAAGATATTATCGCCTAATACGAGGCAAGCGGAATCATTACCAATGAATTTCTCACCGATAATGAAAGCTTGGGCTAAGCCATCTGGTGATGGCTGCTCTGCATACTCGAACTTCACACCTAACTGGCTTCCATCGCCTAAAAGGCGCTTGAAACCGGGTAAGTCGAATGGTGTTGAAATAATGAGTATCTCACGGATACCTGCCAACATCAATACTGATATTGGGTAATATATCATCGGCTTATCGAAGATTGGTATCAGCTGCTTGCTGATACCCTTTGTGATAGGATACAAGCGTGTTCCGCTACCACCTGCTAATACTATTCCCTTCATTATATATTTCTTTGCTTAAATGCTACTTTATATTGTTCCTTGGTTTTAGCTAAACTATCAACTTTGGTTTCAATATCACCAGTGATATTCTTACGAAGTACTTCCTTTCCGCAAACAGGACAATCCGCTGTTTCTATACTTCTTGCAGGATAAATTCCATACGATATTTTCACCAATAAATCAGTGTTACAAACAGGACACGTAACATGCAATACATCATAACTAGCCATAATTCATATTTTTTATTTTCCAAATTCCTTAATTTTCTGTTCCTCTTTCGATGAGTAGACAAGCGGGTGTCCTTGCCTACTTTGGCGTTACCAGCCTCATCTTATGGAAATAAGGTGCAGAGGCTGTATTAATAACGAGGGCATCGGATGGTGTCACCATGATATGGCTTTTCAACCAAATACTTTTCGATGTAATCGTCCTGGATTGGAGAAATCTTATTGCTGAGTTTCTCCACCTTCTCTGGGATTACATCTACTGCTGTTACATGATGGTGCTGAATTTTCTACCTCTCCGTCTCTCCTGCAAGGAGAGCTCCACTTTCTCCCCAAGCCCCTCTTCCTCAGGAAGCGGGGATGTAACCGCCCTCCGGTGCTCAGAACCGCTACGCTCTAAGGTTGGCGGACCATCAAAGGTCTTCGCCATGTCATGCGGGATGGGACCGCCTTATTAGTTGCTCACATAGAACAGTTTATAAATTCTATTTTGTTTAATATCTGCAGTTGTGTCAACTTATGATTAGTTAGCATTTGCAACTGCCATATCAAGTTATCATAAGATGATTGATCATAATAGTAGAATACCAATTCGGTATATGTCCTATCATCAGAACATAGCTTTCTAAAAAACTTCTCAAAATACTGATGGTCTGTATCTCCTAAAGAGTAGCCATAGAAAATAATACGTTCTGCAGAATTCAGCCAATCAGAAAATTCCTGCACCTTGAGATGAGGGCTATGGGCTTTATATAAAAAGACATGCTCCTTGGGTAACTTTGCAGAGTCCTCTACTCCAAATACTATATCATCGTTAGGAGCTAAAGAACCATGAATATGCAAGAGATTACCTTTTGAAGCACAAAACCGATCTCGTGTCATTCTTTCTATTATACTCGTATAATTAAAAGATATTATCTTGCTTTCGGCAGGCAATTGATCAATAACCCTCTTTGCAGGGTTATCTGGACTTGGGCCAAATGCTCTTTTGGTTTCTTCTTGAAGATAAGCTTTTAGAGAAGACTTTAATTCTTCATATTCTTCCCTAAAACTATCATACTCCCATTTAATATGTTTCTTTTTAGCATCCTGCTTCATCGAAATGAGCATACTACTAAACTCTGACAGCTCTTTCTCTATATCAATCCACCCCATATTCTCTTGAAATTGCTTTCTAAGATGAGAACATAAGGTAGAATCATATTTTGGAAAAAATGAACTCTTCATAAAGTCTCCATAAGATGTCTTAAATCCCATAGATAAGTCAAATCCATTACCTACGATCAATAATGTTTCTTCTCCCATTGGTTGATGAATTGATTGTTACCATAAAGAAAAAACGCTTTAATGGTCATTACAAACCCTATATATAAATCTGCCTTTACGTAGCTAAACAGTATTTGCAAAAAAGACCTGCACGTTTTATTCTTGCACCTCTACTATTTGTACCTGTGTACATAACAGAATAATACTTACCAAAATCATTTTCTTCGTTTCCCTTGTTGGCTAAAACTTCGGTCTCAAAATGCTGGATTTTATCAACAATATCATCCGGTATTTGACTAACTTTTGATAATTCTACGAACATTGTAAAAAAGTTAGACTTGCGATACCACATGCTATCTAGATCCAAATCAAAAGACTCTATAACATGAAACAAATTAAGGATTTTCTCCTTCATTGTTTCTGAATTTTCATAGGAATCATCATATTGTACAATATATTTTCCTGTCATCGTATTACCAGCAAAATAGCCACCTTCTTCTAAAGTAGCCATAATCATTAGAATATAATTCAAATCACCCATTCGATTTAGCTCATTATCACTAAATATCGGGAAAGAATCGTTATCTAAATGAATCAATATATCTTTTGCCGTACTAATAAACTCCCCCTCATAAATGGCATTATTTATTTCTATGTCATTTAGTCTGTATTGAGTAAGATTAATTCTTCGAAAGACCTCTTTTATCGTATCAGAAGAGGCATTTTTCAAATCACGAACAACAACATCATAATTAAGGAAGTCAGCCTTTTGCTGATTGTTCAAATCAGAATAATGTGGAATATTCCGACAAGGAAGTTCATCACTAACATAGCTTATTATTGCAGACAAGCGTTGCTGTCCATCTACCACAACTTGCTGTGATTGAAAAGTCTCCAAATCAATACCAGATTGAGCTATATAAATCTCTGGGAAAGGAAAGCCTCTCAATATTGTATCAATAAAAGACTCCTTGTGCTTTGGTGCCCAAACTAACTTTCTCTGAAAGTCAGGTTGCAATATCAAATCTCCACGTTTAATCATCCCAATAAGATCTGATATTTTCTTTGTACTTGGAGAAGATGGTATTTGTGTCATAACTGTACCTATTTTAGATTCTTTATTGAGTTTGTATAATAGTATTCCATATAGTCAAAACTCTTAAATAAGCCTGCAGATACTTTATAATTACCTGCAAGATTGTTATCATAAGATATTGACTTAAAATAGGAGAACCATTCATCTTTTGATAACTCACCTGTAATTTTAACAGGAAGTATATCGGGTCTCATCCAACCTTTTATCATATACGACAGGAAACGATTATATTCTTTTTTTTCATAAGAAGTCAATGTTTCCAAACCTGAATCCATCCGATATTGAAAATTTCTAATTTTCAGACAAAAACTTTCAAACAAACTTTGATTTACAATAGCCACATCTATATCAGACTCATCTGAGAAAACAGAATTCTTATGATAACTATACCCTAACTTTCCTGAGCCTAATATCAAAACTTCCTGAAAACCAACATGCCAATGGTTTGCAATCTGCTCACGGAAATCATAATAGAGGTTTGGATTATCTTTAAAAACAAAAGGAATTCCATGTATTATGTATTTTCTTACGATTCGCAAATATTCATCATTAGAATTAGCTTTTTCTATCTTATCCAATAATTCCAGTTTCGATATCATAATAACCAATTTAGGGATTCGACTCTGATCCTACGCCAATATTTGAATAAAAGTAATACTGCATATCCACTATACAACTTGTAGTTACACACTTATCAGCATTATAATCATATAAATAGAGAATGTGACTTGCATGTCATCAAAGTTTCTTTCCTCCCAAGAATTGACCTAATCTGGAGTTCCTGCTTGTTCAAACGGCTCAAGATCTCGATTGGATTATCAAACATCTCCTGAGCTATTCGCCTGGCTGTCTCATCTTTCTTCAAGTTGGGACTTACGTATAAGTCGAGCTTGTCACATACTTTCAGCATATTGACTTTCGTTGTGCTATTGAGTAGCTGAACCAAGCGGATGCTATCAGCTGTGAAGTTCTTATTTGAAATTACAATCATAACATTATAATGTTTCTTGTCCCCATACAGCTACCAGACGGTCTTTCCAGAGTTTCAGGGGACAACGGGAATTGAGTTCTAAATATAAATCGTTGTTGGCATCAAGGAACTTACGTAAGCCTATCTCTACCAACGGATGGAAAGGGAGGGATGTTGGAGCGAGATTGCGATAATCTACGTTCTCGATATCCATTCCTAAGCCCATGGTTTGACCGGCATTGGCAGACATGACGAATATATTGTCGGGATGCTCGCTTTGCCATATCTGGACAAAGGTTGGGCAGGGACGCTTCATTATACCAAAGAAATGCTCCTGGTCTTTGATGCTTGAAAGATGCAAAAAGTAATCACCCCAATCGGCATAAAGAGTAACGGAGTTTTCTCCGCCCAACATCAAATAGACATGGGCGTAGTAGGTCTTGCCGGATGGTGTCTTGGTCTTGTAAATGATTTCGACATCGTCTTTATGATAGACAAGGGTGCGGGAGCTACCTAAAAAGAAGGTTGCTCCTGGCTTGATTGAGAAATAAGATTTCATGATTTTATATTTTTGTTCCCCATTGCAGTATCGCTCTGCACTTGTCGTCACTCGAATGGGGAGTTTATTCTAATGTCCCACAGATCTCACAGATTTACACAGATTTCTTCGTTGCAAGCAACGGTAGTCACTATGCCTCACAGCAATAGATATTTCTCTGCACGCGAATTACGTATTTTTTTCGGAACACGAATTGCACGAATTACACGAATAAGTTGCTTAGTCTCGAAAGATTCGTGTTCAACACTCAATATTATTCTTTTAAGTCGCACACGGATCTCACGGATTTTTTTCGTTGCAAGCAACGATTCGTATATCACCAAGACTGCGTCTCTACTATATTACTGCATATGGTACACAACATTAATCTTGACTAAATCTAATTTTTTCATTCTTACAACACACAAAATGATTCTGCTTCCTTACCGGTTCTGCGGCGATAGTCATCACGCATTCGCTTTTCCATTTGTGCTATGTATTCTGCCTTCCGCTCTCTAGAAGCCTTGAAGCGACGCATAAAATCTGCTTTTCTTTCTTCTATGTTCATAACGTCGTATTCTTCTTAGTAAGTATCCAACCTGTCATTTTATTTAACTGCATAATGAGCCAAAAAATCCTTAGGGGTCAAGACTTGCAATTCCGAAAAAGGAAAATCCTTAACGTTTCTGGTAACAATACAATCCACACCTATTGCCTTAGCAGAAAAATATTGCAATGCATCTTCAAAGTCCTTAGCCTGCAAAGTTACTGCGGACTTTACAGCATTCGAATCGACAGATGCTATTTCGGCAAATTCAAACAAACTTGCAAGTACTGCATATATCGCTTCACCAGGGAACTTCTTTCTGCCTATATACGCCATATTAGCACAAGTTAAAGAAGATACATACAATAAACATCCTTGATTATATCCATAAGCCAAGATGGCTTCAGCATCATCACTAAAGCCTTCTCGATCCAGATAATAATCAAGAACCACATTCGTATCTAAAAATACCTTCTTCATTACTTGCTCAATATATAGTTTAATCTTTCATCCTCACTATCTTCCACACCAGCTAATACTCCTCGCATCTTTTTCAAATGCAAAGGCAACTGATACCGAGATGCTTTCGAATGCGGCTTAGCAAACTTAAACTCCTCTATAAAGAAACGAAAAGACTTCTTCACAACATCTGCTACATCCAAATTGTTTACATGAGCAAAATTTTCTATGTCGTGATATGTATTATTATCTATTGTAATTGTATTCATAATTGTATCTCCTTTTTTTGACTGCAAATATATGGTTTTTATATGAAACTACCAAATTTTTAAAGGATTTTTTGTTTCAAGTCCAAATCCCACGCAGATTCATTCGAGAATTTTCCTCTAGAATCGTCTTTTCATCAGATGAACCTTGCTGCAATGAGACTTGAAGCTCTGCAACACGAGATTGCATATGCTTCAGTTCTGCATGCATGGATGGTATCAAACTCTTAATATCAGTATTCATAATATGAAAGATAATATATTATACAGATACCGCCATACGGGCTAACTATAAACATCGGAGCGGAAGCGGATTTCATTAAGATTTTTGTCCTCAACTCTCACAAAGACAAAGGTGGTAAGAAAGACAGCCTCACGGACAACACGTTTACCTCGACTGTTTATCATGATACGTCTTTCCAAAGTGCGTCGGATCTGTTGCTACAAAGCCATTTTCAGCTACATATCCTTCGCTTTTTGCCATGGCTTCGCCGTCGTCCCCTGCAATAGTGGACGTAACCTGTGATTGTATATTTGTCTCTTTCATCATGCGAATCAAGTTCGTTTTTTGATGACGTTCATCTGAATCTCGATATAAGAGACACAGAATCTCCTTGCAAAAATACGAAAATTGTTGGAAACTAGCAAATTATACGTGTTAAAAAATTAATATCATTCTACGAAAATCAACATTATTTCACTATTCTTTTCGTACATAATTTCCTAAGTCGTTGATAGAACGAAAGTTTTCGTTTTTTTTTGTGTCTCTCATGTAAAGATTCGGGAAAAATGGTTCATTTTGGTTCATTTTACAAAATCCCTCTTTTTATTTTTTTTGTGGCTTATAGGGCTGCCAGTATTTTGGCGTTGGCATCATCTACTTCTGAGCTTTTGATGGAATTGAGATAGATTTGCGTGGTGCCTTCTCCATCTTTCGTTTGGTTGCAACCTTTGTGATGATGACAGATACACCTGATACAATTGCCTCTAAACGAACAAAGGGAAACAACCAGTCTTTGGTCGTTCCCCTTTGTTCGTTGTATTCATTCTGATTACATCACATGATTGTCAAAATGGCTTTGCATGCAAATCATCCCGTCCTTCCTTGTTGATAAAGGCTTTTTTCTACCTCTCCGTCTCTCCTGCAAGGAGAGCTCCACCTTTCTCACCAAGCCTCTCTCAATAGTCTTTACGACCCCTTCGGTTCCCCTTGTAGGGGACAGAAACCTCAGAAGGAAGGATGTAACCGCCCTCCGGTGCTCAGAACCGCTACGCTCTAAGGTTGGCGGACCA
>ERZ1027171.934-NODE-934-length-10990-cov-3.601646_pt1 | contig 10990 bp, 6 predicted proteins | sample MGYA00519274_ERZ1027171 | MGnify/ENA primary metagenome ERZ1027171 (study PRJEB26926, sample SAMN06164681) | human gut metagenome | biome: ENVO:00009003; feature: ENVO:2100002; material: ENVO:00002003 | host: Homo sapiens | place: USA | collected 2012 ... | reverse complement strand
AAGCAGGATTTTGAGATGATGGATCAATGGGATATCGCTTACGATAGGAATTAGACTGATCTCAACCGTATATGAAAGAGCAAAGCGGACATATTACTAGCAAGGTGATATTAGGCTATATTTTGCTGATTACCATTGCGGTCTGCTCGGTCGCTTACATTTATAATATAGTAGAGAAAGTGGCCGAGGAGGACGAGCCGGATCATCAGGCACGCCGGAAGGTGTACTTGGTCACCAATACGCTCTCCCTGCTCTATGAAAGCGAGGCGTTGGGGCAGTTGGTAGGCATGCCCCAGAACGAGTTCCGCCACTTCAATCGTACGTTGAATAAGGCCCATAATAACATGGATTCGTTGAGGACCTTGGTGACGGACTCCATGCAACTCCTGAAAATAGATACGATCGACATACTGCTGGAGCGTAAGCGATGGAATACCCGCCGCTTGCTTGAGACTTGGCAGGAAGCGAACACGGAGCGTCTTTATACGGAGAATATCGAGAAAATAATTGCCGTCCGGGATACGATCGTAAATGAGGTGCAGGTACAAGAGCGGGTAGAGGTCAAGCAAGATACGGTGGTAGTTCCCCGTAAGAAGCGAGGATTCTTCAAGCGTTTGGCCGACGTGTTCTCTCCCGGCAAGGAAGATACCAGCATCGTGGTGAACACGACCCGGGAGATCGTTACCGATACGTTGGTGAACGCTTATAATCCGACCGATACGATTGTCAGCGTGCTGAAAAGCATCCAAGACAGTGTGGCTTGGCAACGGCAACAACTGATGGATCAGTTGTTGGAAAGGGCCTCTAACTTACGGTATAACAATAGCGTGATTACCCGGGAGATCAACCAGATGCTCCGTAATATCGAGGAGGAGGAGATGGAGGCGTCGCTGGAAAGGGTCTATAAGAAGCAGGTACTATTAAGGGAGACCTCCCATTTGATCGCCGGAATCGCGATCGTCTCCGTGGTAATCGCCTTTCTGTTCCTCTTCTTTATCTCACGGGATATCTCACGAAGTAAATATTACCGTATGCAACTGGAAAAGGCGAAACAGGTCGCCGAGAGCTTATTGCGAAGCCGTGAGAAGCTGATGTTGACGATCAGCCACGATATACGGGCTCCGCTCTCTTCCATCATCGGATATATCGAGCTTTTGCTACGCCGCCATCCAGACGAGCGTCAGCAATATTATCTGGAGAACATGAAAGGTTCCTCGGATCATATCCTTTCCTTGGTGAACGACCTGTTGGATTTCCAGCGGTTGGAGTCCGGCGAGATGGAGGTGCATAGCGTTCCCTTCCGTGTCCCGGCCTTGTTCGATGAGATCTATACCAGCTTCCAGCCGATAGCGGAGGCGAAAGGCTTACGGTTTGTCTTGAACCTGAAACCGGAGGAGACTGGGCAAGTTTATATGGGCGACCCGATCCGTATCCGGCAGGTCGTAGGAAACCTCTTATCTAACGCTATCAAGTTCACGGAAAAGGGGACAATTACGCTTGAAATGATTTCGTGCAAGGTACAGCTCTCGGGTTATCAAAACATAGACTGTACCCTATAAACAAACTCCATCCAAACCCAATAACGGATCGCTTTTCCTAAGAACATGGAGATCGCCACGACCCATATATTAGCCCGCAAGAAACCTAGAGCGACAGCGATAAAATCACCGATACCGGGAAGAAAAACAAAGAAGCCCATCCAAGAGCCTTTTCCCTTGATCCAATCCTGCACCTTCTGTAGTTTTACCGGATCGAGTTTGAGGTATTTCTCGATCCACTCTACCTTTCCCAGCATCCCCAACCAATAGCAGCTCATTCCACCTAAGAAATTACCAAGCGTAGCGGCGATCATACAAGGCCAATAAGCCGAACCCGCCAATAATACACCCGTCAATACGACCTCACTGCTAAACGGCAAGATCGTAGCCGCTAAGAAAGAAGCGATAAACACCCCGATATACCCGTAGGCTATAAGAAATTCCATATACGTATCATTAATAATGCGATAAACATAACTACCGAGAAATGGAACAGCCAAAAGATATATTTCCCCCGGTTCACCGTAAAAAAATGGGCGATCAGGATAGACGCCGGTACACAGGCCATTTCCAGAAATTCCTCGGACGACTGCTCATAGATAAAGAACAATCCAAACGACCAAATGGCCATGACAATCAGAAAAGAAAGAAACTGACGAGTACGCAAATTATCCTCATACTCATGTGTAACGATGTTTAATGAAGCAATGATCGTTAATCCCGCCACTAAAACAATCTGTATCCAATCTATAATTCCCGTCCCTAGTACCGCAAGGAAACGGATCTTGAATAAGGAGGTGAAAGGTATGGTAAATACCGTGAAATCCCATTCCCAGACACACCATCCGAAAACAAACCAATAAACCGTCAAGATTCCGAACAAGGAAGCGACAAATGTCCGGATATTCAATGTCCTGAAATTATACATTCCCAACCAAAACAGCGGCAAGAACCAAAGGATGTGTATCCACAACAGACTTCCGATACTGATAATCAAGGATGCGTTATAAGCCTTATCCGTAGCGTCCGGGTCATGATAAGAGGTAAATAACTGATAAAGGGCCAATATCAAACAAAACACCCCGACAGATGTTGATTTCAAGGGAAAGAAATCCGGGTTTGTACTTGTCAACAAGGCATAGAAGAGAAAGGGAAGCAATGTCTTCTCACGAATCAACATCAACGCATAGTTTACCCGATGCACCAGAAACGCACCACCGGCCATCAGCAAAAAACCGATCAAATAGGTAAACAACTTACCCGGAAGAACCAGACAGAGGGCATTCCATAAAGGAGGAGCCGTCACCTCTCCATACACGGGATAGCCTACCGAATCCACATACCCCACGATCCAACAAAAAATACAAGCGCAAAGCATGTACAAATGGGTCATAGGTGTCGCTATAGTATATCTACGTCCGTAATATGAAGTTGTTCCTCTTGCCATAATCTTATCTTAGTGTGAAAATACGGTACCTGCGTTAGTGCAAGCACCGGAGCGACGTTCGTAGTGAACGCCGACCGGTACTCACCGTAAACGCCGACTGACGTTCACTGCAAATGCCGACCGGCGTTCTCGATAAACGCAATTATAAATCAAACCCGATATCCCGACGGAAATACTTCTTATCGAAATCGATCTGCTTAGCTCCGGCGAAAGATTGGGCCAAAGCCTCTTCCTTAGTAGCCCCATACGAACTGACCGCGATCACACGGCCGCCATTCGTCAGGATCTGGCCGTCTACCAGCTTCGTTCCGGCATGGAACACTATATTGTTCGAGGATACGCCATCCAATCCCGTGATTACCTTATTCTTCTCGTAAGCCTCCGGGTAACCGCCGCTTACCAACATAACCGTAACCGCCGCACGAGGGTCCTGTACCAATGTACGAGCCGCTAAATCGCCTTCCGCTACCCCTTCCAGCAAATCAACCAAATCGCTTTGGATACGAAGCATGACTACCTCTGTCTCCGGATCGCCCATACGACAATTGTATTCTATCACCATCGGCTCATTCTTCACATTGATCAGACCCAAGAAGATGAAACCTTTATAATCGATATGCTCCGCTTTCAATCCCTCTACGGTAGGACGGATAATACGCTCGTCCACCTTCGCCATAAATACCTCATCCGCAAAAGGAACCGGGGAAACGGCTCCCATGCCACCGGTATTCAAGCCCGTATTGCCCTCGCCGATACGCTTATAATCTTTCGCTACCGGAAGCACCTTGTAATCGTTGCCATCCGTCAAGACGAATACGGAGCATTCGATACCATCCAAGAACTCCTCGATCACGACCGTCTTGCTCGCGTCGCCAAACATTCCGCCCAGCATATCTCCCAACTCTTTCTTGGCTTCCTCCAAGTTATCGATAATCAGTACCCCTTTACCGGCAGCCAATCCATCCGCTTTCAATACATAAGGAGCGGAAAGAGATTCCAAGAACGCATAGCCTTCCTCTAGGTTTTCAGTGGAAATACTCTTATAACGAGCGGTCGGGATATGATGACGCATCATAAACGCCTTGGCGAAATCCTTGCTACCTTCCAATTGGGCACCTTCCCCACTCGGGCCGATCACGGGGATGGAGCTTAATGCCTCATCCTTCTTGAAATAATCATAAACACCCTTCACCAATGGATCCTCGGGACCTACCACGACCATATTCACTTGGTTCGCCAACGCAAAATCCTTGATAGCGGCAAAATCATCCGCTTTAATATCCACATTGGTTCCTACCAACGCTGTTCCCGCATTACCGGGAGCGATAAATAACTTATCAACTTTCGGGCTTTGAGCGATCTTCCAAGCGATCGCATGCTCACGCCCACCAGAGCCTAATAACAATATATTCATATCTCTTCTAATTTTCAATTCTCAATTCTCCATTTTCAATTCCCAAGGTAGTCATCGAAATACCTCGTAATCTTCTCATGCAAATGCGGACGGTCCTTACCGGTCACATTATGCTCATGGCGAGGATACACAAAGTAATCCGGATACGTATCAGCCTCTACGCAAGCCTTTAAGAAACCAAGGCTGTGTTGCCACACTACCACCGGATCGATATCCCCATGTATCATCAACAGATGGCCTTTCAGATTACCGGCCTTCAGTTTTAGGTTCGCGTTCTTATAACCTTCCGGATTATCCTGCGGGCGATCCATATAACGCTCGCCATACATAATCTCGTAATTGCTCCAGTCGATAACCGGCCCTCCGGCCACGCCCACCTTAAAGATCTCCGGATAAGTCAGCATCAAGTTCGTTGTCATAAAACCGCCATAACTCCAGCCATGTACCCCGATACGGTCGGCATCCACATAAGACAAAGATTTCAGGAACTCGACACCCTTCACTTGGTCCGCCATCTCATTGATACCCAAATTACGATGAATCACGCTCTCAAAAGCATGTCCACGATTTGCCGAGCCGCGGCTATCCACGGTAAACATCACATAACCTCTCTGTGCCATATAGAGGTCCCAACCACGAGCCCCGTTTTGCCAGTCGCCCGTAACAAGCTGTACTTTAGGGCCTCCATATACATAGACAATCGTAGGATACTTCTTCGTCTCATCCAAATCCGGCGGTAAAGTCAACCGGTAATTCAAGCGAGTCTTACCATCGGCGGCAAGGATATGTCCAACCTTGATCCGCGGCATCCGATACGATTTAAAGGGATCCGGAGCAGAAAGTAAGGTAGAAATCACCTTAGCGTCCTTTATACGGACTAAATCGATATCCCTCGGGGTAGAAGGAGAACTTACATAATCAATCGCATATTCGCCGGAGGGACTCAGCAACCAACGGTGCACGCCCACTTTCCAACTCAAGCAATTCATGATATCACCCGTTCTCAAATCCGTCTCCCAAATATAACGTTGCATCCCCGTTCCTTGCATATTCGGAGATACGGGATGAGGTGCCGTTCCCTCGAAAATCACCTTATTTCCGTCTTTGCTAAAGCCTAGCACCTTGGTAACCACCCATTCCCCACCGGTTAGCTTCCTTAATTCCTTTCCAGTCGTATCATACAGATATAGATGGTTATAGCCATCCGCCTCACTCTGCCAGATAAACTTATCCGGATCGTTCGGCAAGAAAAGCACGGGATGCTGCGGCTCCACATAACAACGATCCGTCTCGGTAAACAGATCAGCCTCTTTCTTTCCCGTCAAGGCAGAGTACCGCACCAAATGCATCTCGTTCTGCTCACGATTCAACTCAGCGATATAAATACTCTTCTCATCCGGACTCCAAGCGATATTTGTTAAATATTTCTCTTTCGGCAAGCCTGTCTCCAACCAAACCGTCTGCCCGGTAGCTACCTGATAGACACCCACCGTAACCTCATGGCTCTTCATTCCAGCCATCGGATATTTATGAGGAACCGGCGTAGCGCAACGAGTATCGATATTCACCAGCGGGTAAGCGGTCACCATACGCTCATCCATACGATAAAACGCTAGAGCCGAGCCTTTAGGAGACCAAAACATACCTTTCGTAATCCCGAACTCCCGTTGATGGACAGCCTGTCCGCATACGATTCCATCCTGTGTTTCACGTGTAACAATCGTATTTCGTCCATCCGGGGATAAAATATGCACATTGTTTCCCTCCGTAAAAGCTAAGTTATTCGTAGCCGGGCAAAAGTCATAATTCGCCCAGTTATTCTTCAAAGCATAATCAGCGACTACCTTATTCTTCTTATAGTCATAATGAATCCGGTGCTGTTTGCTAGTAAAAGCCAAGACCGAACCTCTTTCATAGGGTACCGAAAAGCTAGGCAAGGAACCAACCGTCTGCAGATTTGCCGCCGTCAAGGCCCCATTCAGTCTTTCCAACGAAAAAAAGACCTCTTCTTTTTTCCCCGGCTTAGCTCCTAACACGCTATCTCCTTTCACATATAAGTACTCGTCCCCGCACCATCGTAACTGTTTCAAGTCACGAGGTACGAAGCGGCTATACGTTTTTCCTCCCGGAATCAAGTCGTGCAAGGAGAGTTGCTTATCTTGGGCGGTAATCGACATCGTTAATAAAATCAGACAAAGGCTTATGAATAAAGATGATTTAATCCTCATAATCATCATACCCTCTCCGTTTTATAGGCTTTATAGGTTTGCTAAATGGGCGCTTTCCATCCCGCTTATGATCGCCAAACCCTTTCTTACGGTCATCCTCATCCCGATAACGCATTTTCACAGGACGTTCTCCTTTTGGCTTGATCGGCTTACGAACCGGGGCATCCACGAATTTCTTGCGGACCGGACGGTCCTCTCCCCGATCCTCTCCAAAGATACGTTTCCCCGGAATGGAAGCGAAACGCTCCTCATCATCCTCGCTATGGGCAGCGGCGAAACGACGCTCCGGACGATCCACACGACCCGTACGGAAGTTTTGACGATCATTGCCTCTACGCTCGAAAGAGCCTTCCGATCTGCGCGGACGCTCCTCTCCATCCTCATTCAATGCCTTCTTGAAGTCCTTATTAGTTCCCTCAAATAACTCATAGCAACGGTATTCGCACTCCAAGGAACCGTTCATCAATTTGATCTTCTCGCTCGGGCGCAAGCCGATCTTATCGAAACATTCATCTTTATAGCTCAAAATCCAAGCCTTATATCCCATGAACACGTGTTTCAAACGCTCGCCGATCATATTATACAATCCCAATAGATCACGAGATGATATACGCTCTCCATAAGGTGGGTTCGTCACCAATATACCCGGCTTCGGAGCCTCTGTATATTGTTGGAACGGTTTCACCTTCAGATCGATATATTTCATCAAGCCAGCGCTACGGATATTCTCCAAGGCGATATCGATAGCGGCTTGGGAAATATCGGAGCCATAGCAATGGAAAGCGAACTCACGCTCCCCGCTCTCATCATTATAAATACGATCGAACAATTCCTCATCATAGTCCACCCATTTCTGGAAAGCGAACTCTTTCCGATGGATACCCGGAGCGATATTCAAGGCGATCATGGCAGCCTCGATCAACAATGTACCGGAACCACACATCGGATCTACGAAATTAGATTCTCCTTTCCAACCGGTTTTTAGGATCATGCCGGCAGCCAACACCTCATTCAACGGAGCTTCCGTTTGATCCACCCGATAACCACGCTTGTGCAAAGACTCGCCGGAGCTATCGATAGATAAGGTACAATCGTTATGCGAAATATGGATATTGATATATAAGTCCGGGTTATTGACACGAACGGACGGACGCTTCTTGAACTTCTCGATGAAATAATCCACGATAGCGTCTTTAGTACGGTAAGCGACAAACTTCGAGTGATTGAAATCCTCGGAATAGATCACCGAGTCGATCGCGAACGTCTTGTCCAGCGACAAATACTTCTCCCACTCTACCTTTTTCACCTCTTTATAAACGGTATCAGCATCTTTGGCCTTGAAATGATAAATCGGTTTCAGAACGCGCAGGGCAGTACGGCAGTGGAAATTCGCTTTATAAAGCAATTCCTTATCACCCGTAAAGGAAACCATACGACGACCGATCTGCAAGTCGTTGGCACCTAAAGCTAATAACTCCTCGGCCAAGATCTCTTCCAACCCGTATAGGGTTTTGGCCACCATTTCAAATGTCTCGCTCATTTTAATTGAAAATTGAGAATTGAGAATTGAAAATTACGTAGAGTCACTTCTAATTCTCAATTCTCAATTTTCAATTCCCCAGTGCTAATCTAAATAAAATACGATGAATATGAACTCTATCAAAAAAATGATGCTTTCCGGAGCATTAGGTTGCCTTATTTCCGGAATGGCTTATGCGGACGGTTCTTCACCCCAACCCGTAAAACCTTATTGGCAAGACATTCAAGTCGTAGCCGTAAACAAGGAAAAACCCAGAAGCTCCTTCATGAGTTATGCGGACCGAGAAACCGCCCTCACCTCTCGATTTGAGAAAAGCCCGTACTATTTCCTATTAAACGGTACTTGGAAATTTTTCTTTGTCGACTCTTACAAAGATCTTCCTCAAAATATCACAGATCCTTCCGTTAATACCTCTTCATGGGATGATATAACCGTTCCCGGAAACTGGGAAGTACAAGGACATGGCGTAGCCATTTATACGAATCATGGTTACGAGTTTAAACCAAGAAATCCCCAACCTCCGTTATTGCCGGAAGCGAATCCGGTTGGCGTATACCGCAGAGACATCGAGATACCCGCAAGTTGGGATAACCGGGATATTTATTTACACATCGGCGGAGCTAAATCCGGCCTTTACGTATATTTAAACGGGAAAGAAGTGGGTTATAGCGAGGATTCCAAAAATCCCGCCGAGTTCCTGATCAATAAATACCTGCAACCCGGAAAGAATGTGCTTACATTAAAGATATTCCGTTGGAGCACCGGTTCTTATTTGGAATGTCAGGATTTCTGGAGAATGAGCGGTATCGAACGTGACGTATTCCTTTGGTCTCAACCCAAGGCCAGTATTCAAGATTTCCGTGTCGTCTCAACCTTGGACGATACGTATACGAATGGAATCTTCAAACTGGCGGTAGACTTAAAGAATCATACCCAAGAAACGAAAAATTTAAATGTCGGATATGAGCTTTTGGACGCAAAAGGTAATCTTGTGACCTCCGAGGCTAATGATATATGGGTAAGTCCTGCAAGTCCTCAAACAGTATCTTTCGAGTATGATTTAAAGAACGTAGCCCCTTGGAGTGCCGAGCATCCGAATCTATACAAATTATTGATGACGATAAAAGAAGAGGGTAAGGTAATCGAGGTAGTTCCATTCAACGTTGGTTTCCGCCGGTTCGAGATGAAGCAAATTGACCAAGTAGCGGAAGACGGAAAACCTTATACGGTCTTATTGTTCAATGGGCAACCGGTTAAGTTCAAGGGTGTCAATATTCATGAGCATAACCCGGAAACCGGACATTACGTAACCGAGGAACTCATGCGTAAGGATTTCGAGCTGATGAAGCAAAACAATATCAACGCTGTCCGCCTATGCCACTATCCGCAAGACCGTAAATTCTATGAACTCTGCGACGAATACGGATTGTATGTTTACGATGAAGCGAATATCGAGTCTCACGGTATGTATTACAGCCTGAAAAAAGGCGGCACTTTGGGTAATAATCCGGAATGGCTGATCCCGCATATGGACCGTACGATGAATATGTACGAACGAAACAAGAATTATCCGAGCGTTACTTTCTGGTCACTCGGAAACGAGGCTGGAAACGGATACAACTTCTATCAAACTTATTTATATCTGAAAGACAAGGAAATAAATAGCATGAATCGTCCGGTGAACTATGAACGTGCCCTTTGGGAATGGAATACGGATATGTACGTACCTCAATACCCGAGCGCTGAATGGCTAGAGGAAATCGGGCGTAAGGGTAGTGATCGTCCGGTAGCTCCTTCGGAGTATTCACATGCGATGGGAAACTCTTCCGGCAACTTATGGGATCAATGGAAAGCTATCTATAAATACCCGAACCTGCAAGGCGGATTCATCTGGGACTGGGTGGACCAAGGTATCTTGGAAAAAGATAAGAATGGACGTGAATATTATACCTATGGTGGTGACTATGGAGTAAACGCCCCTAGTGACGGAAACTTCCTTTGCAACGGTATAGTAAACCCGGATCGTACCCCGCATCCCGCTATGGCAGAGGTTAAATACGCCCATCAAAATATCGGGTTTGAGGCGATCGATTTAGCGAACGGTTTATTCCGCGTCACGAACCGTTTTTATTTCACGAACCTAAAGAAATATATGGTCCACTATAGCGTAACAGCCAATAATAAAGTTGTACGCTCCGGTAAAGTCTCTTTGGACATAGAACCCCAAGCTTCTAAGGAATTTACGGTTCCCGTAGGCAACTTAAAGCCACAAGCCGGTACGGAATATTTCGTAAACTTCAACGTAACGACCGTAGAAAAAGAGCCGTTAATCCCTATCGGACACGAAATCGCTTGCGATCAATTCCGCTTACCGATCGAAAGCCCCAAGAAGGCGTTTAAGACCAGCGGCCCTAAATTAACGGTTTCGACAAATGGAGATAACTTATCGGCATCCTCCTCAAAGGTAAACTTCGTGTTTAACAGGAAGACAGGAATCGTTACTTCTTATAAAGTGGATGGTACGGAATATTTCAGCGAGGGTTTCGGTATCCAACCGAACTTCTGGCGTGCGCCGACCGATAACGATTACGGAAACGGTATGCCAAAACGCTTGCAAGTCTGGAAGGAAAGCAGCAAGAACTTCAACGTGACAGACGCTACCGTCACTATGGATGGCAATAACGCCGTGGTTAACGTGAACTATTTATTGCCGGCAGGAAATCTATACATTGTTAATTATACGATCTATCCAAGCGGAGCCGTAAATGTGGCCGCCCGTTTCACATCCACGGATATGGATGCCGCCCAAACCGAGGTATCGGA
>ERZ1027171.926-NODE-926-length-11019-cov-4.334732_pt1 | contig 11019 bp, 8 predicted proteins | sample MGYA00519274_ERZ1027171 | MGnify/ENA primary metagenome ERZ1027171 (study PRJEB26926, sample SAMN06164681) | human gut metagenome | biome: ENVO:00009003; feature: ENVO:2100002; material: ENVO:00002003 | host: Homo sapiens | place: USA | collected 2012 ... | reverse complement strand
AGAAAAAAGAGATTACCGCCTGCGCTCCGCTCGGCGCTGTGCTGACTATCGCGGCAGCAGGCAGCGAAATGAGCAACTGCAGCGTTATCACCAACGAGGACGGCATGCTCAAGCGTGGCCTTTCTACCGACTACGGCTACTGCAAATTCGCTATTATGAACCCTGAGCTTACATATACATTGCCTGCCTACCAGACAGCCAGCGGCTGCACCGACATCATGGTACACACCTTGGAGCGTTATTTTACTGCCCCGTCAACGCATCAGCTGGCACTAATCGACGGTATTGCCGAAACATTGCTGCGCAATGTTATGCGCTATGCAAAAATTGCGCTCAAAGAGCCGAATAATTACGATGCACGCGCCGAAATCATGTGGAGCGGTACCCTATCCCACAACGAAACCACCGGCGACCGCACCTTCGGCGACTGGTCCTGCCACCAGCTGGAGCACGAGCTGAGCAGCATGTTCGGCGTTGCTCACGGCGCAGGCCTTGCAGCAGTATGGGGCAGCTGGGCACGCTACGTATATAAAGAAAACATCGGCCGCTTTGCCCAGCTGGCAGCTAACGTTTTCCATATTCCCTATAACTTCCGTAATCCCGAAGCCACAGCTTTGGAAGGCATTGCTGCAATTGAAAGCTTCTTCCACCATATCGGTATGCCTACAAGCATTCACGAGCTTATCGGCAAGGACCTCACAGAAGATGAAATCAAAGAGCTGGCATATAAATGCAGCTTTATGAATACGCGCACCATCGGCCAATTTAAGGTACTGACTATCGAAGATATGGAAAATATCTACCGCGCGGCAAAATAACCTGTTACTAAAATCAAAATGCTTCCCTTTGCGGGGAAGCATTTTTTCATCTAGTTCCGGAAATACAAAAAACTCCGTAACCCAAGGGTTACGGAGCAATTTTTATGAAGATTACATTGCTGCTTCTTCAACAGGATATACACTGATTTGGCGTTTGTCGCGGCCTTTGCGTTCAAATTTAACGCGACCTTCAACCTTAGCATAAATAGTGTAGTCCTTGCCCATGCCAACATTGTTGCCCGGATGGAATTTAGTACCACGTTGACGAACGATGATGCTGCCAGCGGTTACCAGCTGGGTGTCATGAGCTTTGGTACCCAGACGTTGTGCGTTAGAGTCACGACCGTTGTGGGAGCTACCAGTACCTTTTTTATGTGCATGTAATTGCAGAATAATTTCAAACATTACTTTCACCTCCTATGTTCTTGAATGCGAACATATTGCGGACACTGACGCGCTATTGATTCCACTCCATAAATCATGGTTTGCAATATAGCCTCTGTCAGGTCGGTAGGAGCACTGTTCAATGCTACCTCGAAGATTCCGTCCTCCTGATTAACGACATAGGACGGATTGAGTTTCAAATGTTTTTCCAAGCCAAGCAAGGGAGCCTGTGTCAAAGCAGAAACAGCACTGCAGACAATGTCTGAGCCCTCTTCAGCAAAACCAGCATGACCACTGACCTTATAGCCGGTAATCATACCCTGCTTGTTCCTGAATAAATCAACACTTACCATAAAAATTATGCGTTAATAGCGGTGATTTCAACAGTAGTGAACGGTTGACGATGACCTTGACGTTTACGGTAGTTGGATTTAGCTTTGTATTTGAAAACGAAAATTTTGTCTGCTTTGCCGTGTTCTACAACTTTAGCAACAACTTTTGCACCTTCAACTACGGGCTTGCCAATCTTAACATCAGCATCATTTACAACGGTCAGAACTTCTTCAAAAACTACTTCAGCGCCAACTTCTGCGTTCAGTTTTTCAACTTGCAGAGTTTCGCCTTCGCTTACGCGGTATTGTTTGCCACCGGTTTTGATAATTGCGTACATCTATTGCACCTCCCTTAATGATAGACTCGCCAAATACGGTACCCTGACGCCAGGGATTTTCAGAACCTCTCTGCGCGGTTGGGGACGGACCAAATCAGTCCATACTGGAATATTTTACCTTAATGTCTGCTATTTGTCAACACCGCTGTTGTCTAAAATCATAAAACTTTCTACATGCAGGGAAGCATCTGCCTCAACCTTTAGGGAGCAGGCCAGTTCCCGTTCCCAGGCACGCAAATCCTTGCTCACCAGCCACTCTGCCAGCCATGGATTAGCTGTAATCAAAAGATTTTTTGAGCTGCTGCGGCGCTTCAGCAAGGTACGCAGACGACGCTTAATTTCCAAGGAAAGATTTTCCCTGCTCTGCACACGTCCGCTACCGTTGCATACCGGGCAGGGAGTGTATAATACGCTTGATAAATTCTGACGCGATTTCTTTCTGGTAATCTCCACCAGATTCAGTACCGTAATATCCTGCACCTTGGGATGCATTTTATCACCCTTCAGCGCCTGCTGCAGAGAGTTAATAATCTCTCTCTTATGATTATCGGTATGCATATCAATAAAATCTACTACTATAATGCCACCTATATCACGCAAACGCAGCTGACGTGCAATCTCCAGCGCCGCCTCGCGGTTAATCTGCATAATCGTTTCTTCCAGATTTTCGCGTCCGCTGAACTTGCCGCTGTTAACATCAATAACAGTCATCGCCTCAGTATGGTCAATAACCAGATAACCGCCGCTAGGCAGCGTCACCTGTCTGTCACTGATGCCGGCAACTGCTTCTCCCTGCTTGTGATATTCAAAGATATCCTCCAGACCCTGATACAGCGTTACCCTGATATCCTGTGCCTGCGGCATCTCGGCCAGCAGCTCTTCTACACGTTTATAAATCGGCAGATTATCAATCACGATTTCCGTCAGTTCCGGACGCAGATAGTCGCGCACAATACGAATCGGCAAATCAAGCTCACGCCTCAGCAGACAGGGAGCCTTCGCTACACGCTCACGTGCCGCCAACACCTTCCAGTCAGCCGCCAGCTCCTGCACGTCACGCTCCAGAAGCTCACGCGCAACACCGGTTGCCGCCGTGCGCACCACAATACCCATGCCGGCAGGACGCACACCCTCGCAAATCGTATTCAGACGCTCGCGCTCCTCCTTATCGGTAATCTTACGTGAAATGCCCACATAATCCGCCTGCGGCAGCAGTACAACATAGCGTCCGGGCAAGGTAATTTCGCGGTTAGCGGTAGGACCTTTAGTACCGCGTGCATCCTTTGATATCTGCACTATCAGACTTTGGCCTTCTGTAACATTCTTTTTATTGCCCAGATACAGAAATGCATTTTGCTCCAGGCCGATATCAACAAAGGCAGCCTGAATGCCACGGACTACATTGCAGACCTTACCTTTAAATATGCTGCCTACAAGATGCTGCTCTTCCTTGCGCTCTACCAGATATTCCATCAATATTCCGTTTTCAAGCAACCCCATACGGGTTTCGTCTTCGTTGGCGCTTATAATTATTTTAGCTATCATCGCTACTCTCCGCTCTTAAATAATCATGATATTATATTGTAGCATAAATTGCGCCTGCTGGCAAAAGCAACGGCATTTCTATATGTTAAAAATACATTAAAGCGCATATAAGCAAAAGCTCTTAGAAAAACACCTCATTCTTGTTTCTGACATCCTTGAATGCAGCAAGCATGTTATCGGTTTTTTGCTGCAATGGTAGCGGAAGAATTCTTGCCTGCTTCGGACATGCATGAACACAGGCCATGCAAAGAATACATTTTGCTGTATCCGTAGCCATCTTTCCGTCCTCATTTGCTATAGCATCCGTCGGGCAGATTTTTGCGCATGCACCGCACGCTGTGCAGGATGGCAGCGAAAGCGGCGCTGCCGCCACATTCATCCCCGGTTTATATGGGCGATTGCCCGGAACATGAACATTTTCTGCGGAAGTGCTGTTCTTCACTGCTTCGGCAAATGCACGAATTTCTTTTATATCCTCCGCATCCGGTCTGCCGGCGCCTACCTCGGGTACAATAGAATGCTGCGCCACAAAGGCAGCGGAAGCTATTACCGTAAAGCCGCCTTGAATCAGAATATCATTCATCTCCAGCAGCGCATCTTCATAGGCCCTGTTACCATAAACAGCGATAGTTACAGCCTGCTTTCCCTCACCGGCAAGCGTTTTTATTTTTTCACGCACGACAGAAGGAATTCGTCCGGCAAATACAGGTGCTGCAACAATAATCAGCTCACCCTGCGGTTGCTTCGTCGGCGTTTGCTTATCTCCCAAATCATGCCATTCTGCATCTTTGCCTACGGCAGCGGCAAAAATATCGCTTACCTTTTTCGTTCCTCCCGTGGGACTGAAATAATAAACCTCCATTTTATCTGACATTTTTCGTCCTCCTTTGCTTTGCATATGCTTATAATCATTTTAGCTGCAGCCTCTTCGAAAACTTTTTTCTCTTAAGCAATAATTATGCATCACCTGATATTATTGTAAAACAAAAAGCAGAATATGGCCAGCGCATAAATATATACAGACGCAAAAATCCCTTAGCTATGAGTTTTCTACCCACAGCTAAGGGATTAGTTTTTACTATTGTAATGTATCAGAAATTATTCAAACTCGCTCCTGTTTGCGAGAAACTAAGCGTTTTTAGTTAGTGGAAATTGCTTCTCATATCACTATTATCTTCATTATCAGAATAGGATAGGCTATCTGATTTTGTGTTGCCATAGTGTTGCCACAATACTCTACTCGAAATATGTTCCAACATATTATACCTGATTTATGGCTTGCATGTATTATAGCATACAAGGGAACCACTTTCCAGTCAGTATCTTAATTTTGATCTCAATGCCACTTAGAACGGATATTCTTCGTTTCCATTTTGAGAAGACGGTTCTCTTTCTTGTTCGGCGTTTTCTGAAAGGATTGTTATCAAGTCAATAATACGTTGGTAGAGTTCGTCGAATGTAATGACGAGAATATTATTTAAGCTATTTCGAAAATTTTCAAAAGCTGCAATTTGTCCGGAATTCATTCCTGACATCTTTCCGATGATGACAACACACTTAGGAGTCATCACTTCAAACGACTGTGTTCCTTGATGGCACAACGCATAGTATTCTTTTGTAAGCTTGTCTCTATAATTTAGCACCTGGCTAACTGCGCCACTTAATTCGTAGCTGAAACTATATGTTCCACGGTACTGACGCCCTATAATTTCTGTACATGGGGTCTTAATTTCAATCAAAGCTACATTTTGTGATAAGCTGTTTTGGTAGATGAAATCACACAGGTTACCACAACCGTTATTAATATTTTTGCCTCCTACATATGCCTTATCCGCAAATATTGTACAAGGGCAGGCAAATAGCTGTGCCAAAACCCATTGGTTCTCTTTAAAGACCGTAGTTTGCCAAAACTCCTCGCTATTATTATCAAGATTATCTTTCATCAACATAGCGACTCTATGAAGTTTCTCAATGTTCAGCGATGTTGTCAAATGTTGTAGATTATCATCTTGAAGTTCAGAAAGGCTTTTCTTTAAAGATTCCAAAGAGCTTGTTTGGGTGATGAGACGCAATAATGTTTTTACCAGGTCGTAATTCTCTTCGTTTCCAATCATCCTGGCGGCTGCCGGATCATTCTGAATTATAGATAAGAACTGTTGGAAAGCCCCATCTACTCTGGCGTATGTAGCCGTGCCATAAGGAATTTTTCCTATGTCATCATGTAGGGCATACAAACATTGTAGCCCCTCAAACAGTGCATATGTTTCGCTGGTACTCATCTGAAATTCCATCCAGTCACAGACTTTAACAGATCCTCGTGAAATTTTTTCTGTTGAATCTTGGCAGTCGGTCGGAAAGCACACATCGCCCTTGCGCTTTTTTTCGTATAACAACTTACCAGACACGGATTTTTCAGGCTCTTTTCCGTTATCTACTAAGGTAGGCAAGAACTTCAAACGAAGCATATCTGTTTGGGCTAATACAATAGGAGAAGCATCCGCCGTTGTTGCAGAAGTTGATACCACATCAACAGTAGTATCTGTCATATCATGTATCTCACGGGATGGAAGATATATTTTCACAGTTTAATCTCCTTTCGAAGTAAGCCTGACATGTAATATATAAAGTGCATACTTGAAGTAATACAAATCCAACTTAATCGGTTGGAATATGCGCTTTATCTATCCCATACTTTTCCCAAATCATAACATTTCTTGCTTTTAAGTCTGTCTCAGAACACAAATCTTGTTTTTCAGCAGTTGTCAGATCAGGAATGGAAAATCTTGTGATATAGTTTTTTGCTAATGCCATAAATCCCTTTGCATATGGTTTACTTGTATGACGAATGTAATACCAGAATACGTCTGATTCCAAGAAAATCTTTAGAACTTCCAAGGTTTCAATATCGTCACAAAACAAAGCGTATCCACAATAGAAAAGGAGATCTTCTTTCAGCGAAATCACAGCTGCTGGTGCACCGCTGATATAGGGAATCAGTAACTTCTTCCCATAATTGTTCATGCCCTGAGTTCGGCCATAGGCATACCACTCGGGATAGTTTCCCTTTCCTTTATCTCGCTGCATAAGCTCATCCTTATACAGTAGCAAATAATGATAGGTACAAGGGTAGCTTTTCCTGAATTGCTCTTCTGGAATAATTTGAAATCCATTCTCATCTTGATAATAAGGAAAGATTGCTTTTTCTCTGTTTTCTGCCAGTTCTTTTTCCGTCTTGATTGTATTTGGCTTTACCATGTCAATGCAGACTGCTTTTTCAATGGGGTACTCAGCATCACCGGCCATTCGATAGTAATACAGATCATCTTCACGAACAGGCACAAAGAAGTATAAATCATTTTTCAGCGTAGCCAATCCATTGCGAATTTTCCATGAGCCAAGAGAAGTTCCTGCGTGCTCTATTTTATAAATGAGATCATCATGTACAGCATCGCATAACCTCCATGGCTGATCCTCTGCAAACTTCTCCATTCGATAAGAGGTAAAGTTTTGATTGCCCAATTTTTTGGAATCTTTCAACCGTGAATAGCGAATTACTCCGTCAGATTTCTGATATGCACTCGTAATACATGTATAGCTCGTTACACTATTAAAAACCTGTGAATCCCTAAAATCAACGATTTCCAATGCAATATCGTGGCTCTTAAAATAATTTCTTAGTCCTCGACCATTAACCGCCTGTAGGTAAGTGTTGGGGGAAATATAAGTCAACCTTCCATGAGAATTTAGCAGTTTCAAGCCAATCTCATAAAACGGCATATATAAATCAAGATTGCCACTCTTTCCACAGTCCCAATCAGAGATAAATGCTTTTGTCTTATCCGAGATGTTTCTGGCACGAACATAAGGAGGGTTCCCGACGATACAGTCAAATCCATTTGGCTTTTCTTCTAACACGATAGCACTGGTGCGTGGATCCAGCATATCTGCACACAGCAAGTGATAGGAATTTAAGGGCTTTTCATTATTCATGGAGAGCAGTAAATCTATCAATATTTCGGCTCGATCAATCGCATAGCGATCTATATCAATTCCATACAGATACTTGGAAAAAAGATCATGGTAAGACTTTTTGTATTTCGTATGGAATATTTCTGCTGCTGTGATCAGAAATGAACCACAGCCACAGGATGGATCACACAAAACTGGAGCCTCATGCTTTTCGAACGTGACTTTTTCTATGATATATTCCTTGATCTCCAGAGGCGTATATACAATTCCTTTTTCCTTTTTTTCATCCGATGGAATCAGGCTTTCAAAGCAAGTTACTAAATCATGCAATGAGAGACACACACCATGTGCAGAAAGCTGTTCTTCAACTATATTTACAAGAATTGGATCAGCTTTGGCAACTGTTGAAAGCAAATTGGGAAATTTCTCAATAGGGGTGGAATGAGTTCTTACAAAGACGGATACTAATACACATGCCATACCACATGCATCAACAGAATGCTTTGACTTTTTATAGATTCGATTAATGATTTGAGTTACAGTCATTATTCTGCTCCATTCAGTAAATCAATGCGACTAATTGTTCTGCCGATAGCTTGAATTTGTGATTTTTCTGCATCGGTTACTTCATACATACTGAAGCACACCTCATCCAAATCAGCCCATTTTTCATTTAGTGCACGTTTGAAAATTTCTTTTTGATTCGGAGAAGAGGCCAAATACCGATCCTGTAATTCAGTAATATGATCGAATAGAGTACTCAGGCGAAATACTCCATCAGATCCAGCCATTAACTTCGATGAAGGGAGTGGTATTGGCGTTAGAAACTGCTTGTTGAATTTGTAATATTCTCCAGCTTGTGGATTCGCACCAGCTTTTCCCAACACAGAGAAAATCGTAGAGTTAATGACACAAGTAATAGCTTTCATCACCCGGTCGTCTGCATTCGGAATGGTAATAAACCATACATTGGCATTATCCATATATAAGCCCCTGTTGGATATATATGTAGCGATTGTATCCTTTGCAGTCATCGGAATAATAATTTTGTCGACATCATACATCGACTGATTATGTTCACGTGTGAAGGTGTGCCACATAGAACCTTCTCTGCATTGAACATTTTCCTTGATTCGATTCTCGTTGTCCTTCAAATACTGATAGGTCAGAGGATAACGGATTTCAATATCATTAAATCGAATTGGATCAGCACTTGCTCCATTATAGGGGAAAATGCAATAAGCATTGGGTTCAACTTTTTTGAACGGATAGAAAACCTTATTATAAATGACTGCACGCAAAATATCTTCTTCCACTGTCACCGTCTCATTAAATCCATTTTTCCCGATGGCAATGCCATTATGAAACCGAACATTTTGGAGATGGTACATCTTTTTCCAGAGTGCCTGTATGCCATCTTTAACTTGTAAGCGAGGGTACTGGCCTAAAGTTCCCCATTTTTCCTGGAGCCTCTTTTTCAGACTTTGAATGGCAAAGCTTTCAAAAGCCCAAGGGCTATCGCCCCCGTCATAATCTATGGTTTGGAACTGACAACCTTCAAAAAAACCACGTGCATCGGCATTTTCAAATCTGGTTCTGATTGTATCAGCTTCTGCCGGCATATAGTAATACTGGAGTTGTGAATTTCCGCCTTTTTCCAAAACCATGATGGAAACATACGTAATTCGACCATGGAAAATATCCGTAGCCTTAAAATCAATCATCTTTCTCAAGAAATGGCCATTGGTAATCATGTTCCGTGCCATGCGGCCATAATTGGTCTTAAACCATCTTCGCTGCACAATCAAGCCGAACTTTCCATTTAAGGCAAGCACCGACAGGCACCGTTCGATAAACAGAACCGACAAATCAGCTTTTCCCTCAAAAGTAACATATTTATCAGTCAAATACTCATGCATAATGGGACTGGCAGCTTTATAGTGCTTCGTCTCAACATAAGGCGGATTTCCTACGATATAACGGAATCCCCCATGCGTTTCAAATACAGGAGCGAATTCGTTTCTGATATTTAAAGGCTTTAATGCAACTATTTGGTCAGCGTTAAATGTCCGGTCAAAGTCGACCAATGTATTACCCAATTTAATATTATCTGATATTTCACGCAGAACACGTTCACCAAATGCTCCAATATCTTCCCAAGCCAACCGATTGTTGCCATCTACAATTTTCAATGCGATAGACATTTTTGTTACTTCGATAGCGGCGGCATCGCAATCAATGCCATAAAGACAATTCTTTACGATTGCACGTCGTGCCTCCATGGTCAGCATCAGCTCGTCACCCAGAAAGCAGAATAATTCCTGATGTGACTGCATCTCATTCGCATTGTTTCGAAGAATATCAGTCAAACGTTTTGCAAGGATCTCATAGCAGGCAATCAAAAACACGCCAGAACCGCAGCACGGATCAAGGACTTCTATCTCCATCAATTCCTCAACTGTCTGACATTCCGTAATGTCGATTGTCTGTCGGCAAATCATATCTACGATATGCTCTGGAGTGCTGACTGCTCCGTTGGTTCTGATATACTCTTCCTTGGTTTCTGCAATAACTTTATTGCCCTTTATCACCAGGTTGATTCCTAAGAATTCCTCATAGATTTTTGCAATCACTTTAACGGGAATTACATCAAAGCAATATGGATAAGGATAGTAGAGGCTTTGTATAAATTCCTCCAAAACAGCATTATCAACATTTAGCTCATAGAACTTTGCGTCTCTGGTAAACATCGGTCCATCATAGTGACTATAAAATTCGAAATAGCAGCTGTTCTTGAACGATTCCCAGAATCCATTTTGAGAATTGCAAAAGCTCTTAAGTTTCTCCTGTTCTTCAATTCCCTTAGACTCACACACTCTGATAAATACAATTCTATCCAGGATTACTTGTGTATAGTAATTCAATGCGTCTGCATCATTTCTGAAGCTCTCATTATTTTTCAGCAAATTATTTGCTATTTTCAGGCGGAAATCTGAAAGAACAGCAGAAAAATGATTATCAACACGACTTCTTCCCTCAATCGCTGTTGTTTCATAAAGCGCATGCAAATGGTTGTTAACAATCAGGTCATGTGATAAATGTTCGTAGAGAACATCAAACTTTTCAAGATACTCGTCGATCGTAATACATGTTGCGCCATAATTAGCAGGCATATCAGGCGTGGGCGACATCCGAGTATCAAAAATCACAAAGCTTTCAAAATTAGATACAAAAGCACACGGCACCTGTGCAGACCAACCATACGACCTGATTTGATATGATACTTGTTGATCGTTGATAATATCAACCGTTGGTGCTTTCGCATCCAAAAATGATTTGATATTAGATCCGTTGACCAAGATATAATCTGGCTTTCGATGAGGAGACCGAATTTCTCTCAGGCGTTCACCTGCTGTACCTCTTAAACAACGTTCCTGTAATACCTCGTGAGTATTCTGAACATCCCACCCGAATAAACCAAGAAATTCATTTAGCCAAGTGCGAATTGTTTCTTCTGAAACATTCTCTTTAGTCTCCAAACGGGTAGTACGATTATATCGCTCAATCAATATCTGGAGTTGAGTTTTCATAGCTGTCTCTTATACACATCTGACGCTGCCGACGATAAGGCTC
>ERZ1027171.906-NODE-906-length-11189-cov-6.165349_pt1 | contig 11189 bp, 12 predicted proteins | sample MGYA00519274_ERZ1027171 | MGnify/ENA primary metagenome ERZ1027171 (study PRJEB26926, sample SAMN06164681) | human gut metagenome | biome: ENVO:00009003; feature: ENVO:2100002; material: ENVO:00002003 | host: Homo sapiens | place: USA | collected 2012 ... | reverse complement strand
TACGAGATACTGATCGGTCTCGTGGGCTCGGAGATGTGTATAAGAGACAGCAGCTGCGCCGTTTGGAGTACAAGCAATCTCCAGCGCAAAATGATTCCGTGAAAATCGGTGAACTTAGGATAGATACGGACGGCTGTCGGGTACTGAAAAACAACAAAGAAATTGAACTGACGGCAAGAGAGTTTGAAATTTTGAAATACTTGGCAGAAAATATCGGAAGAGTCATCAGCCGCGAACGGCTTTACGAAACGGTCTGGGGCGAGGATAGCTTTGGCTGTGACAACACAATTATGGTACACATTCGCCATCTGCGTGAAAAATTAGAAGAAAATCCCGCCGCTCCAAACTATATTATCACAGTGAAAGGTTTAGGCTATAAGCTGGTAAATCCATATGAAAAATAAAAAGATAGTAAATCTGTTTTTTCTGTTATTCATTTTTTCGGTGTTGCTGTTTCTTGCAGGACGGTCCTTTGCGTTGCTTCGACCGGGCAGACGTTCGATTTTTGTCATTTTTTGCATTATGGCAGTTTGCGGACTTTGGCTGATTATGCATCTCAGTAAAATTAAAAAAGGGATAGAAGCTGTTGCACAGCGTTCCTATACACCGATGCCCGAAAAAGGCATATTCAGTGAAATCTACGGGGCTCTCAATAAAATGGACAAGGAAATCCGCAACAGCGACAAGCTGCAGGAGGAAACCGAACGGATGCGCAGTGAATGGATTGCAAACATTACGCATGATTTGAAAACGCCGCTTTCCCCGATTAAAGGGTATGCGGAGTTGCTTGCCGATACGTCCGAAACTGACGGAGAAACCGCACGGCAATATGGTGAAATCATCCTGAAGAATGCCAATTATACAGAAAAACTCATCAATGATTTAAAGCTGACCTATCAGCTGGATTCAGGTGCAATGCCGTTTCATCCGCAATCGGTAAATCTTGTGCGGTATATGAAAGAAGCGGTCATTGATATTGTGAATGACCCTGCTTTTCAGGATAGAAATATCGGATTTGAAAGCAGTGCAAGTAAATTGGCAGTCAATATAGATGCCGATTTATTCCGCCGTGCAGTGAGTAACCTGATTATGAACGCACTTACACATAATTCGCAGGAAACAAAGGTAACAATCAGTATAGCTGCGAATTCTGAAAACAGCGCGTGTATTTGTATTGCCGATAACGGAAGAGGCATAACCGAAGAGGCGCAGGCAGAGCTGTTTACCCGATATTACCGAGGCACAAGCACAAAAGAAATGCCTGAGGGAAGCGGTCTCGGTCTTGCGATTGCAAAGCAGATTATAACGCTCCACGGCGGTGATATTACGGTTCAGAGCAAATTAAATGAAGGCACACAGTTTAGGATTATTCTACCTTGTAAAAATGATTTAAGCTTAAATTAAGATACGGAAAAGAACAGATTAAGACAGATGATTTATGCTGTATGCATAGGTCATCTGTTTTTATTATGCCTATAAGTTTTTTATACCTATAAAAAGAAAAGGAGCTTTTCTGTATGGAATTACAGTTGCGGAATTTAAAAAAGCAGTACGGAACGAAATGCGCCGTCAACGGGGTGAATGTGCATTTGACGCCGGGCGTATACGGCTTGCTCGGGGCGAACGGTGCGGGTAAGACTACGCTGATGCGTATGATATGCGGCGTGTTGAAACCGACTTCAGGCAGCATCTGTCTGAACGGAAAACCGATTGACGAGCTCGGCGAACGGTACTATACCCATTTGGGTTATATGCCACAGGACTTTGGGTTTTATGCTGATTTCACCGCTCGGGAATTTATGATGTATATGGCGGCGGTGAAGGGCTTAGATAAACGGCGTGCCAAATCACGGACAGAGAATTTACTGCATATGGTCAACCTGACCGAAGCGGCGGACAAAAAAATCAAGTCTTATTCAGGCGGCATGAAACAGCGCTTAGGCATTGCGCAAGCAGAATTGAACCATCCGTCAATTTTGATATTGGATGAGCCGACTGCGGGACTTGACCCGAAAGAACGGGTGCGGTTCAGAAATCTCATATCGGATTTTGCCAAAGAAAAAATCGTGATTTTGTCTACCCACATCGTTTCGGATGTTTCTTACATTGCGGATACCGTTTTAATGATGAAACAGGGGCGTCTTTTTTTGCAGGCGCCTATGGCTTCGGTTACAGACAGTATTCGGGGCAAGGTGTGGGAACTTTTGGTAGATGAGCGAACAGCGGCAGAATACAGCAGACATTTTTCCGTTGTGAATCTGCATCATGAAAACGGATTGGTGCGTCTGCGCATGATAGAGGAAACCGCACCGACTGCGGATGCGCGCATGGCGGAACCGAGCCTGGAGGATTTATTTTTATATCATTTCGGCGATGAAACCGAAAAACGGGAGGAAATTTAATATGTTGGTCAAATACGAATTTTTAAAAATACTGCGCAAAAAGTCTACGCTGATTATCATGGCAGTCAGCCTTATTTTAACGGGAGTTCTGTTCGGACTGCCCGTTATGCAATATCAAACTTACAGTCAGGACGGGGTGCTGAAGGGGGCGGAAGGAATCGCCTATACCAAAGAACAGTATGCGAAAGTTTCTGTCCCGTTGTCTGAGGAATATGTTACGCAAACTATTCGGGAAGTACAGGCAATGTTCAAAAATCCCGAGAATATCGGGTATGACGGGTCGGAACAGTTTTTAATCGGTGACGCCTATTGGAACGGCATTGCGCCGAGAGAAAAATTGCTGAATCTGGTTGCGAACGCTTACAGCGCTCCGAATGAAAATTGGGGGTATAACAATCTTCCGAATTTGGATGTCACCGACGGTGCAAACTTTTATCAGGCAATGCAATCGAAGGCGGAGGCGGTGCGCAATGCACCGTCGCGGGAGCTGTCTGCGGCGCAAAAAGAATACTGGAGCGATGTGGCGAAAAATGTGGATACCCCGTTGCAGTATGGATATTACGAGGGATGGGAAGTGATTATCAGCAGTTTTGAGCTTCTGATGTTTGCAATATTGGCGATTTGCATTGTTATAGCGCCTGTGTTTTCGGGGGAATATCAATCGGGAACGGATGCGGTCATTTTGTCTGCCAAGTACGGAAAAACAAAACTGACAACCGCTAAAATTACAGCCTCCTTGCTGTTCGGTACGGCCGCGTTTCTTCTGCATATTGCTGTCGCATGCGGTTTGCCGCTTTTCGCATTCGGTACAGACGGCTGGAATCTGCCGCTGCAGATTGCCAACACAACGATTCCCTACGCCTTTACCTTTTTGCAGGCAACTCTAATCAATATCGGGATTATTTACTGCATACTGCTTGCCATGATTGGGCTGACGCTTCTGCTGTCCTCTAAAATGAAAAGTCCGTATTTGGTTTTGATTGTGCTTGTTCCCGTATTGTTTATTCCGATGTTCTTAACACCGAACGGAACCGCAGGGGCGTATAATCTGATTTTATTTTTATTGCCTTACCGCGCAACCATGCCCGAACTCAGTAAGTATATTTCCTACCGATGCGGCGGCATTGCTTTTGATGCACTGACCGCAAGGGCTATTTTGTATGCGGTTCTCACAGGGATGACTTTGCCTTTGGCAAGGCTGGGCTTTAAGAAGCATCAGGTTGCATAAGGAGACAGATTATGAAAAGAAAAAATCGGAGACGGATAGGCACGCTTATTGTTTTGCTGATTGCCGTTGTCGGTATAACAGCGGTTACGCAATCCGCAAAATGGTCGGAAAAATCTTTTGATGCCGTTGTTCGGCAAGCGGTGGTGCAGTCGGACGGAGAGACCCGTTTGATAGTGGAAAGAACGACTGAAATCTATGGCAATCCCGTCAATTCTCTCGGTATCAGCAAAGATACAAAACTGCTTGACACAGACGGGAATGCGCTGTCCGTGGAAGATTTTCAGCAGGGCAGTGCGGTTACGGTGAAGCTGAAAGACGCGTTTACAGAGGAAACGCCGTTTTATTATCCGACGGTTTATGAAATAAAACGGCACAGTATCGAATAATCTGTATACAGCGAATGACGGTAAGCACCGAAAAGGCGGGGGTTTGCTTTTAGCGTTGTACCGCACACAGGCAGTTCTAAAAGGGACACAATAAAAAACGTTTCTTTACGGGATTTGTAAAGAAACGTTTTTGTTTTTATTCCTTGCCGTTCCAGCAGTAGGTGCAGAGCTTGTTTGCATCAATGCCGACGGCTTCGAGCATATCGTCTAAACGGTGATAGCGAAGCGAGGTGAAATGCAGTTTTTCACAGATTTTATCGACCATCTTCTGATACTTTTCGCCGTCGGGGTCTGCATACTCGCGCAAAAGCTCGTCGGTAACCTCGCCGTCCTCCAATTCCTGAATCACGCGGCGCGTAATCAGTTCCATTTCGGATTTGGAGCGGGAGAAGTTGAGATATTTACAGCCGAACAAAAGCGGCGGACAGCCCGTGCGGATATGCACCTCTTTTGCACCGCTGGCATACAGAAAATCCGTGGTTTCGCGCATCTGCGTGCCGCGCACGATGGAATCGTCGATTAACAGCAGACTTTTGTTTTCAATCAAATCATGTACGGCAATCAGTTTCATTTTTGCGATTAAATCGCGTTTGCTTTGCTGTGTGGGCATAAAGGAGCGCGGCCAAGTGGGGGTGTATTTGATAAACGGTCTGGAAAACGGAATACCGACTTCGTTCGCATATCCAATCGCATGCGCCGTACCCGAGTCGGGAATGCCCGCTACAATATCGGGGCGGACACTGTCTCTGCGCGCCAGCAGCTTGCCGCAGTTGTAGCGCACCTGCTCGACGCTTACCCCCTCATAAGAGGAGGACGGATACCCGTAATAAATCCACAGAAACGTGCAGATTTTCATGTCCTTGCCGGGGGCGACAAGCGTTTTTGCACCGTCTGCGTTGATAACGGCAATTTCGCCGGGACCGAGCTCCCGCCCCGCCGTATAGCCGAGATTCAAATAGGCAAAGCTTTCAAAGCTGACACAGCAGCTGCCTTCTTTTTCGCCGATGGCAATCGGCGTTCTGCCGAATCTGTCGCGCGCGGCATAAATGCCTTTGGGGGTGAGAATCAGCATGCTCATAGAGCCGTCAATCAGCTCCTGCGCGTAACGGATGCCGTCAATGAAATTCTCTTTTTGGTTGATAACGGCGGCGACCAATTCCGTCGGATTGATTTCGCCGTTCTGCATTTCAAAGAAATGTGTATTGGATTTGATAATTTCTTCCACAATTTCATCGGCATTGTTGATTCTGCCGACGGTGGTGATGGCAAATGTGCCGTGATGCGAACGGACAAGAATGGGCTGTGCCTCATAATCCGAAATACAGCCGATGCCGAGCTGTCCTTTCATGGCGCCGACATTTTTGTCGAACTTCGTCCGAAACGGTGCGTTTTCAATGTTGTGAATCGCTTTGTCAAAGCCGTTTTCCGCATCATAGACAGCAAGACCCGCGCGGCGCGTGCCCAAATGCGCGTGATAGTCCACGCCGAAAAATAAATCAAAAACGCAGTCTTCTTTTGAAGCTACGCCGAAAAAACCACCCATATAATCTCCGCCTGTCCAAAAAAATTACAAAATTCATTATAGCAAAAAAACGAATAAATGAAAAGAAAAAATACAGAAAATTTTAAACTTTTTTGCGGGATTTTTTGTGAATGTTTTGTGCATACACGTTGAAAAAACGCTTGCGAAACGGAAAGCGGCAAGGGGCAGACGCATCTGCCCCTTGAATTAAACCTGCCCGATATAGCATTGCGTAAAGTTCGGCATGCAAAGTCTGTTGTTTTCCGCATATTTTCCGAACACGGCTTGCAGTGCCGCCACATAGTCGTTATAAGCCGCATCCGTGGGCTTCGGCGCATAGGATGCAGACAGATTTCGCCCCACAAAGCCCTGCATATCAAAATACAGCGGAAAGTCGAATTGCAGAGTTTGATATGCACCGTTTCGGAAGAAGTCGGAAAATTCACCCGACTGCCGCGCACCGCGCATTCCGCCCGAAAAGCCTTTGAAATTCGGACAGTATAAGCGATTGATACGGTCATTTTCCTGCACCAATGCAGAACTTTCGTCGCGGCTGTTCCAAATCAGAACAACGGAACCGCCCGGTTTTAAAATTCGCTGACATTCCTTGCGAAAAGCGGTGCGGTCAAACCAGTGAAACGCCTGTGCGGCGGTAATGCCGTGCACGCTTTCCGGGGGCAGGGCTGTGTGTTCCGCTGTGCCGTTTACGGAGAGAAACTTCGGCAAAGCCGACAGCTTTTCTTCGGCAATTCGGCGCATATCGCTGTTCGGTTCTACGGCGTAGACGGTACAGCCTTTTTCCAGAAGCAGTTGTGTCAGCTTGCCCGTGCCCGCGCCGATATCGGCAAGCACGTCATCTTGTGTCCAATGCAGGTGTGCAAACAGCGCGTCTATACAGGTCTGCGGATAAGACGGGCGAAACTGCGCGTAAATTTCGCCTTTGCCGTCAAATTTGGTTTCGTTCATAGGCGTTCTCCGTTCTTTGAAAAATACGGATGAAACGCATATCCTACGCGTTTCATCCGTTTTCGGTCAGTCTTTTCGAATTTTCACAACGATTTTCCGAACCGTTTCGGGCGCGGTTACGAAGCAACCCGGTTTGTGCGGCTCCTGCGGATAAAATATGACGAATTCGTCTGCATGTACCGATAATTCGCAGGGCGCAGCGCCGTCTTTTTCGGTGTAAAAGGCGATGTCTTTCTGTGTATCCAACGGCGCGGTGCAATGTATACCGTCTATTGAGGTCCAAAACATTTTTTCCGTGCCCGAAACCACATACTGTAAATCCATGTACCGCTCATGCATTTCGTAATCTTTATCGGCGGATACCGTTTCATAGCTTTGCACAAACGCAAAGCATCTGTCTCCGTCTATTTCATAGCGTCCGCATGCAAGCGGATGCTTTTTGTACGCCTGAATAAAATCGTATGCTGACAGAAGCAAGCGGTTGTTTTCCGCATACTGCGGCAGATTTTGAAGAACGTCTAAAATCACTTGTCTGCACCCTCTCTTTCTGCAATCATGTGTACATTTAAGTGGTTGTAGGTCATTTCCACATGCCGTGCGTCAAATTCCGTTTTGATTTGTGCAAGTAATGCAAAGCGTGCGTCCCAATACGCGGCGGTTTTGACCCATGCGCGCACAACATAGCGAATACTGCTGTCGTCATAGGAAAGCACAGCGGCAAACGGCGGCGCAGGCGTTTCTTCAAACAGACCGACCGCGTCCACCGCCGCGAGCAGTGCCTCGCGAACCGTCTCCAGCGGCGCGTCGTAAGATGCGGAGATTTCCAAATCCACCCGCCGTTTTTCCTGCGTGGTGTAATTGACGATTTTGGCAGCAATAATTTTGCTGTTCGGCACATAAATCATTTTGTTGTCTACGGTTGTGATGCGCGTGTGAATCAGATGAATCATCTCCACCGTGCCGCTGACGTCGTCAATCTCAATGTAATCGCCGATTTTAAACGGCTTGGTGACCAAAATCATAATGCCGCCTGCGCAGTTGGACAAAGAATCCTGCACGGCAAGCGACGCCGCCAAACCGACCACGGAAAATGCCGCCAGCATAGAAGTTACCGAAACGCCCAGCGTTTCAATGACAATCATTGCCGTGACGAACCACAAAATCAGCCGAACAACGGCTTTCAGAATCTTTTGCAGTGTGGCGTCTAAAGAGAAACGTGCCAGCAAACGGTCAAAAAGCCGACGAATCAAGCGCATTAAAAGGTAGCAGATGACAAAAGCGACGACTGCGCCGAGGATTTTACCCACGGTAAAATTGCCGACGGAATATTCTAAAATTTCATGCAGTTTATCCATAGTTTTCCTTTATTTCGCAAAAAGTACGGTGGCCGCCATAATGAACTGTGCGGCATAATACAGAGAGTGATTGAGAACGACGTTGAATTTTGTATTTTTGCCCTCGCCGAAATACATGCCCGAAAGCACCAAATCGGACAGTAAAAAGAGCAGACCGCCGACAGACATGACAACCCACATCGTTTGGAAATGTGTGATTACGGCGGTGACCATTGCCATAGTCATGGTCATGGAAAGCGTGAGAGAATACAAAAACACAATCCACTTGAATTTGCCGTAACGCATTTTCAGCGGTTTTTCCAAAAGAATAGCGATAACAGCGATTACGAGCGCCGCGGCTGCCGCAATCACGGCAGACAAGGGGGTGTAAGGGCTTGCATTAAAGACGGCGGTGATAAAGCAGATATGCCCGAGCAGGAAGAAAATGAAGCCCGAATATAAGTAAGAATCCTTATCCTGTAAGTAAATCCATTTTAGGTCGAGCCACACATCGCCTAAGAGACCGCAGACAAGACCGATGGTCATAAAGGAGCCAAACCCGAGAAAACTGCGGTTCTCATTGGTTGCCGCCACCGCCGTGGCGATAAAGCATAGGCTTGCCACCGCTTTCGCATACAGTGCCGCAATGCCGCCGCGTTTGACGCGGAGTACCAAAAACACAACAATCGCAAGAATCCCGATTACAAGTAACGCCCAATACACAAAACCACTCCTAAAAATTTTTGGCTGAAACCCGATGCGGCTTTTGCCCTATCCGATTTCAGCCTGATGCTGTTACATATTATACAATATTTCCCTGAAAAATTCAATAGAATTTGGAAAAATTTAATGATTCATTGCGGCTCGTCCGTATAATAATCTGCCGCCAAACGGTTTTTTACAAACGGCGCCGCCATTTGCTTGTGTGCGACGTGCAGGGGATGGTTTTGGAAGTTTTGCAGTGCCTCTAAAGACGCAAAGGTCGCATAAAAAACAAAGTCACAGTCCGTGCCGACAATGTTCTCACCGATTTCACAGGACAGCAGTCCGTCGATTTTCCCTTCTAAGTTTTTGACTGAATCGGAAAGCTTTTTAAGCACTGCCGCGCGGTTTTCTTCCGTTACCGCATCGGAGAACTGCCAGAATAAAATATGTTTGAGCATAAGATTACCTCGTACAGATTTTTTGTCTTTTACAGCATTAAAATCCTTTCGGAATATCTAAATCATCCGACGGGTACCAGTCCCAAAGTGCGCGTTCATCCGCTTCGGACAGCGGCAAAGCGGGGCATTCCGCAAAGGCTTCCAGCTTGCCGGATTTCATGAACAGCGACGGGTCGAGACGAAGCGTGTACCCGCACGCATTCGGCGTGAGCCATTCGTGCATCGGCGCTTCGGGCATAGCGAATGCCGCCATCAGCGCCATAATCACGCCGCCGTGCGTAACGACAGCCGTGCTTTTCACGCCCGACTGCAAAATACCGTTGACAATTTTCATAAAGGTTTCACAGATGCGCGTATTGAATCCGATTTGGCTTTCTCCGAACGGCAGCGGCGTTTCGGGGCGTGTGCCTGCAAGCCAGGTTTGAAAGGCTTCTTCGTCCTTCAGTTCATCCGCGGTTTTGCCTTCAAATTCACCGAAGTCATATTCGGAAAGCCCTTCCATTACAATTGGTTCTTTATCGGGATAAATCCGTTTTGCCGTTTGCAGACACCGTTTCAGCGGACTGGAAAATACGGCGTCTACTTCCGGGTACCCGCCGTATTCTTCTTTCAAATCGTCAATTTGCCGCAATCCTGCTTCGGTTGCATCCATGTCGGTATGCCCTATGTACTGACCCGCCAGATTTCCTTCGGTAGTGGCATGCCGAATTAAATGAATCTGATATGTTTTCATAAAAGCTCCTTTATTTTATAACGGTATATTCTATACAAACTGTTGATTTTATGCTATAATTACAAAATAAAAATACAGATAGTAGAAATGAAGTGGTCGAATGCTGGATTTATTTCCGAAACGCCTCACGGCTTTGCGGAAGGAAAATGGGTTTACGCAGAAAGAAGCGGCGGCAAGACTGGGCGTATCTGCCGCACTTTTATCACACTATGAGAAGGGGATTCGGGAATGCGGCTTGTCGTTTGTATGTAAAGCCGCGGCGCTTTACGATGTGAGCTGCGACTATTTGCTGGGTATAAGCGATGTGCGGCACAGCGATTTTGCCGAAACCTTCGACGACCACGATACCGCACAGGATTTGGAATTCCGCACAGCGACGCTGTTTCGTGCGGCGACCATGCTCAATGACAGCATTTCCGCCGTCGGCGGTACAGCAGAGCAAATCCGCAATTATTTCGCGCTTTCCATATACCGTGTTGCCGTGCAGGCAGGGCGCATGGGCGTGATTCCGAGGGAATGGATTACACTGCCGTATGATATGGCGGAGGCGTTCAGCGATGCTTTAATGAACCGCCTGATGAAAGGCGACCTGCGTACGGCACAGCCGCGGCAGGCACATACCGCCGAAACGAAACCCGCTTGTATTCAAACCGTGATTACAAGCTGTGAACAGCTGCTGCAGAAAGAGTGCGCGAAAATCAGTAATTCTGACACATGACTTCAAAATACGCCTGCCCGTGCCCGCAGGTCGGGCAAACAAGCGGTGCATTTTTGCCGACATGCACGTGTCCGCAGTTTCGGCACAGCCAAATGGCTTCTTCCGTACGTGAAAATACAATGCCCTCTTCCAAATTTCGGCGCAGTGTGTTAAACCGTGTTTCATGCCGATTTTCAATTTTCGCAACGCTTTCAAACAGAAATGCCAATTCGTCGAAGCCTTCTTCACGGGCACAAGCGGCGAATTCTTTGTACATTTCACTCCACTCGTAATGTTCGCCCGCCGCCGCATCTTTCAGATTGTCGTCGGTGGGCGGAATTTTTCCGCCGTTTAACTGCTTGAACCACAATTTGGCATGCTGTCCCTCATTGTAGGCGGTTTCTTCAAAAATCGCCGCCATCTGTTCATAGCCGTCGTTTCGCGCCTGCTTGGCATAATATTCATATTTGGTTTTTGCCTGTGACTCGCCCGCAAATGCGGCGAGCAGATTTTTTTCCGTCTTACTGCCTTTAAAATCCATTACATACACTCCTATTTTGCATTGTATGTATAGAATTTCCAAAGCACGCAGAAATATCCCGACCTATCAGAATTCTTCCTCTTCGGGCGGATTACCGAGGATTTCCGTATGGTGCTCCAAAATATACTGCTTTACAGCTTCCAACAGTTTTTCCGCATCGTACACGGCCTGTCTCTTATACACATCTCCGAGCCCACGAGACCGATCAGTATCTCGT
>ERZ1027171.901-NODE-901-length-11211-cov-7.317318_pt1 | contig 11211 bp, 5 predicted proteins | sample MGYA00519274_ERZ1027171 | MGnify/ENA primary metagenome ERZ1027171 (study PRJEB26926, sample SAMN06164681) | human gut metagenome | biome: ENVO:00009003; feature: ENVO:2100002; material: ENVO:00002003 | host: Homo sapiens | place: USA | collected 2012 ... | reverse complement strand
CGAGATACTGATCGGTCTCGTGGGCTCGGAGATGTGTATAAGAGACAGCTTATAGTGTACCTTTGAAAGCTAAATTGAAGCTTTATTGTACAGATCCCGATCATGAGGATTTTGATACTGTTATTCAAGATGTTTATTTGGGTCCTATTCCTTATATGACGCCGAAGGGAACCTTCGTGATTAACGGTGCTGAACGTGTTGTTGTTTCTCAGCTGCATCGTTCTCCGGGTGTATTCTTTGGACAGAGTGTACATGCTAACGGTACAAAACTATATTCCGCACGTATTATCCCATTCAAGGGCTCATGGATTGAATTCGCTACAGACATTAACAATGTGATGTATGCTTATATCGACCGTAAGAAAAAATTGCCTGTTACTACTCTGTTGAGAGCTGTCGGCTTTGAAAATGATAAAGATATTCTCGAAATATTTAATTTGGCTGAAGAAGTTAAAGTCAATAAGGCCAACTTAAAGAAGGTTGTAGGAAGAAAACTTGCTGCGCGTGTCTTAAAGACATGGACAGAGGATTTTGTAGATGAAGACACCGGTGAAGTTGTTTCTATTGAACGTAATGAGGTTATCATTGACCGTGAAACTGTGCTTGAAGCAGAGCATGTAGATGAAATTATCGACTCAGGCGTTCAGAATATCCTTGTTCATAAGGAAGAAGCTAATTCATCAGATTATTCTATTATATTTAATACGCTTCAGAAAGACCCGAGTAACTCAGAAAAAGAGGCTGTGCTTTATATCTATCGTCAGTTGCGTAATGCAGATCCTGCTGATGATGCCAGTGCTCGTGAGGTTATCAATAACCTGTTCTTCTCTGAAAAAAGATATGACCTTGGCGAAGTAGGCCGTTACAGAATCAACAAGAAGTTGGGGCTGACTACGGATATGGATGTGAAGGTATTGACAAAACAAGATATTATCGAGATCATCAAGTATCTGATTGAGCTGATTAACTCTAAGGCTGATGTTGATGATATTGACCACTTGAGTAATCGTCGTGTGCGTACAGTGGGAGAACAGTTGTCCAATCAGTTTGCTATCGGATTGGCTCGTATGTCTCGTACTATTCGTGAACGTATGAATGTACGTGACAATGAAGTATTTACTCCGATTGATTTGATTAATGCGAAGACTATTTCTTCTGTTATCAATTCATTCTTCGGTACAAATGCATTGTCACAATTCATGGACCAGACCAATCCGTTGGCTGAAATTACTCACAAACGTCGTTTGTCTGCGTTAGGTCCCGGTGGTTTGTCGCGTGAACGTGCCGGTTTCGAGGTGCGTGACGTACACTATACTCACTATGGTCGTTTGTGTCCGATTGAAACCCCTGAAGGTCCTAATATCGGTTTGATTTCTTCTTTGTGCGTTTATGCTAAAATTAATGAACTTGGTTTCATTTCTACTCCTTATCGTAAGGTAGCTGATAGTAAGGTGGATATTTCTGATGAAGGAATTGAATACTTGACTGCAGAAGAAGAAGAAGATAAGATTATTGCTCAGGGTAATGCACCTTTGGATGATGAAGGTAAGTTTGTTCGTGACAAGGTTAAGGCTCGTCGCGATGCCGATTATCCGGTTGTTACTCCTGATCAGGTAGAGTTGATGGATGTATCTCCTCAACAGATTGCTTCTATTGCGGCATCTTTGATTCCGTTCTTGGAACATGATGATGCTAACCGTGCATTGATGGGTTCTAACATGATGCGCCAGGCAGTTCCTTTGTTGCGTACAGAGGCTCCTATTGTAGGTACAGGTATCGAAAAGCAATTGGTTGAAGATTCTCGTACTCAGATTGCTGCTGAAGGTGACGGTGTGATTGAATATGTAGATGCAACCACTATCCGGATTTTGTATGACAGAACGGAAGATGAGGAATTTGTCAGCTTCGAACCTGCTTTGAAAGAATATAGAATTCCTAAATTCCGTAAGACTAACCAAAGCATGACTATTGACCTTCGTCCTATTTGTGATAAGGGTCAGCGTGTAAAGAAAGGTGATATTCTGACGGAAGGTTATTCAACACAAGGTGGTGAATTGGCATTGGGTAAGAACCTGTTGGTTGCTTATATGCCTTGGAAAGGATATAACTATGAGGATGCTATTGTATTGAATGAACGCGTTGTACGTGAAGACTTATTGACTTCTGTACACGTGGATGAATATATATTGGAAGTGCGCGAAACGAAGCGCGGTATGGAAGAATTGACTTCTGATATTCCTAACGTGAGTGAAGAAGCAACTAAGGATTTGGATGAGAACGGTATTGTACGTGTCGGTGCTCGTATTGAACCGGGTGATATTTTGATTGGTAAGATTACTCCGAAAGGTGAATCAGATCCTTCTCCTGAAGAAAAATTGCTTCGCGCTATCTTTGGTGACAAAGCCGGTGATGTAAAGGATGCTTCATTGAAAGCTTCTCCTTCATTGCGTGGTGTCGTTATTGACAAGAAGTTGTTCTCTCGCGTTGTGAAAACCAGAAGTGAAAAGAATGCCGACAAAGCTATTTTGCCGAAACTGAATGATGAATTTGAAGAAAAGGCAGCTAAGCTGAAGGATATCTTAATTGATAAATTGTTGGTATTAACTAATGGTAAAGTCTCTCAGGGTGTAAAAGATTACTTGGGAACCGAAGTTATCGCTAAGGGCGCTAAGTTTACAAAACGCGACCTTGAGTCATTGGATTATACAGTGATTCAGTTGAGCAAGTGGACAGCGGATGCTCACAAGAACGATATGATTCGTGACTTGGTAATGAACTACCTGAAGAAGTATAAAGAACTGGACGCCGAACTGAAACGTAAGAAGTTTGCAATCACAATAGGTGATGAATTGCCTTCAGGTATTATTCAGATGGCTAAAGTTTATATTGCTAAGAAACGTAAGATTGGTGTGGGTGATAAGATGGCAGGTCGTCACGGTAATAAGGGTATTGTATCTCGTGTTGTCCGTCAGGAGGATATGCCGTTCTTGGCTGATGGTACTCCGGTAGATATCGTATTGAATCCGTTGGGTGTGCCTTCTCGTATGAACATCGGTCAGATTTTTGAAGCTGTATTAGGTCGTGCCGGAAAAGAATTGGGCGTGAAATTTGCTACTCCTATTTTCGATGGTGCATCTATGGATGACTTAAATGAATGGACGGATAAAGCCGGATTGCCTCGTTACTGTAAGACGTATCTTTGTGATGGTGGTACCGGTGAACGCTTTGACCAACCGGCAACGGTAGGTGTGACCTATATGTTGAAGTTAGGCCACATGGTTGAAGACAAGATGCACGCACGTTCTATCGGTCCGTACTCTCTTATTACTCAGCAACCGCTTGGTGGTAAGGCTCAGTTCGGTGGTCAGCGTTTCGGAGAAATGGAAGTTTGGGCGCTCGAAGCATTCGGCGCAGCGCATATCTTGCAGGAAATCCTGACTATTAAGTCTGATGACGTTGTTGGACGTTCTAAGGCTTACGAGGCTATTGTAAAAGGTGAACCGATGCCTACTCCGGGCATTCCTGAATCTCTGAATGTATTGTTACATGAATTGAGAGGATTGGGATTGAGTATCAACCTTGAATAATAAAAATATAACTCTTTACAATATAAACAAGAAAGTATGGCTTTTAGAAAAGAAACGAAGATAAAGAGTAATTTCTCGAAAATCTCAATTGGTTTGGCTTCACCTGAAGAAATCCTTGAGAATTCGAGTGGTGAGGTGTTGAAGCCCGAAACTATCAACTACCGTACCTACAAACCCGAACGTGACGGTTTGTTCTGCGAACGCATCTTCGGTCCGGTAAAAGACTATGAATGTCATTGCGGTAAGTACAAACGTATTCGTTATAAAGGAATCGTTTGTGACCGTTGCGGTGTTGAAGTGACAGAAAAGAAAGTTCGTCGTGAACGTATGGGGCATATCCAGCTGGTAGTGCCTGTGGCACACATTTGGTATTTCCGTTCATTGCCGAACAAAATCGGTTACTTGTTGGGATTGCCTACCAAGAAACTTGATTCTATTATTTACTATGAACGTTATGTCGTAATTCAGCCGGGTGCTGCCGCTGAAGAAGGCGTAAATGAATATGATTTGCTTTCGGAAGAGGAATATCTGGATTTGCTGGAAAAACTTCCGAGAGAAAATCAGTATCTGGAAGATACAGACCCTAACAAGTTTATTGCTAAGATGGGAGCTGAAGCCATCTATGATTTGTTGGCTAAACTTGACTTGGATGCACTTTCTTATGAATTGCGTCATAAGGCAAGCAACGACTCTTCACAACAGCGCAAGAATGAAGCATTGAAACGCTTGCAGGTCGTTGAATCGTTCCGTGCATCTCGCGGACGCAATAAACCTGAATGGATGATTGTACGTATTGTTCCGGTGATTCCGCCCGAACTTCGTCCGTTGGTTCCGTTGGATGGTGGTCGTTTTGCAACTTCTGACTTGAATGATTTGTATCGTCGTGTGATTATTCGTAACAACCGTCTGAAGAGACTGATTGAAATCAAGGCTCCTGAAGTAATCTTACGCAACGAAAAACGTATGTTGCAGGAAGCTGTCGATTCATTGTTCGATAACTCACGTAAGTCAAGTGCTGTAAAAACAGATGCAAACCGTCCGTTGAAATCACTGTCTGATAGTTTGAAAGGTAAGCAAGGACGTTTCCGTCAGAACCTGTTGGGTAAGCGTGTTGACTACTCAGCCCGTTCGGTAATTGTCGTTGGTCCTGAACTGAAAATGGGAGAATGCGGTATTCCTAAATTGATGGCTGCCGAACTTTACAAGCCGTTTATTATCCGTAAATTGATAGAACGCGGTATCGTGAAGACTGTTAAGTCTGCCAAGAAGATAGTAGACCGCAAAGAACCTGTTATTTGGGATATCTTGGAGCATGTCATGAAAGGACATCCGGTATTACTCAACCGTGCGCCGACATTGCACCGTTTGGGTATTCAGGCATTCCAACCCCATATGATTGAAGGTAAGGCTATCCAATTACACCCATTGGCATGTACTGCGTTCAATGCCGACTTTGACGGTGACCAAATGGCTGTTCACTTGCCTTTGAGTAATGAGGCTATATTGGAAGCTCAGATGTTGATGCTTCAGGCACATAATATTTTGAATCCGGCTAACGGCGCACCTATTACTGTACCCGCACAGGATATGGTACTTGGTTTGTATTATATTACAAAACTGAGAAAAGGTGCGAAGGGTGAGGGACTGACATTCTATGGACCGGAAGAAGCTTTGATTGCTTATAATGAAGGAAAGGTAGATATTCATGCTATCATCAATGTTGTTGTAAAAGACCTGGATAAGGATGGCAACATTGTAGATGTGATGATGAAAGAAACTTCTGTAGGTCGTGTGATTGTAAATGAAATCGTTCCGGCTGAAGTAGGTTATCTGAATACCATTATTTCTAAAAAGTCTTTGCGCGACATCATTAGTGATGTTATTAAGGCTGTGGGTGTTGCTCGTGCTTGTGAATTCTTGGACGGTATTAAGAACTTAGGTTACCACATGGCGTTCAAGGGTGGTTTGTCATTCAACTTGGGTGATATTATTATTCCGAAGGAAAAAGAAGAACTGGTAAAACGCGGTAACGAAGAAGTTGAGCAAATCATGATGAACTATAATATGGGTTTCATCACTGATAATGAACGTTACAACCAGGTTATTGATACATGGACTCATGTCAACAGCGATTTGTCTGACATCCTTTATAAGACTATTAAAAATGATGACCAAGGTTTCAACTCAGTATTTATGATGCTTGATTCCGGTGCTCGTGGTTCTAAGGAACAGATTCGTCAGTTGTCAGGTATGCGTGGTTTGATGGCTAAGCCGCAAAAGGCCGGTGCTGAAGGTGCTCAGATTATTGAAAACCCGATTCTTTCAAACTTTAAGGAAGGTTTGTCGGTATTGGAGTACTTTATCTCTACCCACGGTGCTCGTAAAGGTTTGGCGGATACTGCTTTGAAGACTGCCGATGCCGGATACTTGACTCGTCGTCTTGTAGACGTATCGCATGATGTGATTATTAATGAAGAAGACTGTGGAACACTGCGCGGTTTGGTTTGTACTGCTTTGAAAAATAACGATGAAGTTATTGCCACTCTGTATGAACGTATCCTCGGACGTGTTTCAGTACATGATATTATTCATCCTACCACCGGTAAGTTGATTGTTGCCGGAGGTGAAGAAATTACTGAGGATATCGCACAGGAAATTGAAGATTCTCCGATTGAAAGTGTAGAAATCCGTTCTGTATTGACTTGCGAATCGAAGAAAGGCGTATGTGCCAAGTGTTACGGACGTAACCTTGCTTCCAGCCGTATGGTTCAAAAGGGAGAAGCTGTCGGTGTCATTGCTGCACAGTCTATCGGTGAGCCGGGTACTCAGTTGACGTTGCGTACTTTCCATGCCGGTGGTATTGCCGGTAACATGGCTGCCAATGCAAGTATTGTTGCCAAAAACAATGCTCGTCTGGAATTTGAGGAACTTCGTACTGTTGATACAGTAGATGAAACTACCGGTGAAGCTGTGAAAGTGGTAGTAGGTCGTTTGGCCGAGGTTCGCTTTATTGATGTAAATACCGGTATTATTTTATCAACTCATAATGTTCCTTACGGTTCTAAATTGTATGCTGCTGACGGTGATGTGGTTGAGAAGGGTAAACTGATTGCTAAATGGGACCCGTTCAACGCTGTTATTATTACTGAAGCAACCGGTAAGATTGAGTTCGAGAGTATGGTTGAGAACGTAACTTATAAGGTAGAATCGGATGAAGCTACCGGTTTGCGTGAAATCATCATTATCGAATCTAAGGATAAGACAAAAGTTCCTTCTGCTCATATTACGACAGAAGATGGTAACTTGATACGTACTTATAACTTCCCTGTGGGTGGACACGTTGTTATTGAAAACAATCAATCGGTAAAGGCCGGTGACATCCTTGTGAAGATTCCGCGCGCTGTTGGTAAAGCTGGTGATATCACCGGTGGTTTGCCTCGTGTTACAGAATTGTTTGAGGCACGTAACCCGTCCAACCCTGCTGTGGTTTCTGAAATCGATGGTGAAGTTACCATGGGTAAGATTAAACGTGGTAACCGTGAGATCATTGTAACATCTAAGACCGGTGAAGTGAAGAAGTACTTGGTTAATCTTTCTAAGCAGATTCTTGTTCAGGAGAACGACTATGTACGCGCCGGAACTCCGCTGTCTGATGGTGCGATTACTCCTGCCGACATCTTGGCCATTAAAGGTCCTACGGCTGTACAGGAATATATCGTAAACGAGGTACAGGATGTTTACCGTCTGCAAGGTGTGAAGATTAATGATAAGCACTTTGAGATTATCGTTCGTCAAATGATGCGTAAAGTTGAAATTGATGAACCGGGTGATACCCGCTTCTTGGAACAGCAAGTGGTAGATAAGCAAGACTTCATGGAAGAAAATGACCGTATTTGGGGTAAGAAGGTGGTTGTTGATGCCGGAGATTCTCAGAACTTGCAACCGGGTCAGATTGTAACAGCCCGTAAGTTGCGTGATGAGAACAGTATGTTGAAGCGTCGTGACTTGAAACCCGTTGAAGTGCGTGATGCTATTCCTGCAACATCTACTCAGATTCTGCAAGGTATTACTCGCGCTGCTTTGGGAACTTCAAGCTTCATGTCTGCTGCATCATTCCAGGAAACAACCAAGGTTCTGAATGAAGCTGCTATTAATGGTAAAGTAGATAGATTGGAAGGTATGAAGGAAAATGTGATTTGCGGTCACTTGATCCCTGCCGGTACCGGACAGCGTGAATTTGAAAAGATTGTTGTTGGTTCGAAAGAAGAATACGATCGCATCTTGGCAAATCGCAAAAATGTACTTGACTATAGTGAAGTAGAATAATACGATTCATTAAGACTTTAAATAGAAGGTCGGTTTTCCTAATGGGAGACCGACCTTTTTATTGTTCACCCGGCATGGGTATATCCTCCTGACTTCATCACTTTTCCCTACCATTACATAGCGGAAAAATGGAGTGACGCAAGTATGCTCTTGTCTCAATCAGGATGAAAGGAACCAGTATTCACACTCGCTACCTCGGTCAGCACATTGAGCCGGAAGCGGCAGCGGGAGGTGAGAAAAGCGGTTACTTCCTGTATCAGGGAGCATGGCGTCGTCTTCTTGACAGCATCTTTCGAGGATTCTGATTCTACTGCCTCTTCAATGTTTTTCGAAGATATCTTCCCGGCTTTCTTTCAATATGCTTCCGGGGAAGATTGTTTTGAGAGTGATGAATACATTCATGAGGCACTTTTTGAGATTGGGCGAATTACAAATATACAACATAAAAAAGCGTTTGTCTAGAAGAGGAGGCAAACAAATCAAATTCCGGTACAGGATATGACGGAATCTGACACAATGACATATATATGTGTAGGCTTATGCGTACGTCCGTGTAGCCCGATGCATATATACGTGTGGGCTTACACATATATAGGTACAGGCTTGTGCCACTGTATGTGTCAAAAAGACCTTGATGTCTTTTAAAAAGATCGGGAAGTTTCTTACAAACTTCACCACCTTTTAAAAAAAGCCCGGTATGTTTTTTATGTAAGGGCAGATGAGATTACCTTTCATCAAATTGGTCATTCCTTTTTTTCCGTTCATCCTTACATTTTAATCAAAACGTGCGGACAACCGCCGGCTAATAATGAAAGGGTATCCCTTCACTCCCATTTCAGTCACACTTCCCAAGCCGTTTTCAAATCTGCCTTCAGCATTTTTTTCACCGAAAGATGTTTTAAAATGAAAGGAGGCTGAAAATACAACACGGCATGTTCATTCACCACCGGAACTCCCATTAACAGGACGTTTTGGCAGTTAATGAAAGGAGGAAACATATTTCCGCTTGTGGATGAAAAATACAGTTGGTTTTGTGGATTTGTCATTGTATGACAAACCACGTATAGGAAAAGTCGAGTGCCGGCATTGCTCCGATACTAGCCACGGACTTTTGTAGCTGATTTCTTTTCCACATTTATATGTTTGCGTAATTTCCCTTAATGGTAAGTTAACACCAACAAGCCTTCTATGCGATAGTAGCAATAAGTCAACTGCACAAAGGAAGTCAAGCGAAATCATACGGCATTGGCAAGCCGGTCTTCACTAAATAGAAATGATATTCCGAATCATTCGTAAATCATATTTTGTGATAAAAAGATTTCAGCCATTTCTCAACAGGCTATCATTGTTTTTCTAAAAGTTTGATAATAATAGTCCCTTTTTCAGAATAATATATCTATATTTGTAGTCATTCAAAGCGACAAAGAGAGTTCGTGTTTGATATATTAATGTAAATAGAGCGTTTTTGATATTACTTTGTGTTAGAAAATCCCCAATTTTCGAAGCGGAACAAAGTGGATACAACAGAACGCTCACGTCGTGTGTTTATACTTCCTTCTAAAAGGAAATATGCATAACGGCGTGGGACTGTTGTTTTTATTTGTTCCGTGGGTATGGGGATACCTCTAACACAGATAAGACATTAAAACAGTTCCCACGCTTTTTTATATATTTATGCCATCCTCAGGGAGCAGGGAAGGGGTACATTGGGCTGCTATGAAAACAATAGAAGAATTGGAAGAACTCAACCATCAATTGCAAGTCGAGTTGAGGAAAGCTAGAGCCGCTCAGGCTCAAGCCGAAGCTGCTAATCAAAATAAATCAGTGTTTCTAGCCAATATGAGCCACGAGATACGAACGCCGCTTAATGTTATTATGGGGTTTTCGAATTTGATTGTTACTGCTGCTACCGAAGAAGAAAAGCGAATGTATGCAGAAGTTCTGGAAAATAATTGTTCTTTGCTGCTTCAGCTTATTAATGATATTTTAGATCTGTCAAAAATAGAGTCGGGAACATTGACTTTTGCAGAGGAAGAAATGGAGCTGAATATATTATTGGAAGAATTGGCAAGCGCAATGCGTACACGAATTGTTGCCGAGGAGGTTATTTTGAATTGTGTAACACTTTCTGCTCCTTGTTTTGTCGTGGCGGAAAAAAAACGGCTTTCTCAAGTACTTATTAATCTATTGACAAATGCTATTAAGTTTACTACCAAAGGCAGTATTCGTTTAGGTTATGAAATTCATGGAAAAATGCTTTATTTTTATGTGGCTGATACCGGATGTGGTTTTCCTGAATCCCAAAAGCAGAAAGTGTTTGAACGATTTGTGAGACTTGATTCAGCTAAACCGGGAACAGGGCTGGGGCTTGCAATTTGTCGTACTATTGTGGAAAAAATGGGGGGATGTATCGGGGTAGAATCAGAAGAAGGAAAAGGATCTTGCTTTTGGTTTACCATTCCTTATATTCCTCTCTGTATAGAAAAAAATGATATTTAGTGCGTCTATTGTTGCTTGATTGGTTCCTTTTCCTTATTTTTGTTCGCCTGCTAATAATAAGCAGATAATATTTACCTTTAATTATAGAAGAAAATAATCATGGAAAACGAAAAAAACAACAATCAGCTTCAAATAGAGTTGAAAGAAGAAGTAGCACAAGGCACATATGCCAATCTTGCCATAATTACCCATTCTAGTTCAGAATTCATAGTAGATTTTGTACGTGTAATGCCTGGGTTGCCGAAAGCAGGAGTTCAATCTCGTATTGTATTGACTCCTGAACACGCTAAGCGTCTGATGTATGCTTTACAAGAAAATGTGGCAAAGTATGAGCGCAACTTTGGACCGATCCGTATGCCTGAAGAAATGAATGGTGCCAATGGCGGTCCTGATGGCAAGACTTTTATTCCTCCTATGAGTGGCTTTAAAGGAGAGGCATAAGTTATAGCTTTGTCGTGGAAATGGCATATTAGCCTGTTTTTCAAAAGATTTTTTTTGGAGACAGGCTATTTTTATTGCTTAAAAGTATTGTTTATTAAAATGTTATTCGTAACTTTGCAGCCCAAAATGTATAGTTTTGGATTAAAATAGTAAATTAATAAACAATATATAACAATTAAAAATCAAACAAAATGCCTACTATTCAACAGCTAGTAAGAAAAGGAAGAGAGGTTTTGGTTGAGAAGAGTAAATCTCCGGCACTGGATTCATGTCCTCAAAGACGTGGCGTTTGTGTTCGTGTGTATACTACTACTCCGAAAAAGCCGAATTCAGCCTGTCTCTTATACACATCTGACGC
>ERZ1027171.897-NODE-897-length-11272-cov-5.505126_pt1 | contig 11272 bp, 10 predicted proteins | sample MGYA00519274_ERZ1027171 | MGnify/ENA primary metagenome ERZ1027171 (study PRJEB26926, sample SAMN06164681) | human gut metagenome | biome: ENVO:00009003; feature: ENVO:2100002; material: ENVO:00002003 | host: Homo sapiens | place: USA | collected 2012 ... | reverse complement strand
GAGCCTTATCGTCGGCAGCGTCAGATGTGTATAAGAGACAGGTAAAATATACAATGAAGATGTTATGCGCCGGGCAAACATATTTCGGCACAATACTATGGGAGATGTTAAACTTATGCAGGCACACAATCTGATTGATTTGGAAACGGTTTCCAAGGCGGATTTGCAGGAAATCATTGCACTGGCAGGTATGATTAAAGATAATCCGTCCATTTTCACGGACGCCTGCCACGGCAAAATTATGGCGACGCTCTTCTATGAGCCGTCCACCCGCACCAAAATGTCGTTCCAAACCGCTATGCTTCGTCTCGGCGGGCAGGTTATCGGGTTTGACAATCCCTCGAATGCGTCTATTGCCAAAGGCGAAAGTCTCAAAGATACCATTCGCATGGTCAGCGGCTACGCGGATGTGATTGTCATGCGCAACCCCGTGGAAGGCTCGGCATACGCCGCTTCGCTGTATTCCGATATACCGATTATCAATGCGGGTGACGGCGGGCATTTGCATCCCACACAAACCCTGACGGATATTGTTACGCTGTCCTACGAAAAAGGCACGTTAGAGGGTTTAACCATCGGACTTTGCGGCGATATGAAAAACGGACGTACCGTGCATTCCCTGATTAAAACACTTTCCAAATACAAAGGCAACCGTTTCATTATGATTTCCACACCCGAATTACAGCTGCCGCAATATATGCTGGATATTTTGGAAGAAAGCGGCTGTGCTTACAGCTTTTCGGACAGCTTGGAAAAAGCGATTGGGGAATTAGACGTGCTGTATATGACGCGGATTCAGCAGGAGCGGTTCCGCTCAGTGGAAGAATACGAAGCGCAAAAAGGCATTTACGTTTTAGACACGAAAAAGATGGCGCTTGCCAAAAAGGATTTGGCGGTACTGCATCCCCTGCCGCGCGTCGACGAAATCACGGTCGAGGTGGACGATGACCCGCGCGCCAAATATTTTGTGCAGGCGGAATACGGTATGTATGCGCGCATGGCGCTGATTATTAAAATGCTTTCGATGCATGCACCGAAACCGCAACTTCTTCTGCAAAACGATACAGCGCACACTTGCGCGAATCCGCGCTGTGTCACCAATTCCGAGGGCTATGTGCCGCATCTGTTCTATCAAAAGGGAGGCAAGACGGTCTGCAAATACTGCGACAGTCTGACGGACGAATGAAAGTGCTGATATTTTACGGCTCGCCGAAACGCAACAGCCATACCGCACAGCTTTGCTCTGCTTTTCTCAAGGGACTGTCCAAAGCTTATGAAGTGGAAATTGTGCGGCTGTTTGAGTTAATGCCGACGCCGTGTAACGACTGCGGGTATTGTAAAGCTTCCGACGGCTGTTCCAAAAAGGATTTGGAACAGGTGATGCACAGCTTTTTTGAAGCGGATTTGGTCATTGTGGCAAGCCCTGTCTATCTGCTCTCCTACCCCGCTCCTTTAAAGGCCTTGTTTGACCGCTTTCAGCGATTTTATTCTGCAAGGTTTCGCCGCGGAATCCTGAAGCCTGTTGCGAAGCCGAAAAAATCGGTTTTACTTTTGACGGCGGGGTCTGACGGCGCAGAGGCAAAAGAAATTATTGAAGCGCAAACTAAACGTGCATTCTCTGTGATGAACACAACGATTATCGGAACGGTTCTTGCAGATAATACAGATACCGAGCCGCTTCCACAGGCGGCTTTACAGCAAGCCTACCTGCTTGCAAAATCTTTATAAACAGGAGTGAATTTTACAATGGCAATTACAGAAGTAACTTTTCAGAATTATCAGGCAGAGGTTTCGCAAAGCGAAAGCCCCGTTTTGCTCGACTTTTATGCAGATTGGTGCGGTCCGTGCAAAATGCTGCACCCGGAGCTTGAAGCTTTTGCTGAAGAAGCAAACGATATTAAAGTGTGTCAGGTCAATGTAGACAACGCGCAAGAGTTGGCGCAGCTGTTCGGGATTCTTTCGATTCCGACTCTTGTACTCATCAAAAGCGGTCAGGAAGCCGCCAGACGCGTCGGCGGCTGTGAGAAAGCAGATATCGACGCTTTTGTGCGCGGGAATCTGTAAACTGAAACCCGATATTTCAGCCGCGAGGAACTGCCGCAGAATTTGGCAGTCGAAAAATCGACCAAGAAACAAATTCTGATGTGCTTTGACGCACTGCACGATGAAAATTGGAAAACACGGTTTGAGTAAGTCCGTGGTTTTTAGCTGTCTGCGGCGGGGGCAAGCCCCCGCCCTACCGATGGTACAATTTACTCTGTGCCGTGTGAGATTCTTCGGCTTCGCCTCAGAATGACAAGAGTAGAATGATAAGAAAAAAGGTTCTCAAAAGCCAACTGACTTTTGAGAACCTTTTCTTTTAAAATTGTTTTGAATGCTTTATTTCTTCTGCGGGCCGTTATAGCCTTTTTCTTCCTGGAAAGCGGCAATCTTATCAATCACGCTCAAAACCACGTCAAAGCCGTCCCCGACGGTTTCCAGCTCAAAGCGGTCAGGCATATCGCGCCATGTGTGATAATAATAGGTCATCACAGGATTCTGCGCCGCGAATGTAACGGATTTCACGCCCGCCTTGGTCATCGGCGTGCTGTCGCATCCGCCAACGGGGTTATGAATACAGCCTTTGGTCTTGCTTTCAATGCCCAATTCGTCAAAGGTATCTTTAAACATCTTTTCCATATCGGTATCAAAACGCGTAAACTGCCAGTCGTCCTGAATAACGACCTCAAAATACTCTTTATCCGCAACGGAGTCAATGTTGATATTCCATGCGTTCTCAAGCATGCCGTCATTTTTGTGCTCTGCGGCGAACGCCATAGAACCGCGCAGACCCGCTTCTTCGGAACCGCAGTTAAAATCAATGATACGGCAGTTCTTCGGCATTTTGTCGGGATTCTCTTTGAAATACTTGGTCACGGCATAGCTTAACGCACAGCCTGTTGCGTTATCCATCGCACCGCGGGAAGCATTTTCTTCATGCGGGTCGTTCCACATAATAACAAAGCAACTGCCAATAGCGGTAATCACGGGCAGGAAATGCATAGCAAACAGAAAGTCTTGCGTTGCCTGTGCGCTGCCCGCCATATACGCCCATTCTGCGCCCAATCTCGAAGCCGTCATAATTACTGTCATTGCGATAGAAACGCCAATCAGGAAAAACACACAAATCGCACCGAAACCGACCTTGCCGTAGGTAGCAAGCATACCGAGAATCGGCTTGTCACGGTATTTGTAGGCATGCTCGGAGTGACGCCAAGTCCAGCTCGTGTCGGTATGCCCCGAAAGAATAATGGTGTAATCGTATTTGCCGTCTTCGGGCAACAGTTCGCCGTATGTATTCTGTGAAATCTTCTGGCGGAAGAACATGTCAAACCAAGGCTTGTAGAGGAATACGCCCAACACCAGCCACAGCACCACGACAACGCCTGCAAGCGCCATTCCGAACCAAACTGTCGGAAGTTCAAGCGCAAAATACACAAGCCCGCTCATAATCAGACCGAACCAACCCGCATAAGGAATACCGCCGATGGACGAACGCGGCGAAACCGCAAATTCCTCGGTTTTCGGCTCAATGCCCAATTCCCGAAGCTTGTCGCCCATGTAGCCTGCAAACTTGCGCTCCCCCTCAGAACCCGGCAAACGAGAGCCGATTTTATGCGCCGCATCTTTTACAATATCGTAAGCGGCTTCGGCATATTTTCTGTTTTCTTCTTTCATGTGTTTTCCTCCCAATCTCTCTTGAAATATCATTTTTAATTATATTGCATTTTTTTGTTAAAAGCAAATCTTTTTTCGGATATTTTCCTGTTTTTTGCATTTTCTCTGCGGACAGATGCAATATGATCGGCAAATGCCTGTTTAAAAAATTACAATACTGCTGATTCTATTGTAATTCGCTCTGGATTTGTGCTATAATGGTAAAAATAATTCTATTCAGGGGGATTTTTTATGAAATATATGGATAAAAAGGAGCGTTACTCCTTTTACGCCGGCTTATCCGGACAAAATCTTGTATATTCCTTTATCGGTGCATCGTTTTTTACCTACTTTATGACCGATATTGCTATGTTTCCCGCCGCTGTTGTGACTGTACTGCTGATTGTCATGAAAGTATGGGACGGCATAAACGACCCGATTATCGGTGCAATGGTGGACCGTCACCATTTTAAAAACGGTGAAAAACTGCGGCCTTTCCTGCGCTATACCCCCCTGCCCGTCGGCATCACGACGGTATTGGTTTTCATTGTATTTTCAACACGGGAAGACCTTTTATGGTTGCGTGTTTCTTATTTCGTAATTATGTATATTGCGTGGGATATTGTCTACACGCTGCAAGACGTCTCTATTTGGGGCATCACCGCGATGGTCTCCCCTAACAGTGAGGAACGCGACTCCTTTGTGAAATGGGCGCGCACCATCGGCTCGGTTGTCTACGGTGTATTCAGCATGGGAATTCCCATGGTTTTGGAAATGATTGCAAAATCCACAGGCAGCAGTATGGCGTTGATGACGGTTGTATTTGCAGTTATTTTCGGTTTGGGCGGTTCATTGCTCAGCTACCGCACCTATTACGTACAGGAACGCATTCGCGTCAACACGCAAAAACAGCAAACCTCCCTGCTCGAATGCTTCTCCCTGCTGTTCAAGAACAAAATGCTGATGCTCGTTACACTTTCCAATTTGCTTGGCGCAGTCGGGTTCGGCAGTCAGATGGTCACTTACTTCTTTAAATACAAAATCCCCTCTGATTTCCTGGGCGCAGGCAGTTTCATCGGCGCGCTGGGGCTAACCACCATTTACGCGGCGATTACGGGCGCGCCCGGGTTCATCGGTATGCTGTTCGCCGACAAAATGAAAAAGATTTTTAAATCCTATGTCAATGCGATTATTTTTATGCAAAGCTGTAATATCGTGGTACGCGTGATTGCCTACTTGATCGGCTATGACGGTGTAGGACTTTGGATAGGTCTCGGGCTTATCGGCATTGGCTGTATTCCGCTCGGAGCGGTATCCATTGCGCAAACCTCAATTTTCTGCGACAGCATTGACTATATGGAATGGAAAACGGGTCAGCGCATGGAAGGTGTGACCTTCTCGATGCAGACATTTTTCACCAAAATCTCCAGCGGTGTTACAGCGGGACTTGCCACGCTCGCGCTGCATTTGATGGATTACAAGGCGATTGACGACAGCGTCGGCGTATTTGTCGGCACGCAGTCCGCCGCGTTTGAAGCATGGATTTGGCCGCTTGTAATGCTTACCCCCGCGCTTGCAAGCTTGTTGAGCATTATTCCGCTTCTGTTTATCCGCTATACACCCGAACAGCGTGCACAGGTAGAAAAGGATTTGCAGGAACGCCGTGCGGCGGTAGAATTGACCGCACAAAGCACTGCAAACTGATGCCGTTTGATTTGTGCGTAGCGCTGTAAGCAACAAAATAATTTCAACTCCCTCAGTCACGGCTATGCCGTGGCTGAGGGAGTTGTTTTACGTCCGCCCGAGCAGGGTTGGATTTAAGCGAAACCAACGGTGCTCCCCAAACCCTGTAGGGGCGCTTCACGAAGCGCCCGCGAAATTTCATCAGATTTTAACGGGCGCGCAATGCACGCCCCTACGGGGTCGTATGGTTATTGGGACAGCCCTGGTACGCTGTCCGCTTGCGGGCGAACACAGTTCGCCCCTACGAGATTGCATATCACCATTTATTTTGTGAAAACTCCAGCCTTGCTCGGGCGATTCGTGAATCGCCCCTACGGATTGCGGATTTCATTTGCTTTGTGCGGTTTTTGAACATTACAACAACAGAAAAACAACCTCCGCAAGCTTGGGTTTGGCTTGCGAGGGTTGTTTTCTTTTAGGGTTATTTTTTTGCTTTTTTACGGCTTTTGGGGAGCGCGGTCAGGGGTTCTAAGAGGTTTACGACCGCTTGTAATTGCTCACGGTCGTCCGCATCCAAAATATAATGCGGTTTTGCGCCATCATACGGCACGCCGATTGCATTGACGGCAAGCAAATCTTTCAGTACCTCTAACTGCTTTGCATACACGGTATTATCGCAGAGCAACAGCAAAGGCTTATCGTTCACATAGACCATATAATCCCCAAACATTTTGCGATACCGCACGCCGCCGCAGGGGGCAATCTGCTCGCAGACATATTCGACAAATTCTACATTAGATGCCATTTTTTGTTTTCCTTTTTCTGCGTGAGATTCTTCGCCATCGGCGCAGAATGACAGACTTACTTTCTGTTTACTGAATCTCGGAAAGCTTGACGGGACGATGCTCCTCGACGCTCTTTTTCGCGGCAAGACCGATTTTCACGGACTGCATACCCGCGTGAATGCCGACTGGCACTTCCGTGTTGTTTTCACAGGCATTCACAAACTGCCGCATTTCTTCGGAGAAGGATTCCATATAGCGCTCCAAGAAGAAGAACAGCGGTTTTTCGCCTGTGACGCCGTTTTCGTCGGCAATCACAGCGGAAGACAGCGTATCGTTTGCCGTGGCAACCATACCTTTGGAACCAAACAGCTCTGCACGCTGGTCATAGCCGTATGCCGCGCGGCGGGAGTTATCAATCACGGCAAGTGCGCCGTTTGCCATTTTCATCGTGATAATTGCGGTATCCACATCGCCCTGCTCCCCAATCGCGGGGTCAACAAGGACAGCGGAATTGACATACAATTCTTCGACATCGCTGTTGGTTAAGAAGCAAGCCATATCAAAATCGTGAATCGTCATATCAAGGAAGATGCCGCCCGACACTTTGATGTATGCGGGATTGGGCGGCTCGGGGTCGCGGGACGTAATTTTCAGAATATGCGCCTCGCCGATTTTGCCTGCGTCATACGCCTTGCGGACAGCGGCAAAATTGTGGTCAAAGCGGCGATTAAAGCCGACCTGGAATTTCACTTCGGGGTGCTTCGCAAGTGCATCCGCCACCGCCTGAATTTTTGCCACCGAATGGTCAACGGGCTTTTCACAGAATACATGCTTGCCCGCCTCAATCGCCTCTATGGAAATGGAAGCGTGCGTATCGGTGGAAGAACAGACCAAAACCGCGTCGATTTCGGGGTCTGCGAGAATTTTTTTATAATCCGTATAAATCTTTTCTACACCGAAGCTTTCAAGGAAAGCTTTGGTTTCGTCATTCATAAACGGGTCAGCCATCGCTTGGACCGTTGCATTTTTTACGTGATAGGAAATGGATTCGAGATGCACCTTACCGATACGCCCCGCACCGATGATACCGATGTTTAACATAGTTTTCCTCCGTTACTCATTTATAATACTCATCATTTTGCCATTTTCTCGGATTTTCGTCAATATACTGCCAAGCCTTAAAATAGCCCTCTTCATTTCGAATAACCTTTTCATAAAACGAAGTTTGAAAAATAGTTGTGCCGTTTTGTTTGCGGACTTTATTACATGCACGCGTTGTCAGCGATTTATATGCACAAATCACATCCTCCCCGCCCTACACTGTGCAATTACACGCTATTAGATTGTGCCGTCCCAAGTGGAAACGTTGGTGGTTGTCTTTTCTTCTTCGTCAAACCAATGGGTGGTGACCGCTTTGCTTTCGGTGTAGAAGCGATATGCATCCTTGCCGAGGCAGTGCAAATCGCCGAAGAAAGACTGCTTATGACCAGAGAACGGGAAGAAGCCGACCGGTACGGGAATGCCCACATTGATGCCGACCTGCCCGCCGTCGGTATGCCGTGCAAATTCACGTGCAAAATACCCGCTTTGCGTGTAAATAACCGAGCCGTTCGCATAAGGATTTTCGTTCATCATACGAAGACCCTCGTTGAAGTCTTTACAGCGCTTAATGCAAAGCACGGGACCGAACACTTCGTCTCTGCCGATGGTCATATCGTCTGTGACATGATCGAAAATGGTCGGACCGACAAAGTAGCCGTTTTCATAGCCCTCGACCACGCACTTTCTGCCGTCGAGCACCAATTCCGCCCCCTCTGCAACGCCCTTGTCGATATCGGCAAGGACTTCTTTATAATGCTTTTCATAGGTAATCGGACCGAGCTTAGAGGATTTATCCCAAGAAGGGCCAACCTTGATTTGCTGTGCCTGTTTTTTGAGTTCTTCCACAAATTTATCGGCAATCGCCTCTTCCACCACACAGCAGGAAAGTGCCATGCAACGCTGACCCGCACAGCCGTAGGCGGAATTGATAACGCCAGCAACGGTTCTTTCAAGCGCCGCATCTGCCATAACCAGCGCGTGGTTTTTCGCTTGGCAAAGCGCCTGACAGCGTTTGCCTGCCGCCGCCGCGCGCTGATAAATCTTTAAGCCGACAGGTGTAGAACCGACAAAAGTGATACCTTTGACATCGGGATGGTCAAGAATCGTATTGATTTCGTTTCTCGAGCAGGTCACGACGTTAATAACGCCGTCGGGTACGCCTGCCTCTTTATAAATCTTTGCAAACAGCATTGCGGTTTTCGGTGTGAGCGACGCGGCTTTTAAAACCATCGTATTGCCGCACGCAATACAGGTAGGCGCCATCCAGCCAAACGGAATCATTGCGGGAAAGTTCACAGGCACAATACCCGCAAATACACCGAGTGGTTCGCGGTATTTCACGGTGTCGTAACCGCGCGAAGCATCCATCAGGCTTTCGCCCATCATCAAAGACGGCACCTGCGTGGCAAGCTCTGTCCCCTCTTTGGCTTTGAGCACATCGCCCTCTGCTTCGCCCCACACCTTGCCGTTTTCACAGGCAACGGACATGGTAAGCTCTTCCATATGCTCCATAATCAGTTCGCGGATTTTATACATAATCTGCGCACGCTTAATTGCGGGTACGGCGCGCCAGCCGGGATACGCCGCTTTTGCCGCCGCGATTGCCTCGAGGACTTCCTCCTCGGTACAGCACGGCGCCTGCCCTGTGATTTCGCCTGTGCTCGGATTGTGCAGATCATACCAAGTATCGGTTTTCGAGTTCTTGAACTGACCGTTTACAAAATACTGTAATTTTTCAACTGCCATTTTATTTGCTCCTTTGTGGTTTTTAAGCGGCGGGAGCAAGCCCCCGCCCTACACTGTCAAATTCAGCTTGTAGATTAAAGCCCGGAAACCTCGTTGATGTATTTTCTTGCTTTGATCGCATATTCAAGCGGGTTTGCCTTTGCGGGATCCTGCTCGGCTTCTACGAGCACGTAGCCTTCATAGCCGACTGCTTCCAACACATCGAAAATCGGTTTGAAATCAAGTGCGCCGTCGCCGGGGACGGTAAATGTACCCATACGCACGCCGTCCAAGAAGCTGAGATTTTCTTCTTTGACTTTTGCAATCACTTCGGGACGGATGTCTTTCAAATGCACGTGGCGCACACGGTCTGCATACTTTTTGAGCACCGCCATATAGTCCTCGCCGCAATAGGCAAGGTGACCCGAGTCAAACAGCAAGCCGAACAGCTCGGGGTCGGTATTTTCCATCATACGGTCAATTTCCGCCGCCGTCTGCACAACCGTACCCATATGATGATGGAAGCAAAGCTGAATGCCCATATCCTTTGCGACCTTGCCGAGTTTATTCAGTCCCGTGCAAAGCAAATCCCATTCGCCGTCATTCATCACGTATTTGTCACGAAAAATAGATTTATCCGTCCCTTGGATGGAGTGACCCTGCTCGGACACGCCGACCACTTTTGCACCCATTTCTTTTAAAAAGGTAATGTGGCGGATAAAATCGCGCTCGGTTTCTTCATACGGCTTTGTGGTTAAAAAGGTGGAGAACCACGCATTGCAAATCTGCATACCGCGCAATTCCAGCGCCTTTTTCAGCACCACCGCGTCCTTCGGATATTTGTTGCCGACCTCACAGCCCGTAAAGCCCGCAAGCGCCATTTCCGAAACGCACTGCTCAAATGTATTTTGGGCACCGAGGTCGGGCATATCATCATTTGTCCAGGCAATCGGCGCAATACCGAGTTTTACTTTGCTTTTGTCTAACATCAGTATTTCCTCGCTTTCTCTAAGCTCGCTTTTTTATTTTCGTAAGCCGTCTGAACGGCTTCATTTTGCGATGTACTTGCCACGCCGACGTGCCACCATGCGCCGTAACCGTCGGTCATTGACTTCGGCAAAACCTTAATGTCAATCAAAGTGGAAACGGTTTGCTTTTGGCTGTCGAGCAGTGCAAACTCCAATTCCTCCATTGTTTTGGCGGTATAGGTCTTTACGCCGTAGCCGCTTGCCGCTTTTGCAAAATCAATCGGCACCAAATCGCCCAAAAGGTCGCCGTTTTCGTCGCGGAAACGGAATTCCGTGGCAAGATTGCCGATACCGTTGGACATTTCGAGATTGTTGATACAACCGAATCCGCTGTTGTCAAACAGCAGAACATTGATTTTTTTGTGTTCCTGCACGCTGGTGATAAGCTCGGAATGGAGCATTAAGTAACTGCCGTCGCCGCACATAGCGTAGACTTCTTTTTCGGGGTCTGCAAGCTTCGAGCCGAACGCACCCGCAATTTCATAGCCCATACAGGAGTAGCCGTATTCCATATTGTAAGAATAGCGGCTGTCCGAAGTCCACATACGCTGTAAATCCCCGGGAAGCGACCCTGCCGCGCCGACGCAAATCGCATCGGCAGGAATCAATTCGCGCACCTTTGCGACTGCCGAAGTCTGCGTCAGTCTGCCGCCGATTTTCTCTACAAATTCGGGAATGGTGCGCTTATCGCCTGCCGCAATTAAAGGCTTGAAGTTTTCGTCATATGTATAATCGGCAAGGAACTGCATCTCTTTTGCCCAGTCGCTGCGCGCAGTCTCAATTTCGTCAGTATACGCCGAGCGATAATTATTTTCTTTCAAAACGGCGGAAAGCGCTTCTAAGCCTAATTTTGCATCGGCAACCAACTTGACCGCACCGAGTTTGTAAGCGTCAAAGCGGGAAGTGTTGATTGTCAATACCTTCGCGTCCGTACGGAACAGAGATTTTGAACCTGTGGTAAAATCCGAAAAACGCGTACCCACGCCGAGAATCACATCCGCCTCTTTGGCAATTACATTCCCCGATGAATTTCCTGTCACACCTACCCCGCCGAGATTGTATGCGTTGCTTGACAGACAGGCGGTTTTGCCGCTTTGGGTTTCGGCAAAGGGAATGTTGAAGTCACGGCAGAACTGTTCAAGCGTTTCGCCTGCCTCGGAATAACGCACGCCGCCGCCGCAAATGACAAGCGGTTTTTTCGCCTGCAAAAGGATTGTGGCAATATCCGCGACCTCTTCGGGCGCTGTCTCTTAT
>ERZ1027171.895-NODE-895-length-11305-cov-6.379378_pt1 | contig 11305 bp, 12 predicted proteins | sample MGYA00519274_ERZ1027171 | MGnify/ENA primary metagenome ERZ1027171 (study PRJEB26926, sample SAMN06164681) | human gut metagenome | biome: ENVO:00009003; feature: ENVO:2100002; material: ENVO:00002003 | host: Homo sapiens | place: USA | collected 2012 ... | reverse complement strand
ACGAGATACTGATCGGTCTCGTGGGCTCGGAGATGTGTATAAGAGACAGGCCCTTGTGGCTGTCCGGTTTTTTTTGGCAAAATCCAACCTTGCTCGGGCGTGGGTGAAATGTCACCCTTTTTAATCATCCGCTTTGAACATATCGGAAAATTTTATGCCGAACGCTCTGTGTACTTGTAATAAAACAGAACATCCCATTCGCACAGGCATCTGTCCGCGTTCGATTTTCCGCAAAGATGAAACGCTGATGTTTAATATTTTTGCCATTTCATTTTGTGACAGTTGATTTTGTATGCGCAATCCGTGAATTTTCCGACAAAGCAAAAGGAAGTCTGTATCTGTGTTCATTTTTACCTCCGATAAAATAAAAAGGTGCGCAGCCGAAGCCACACACCGAAAAACGCATGGCTCAGATTGCGCCACACAATTTAACTAAGCATCTTATTCAAGTATGCAAAGCAGAGCATGCATTTTTACCGAGAAATAAAAAAACATACTGAACAAGATACTTGTTGTTAAATTGTGTGGCAAATTCAGTATACCATTGGCTGATGTATTCGTCAAGAATCAATTTTTCTATTCTTCGGGTGCGGTATCTCAGTGCCTGATTGCACGCGCTTTGGACAAATTGCATATGCTGATATGGGACTCGGAATTTAAAAATCTTTTCTAAGTCAAAAAACAAATGCAAAATAATGTTTATAAAAGGGATTTTTCGGTAACAATATTTGTGCAACCGCAAAATTTCTTTGGAGCGTGATGAAAAAATGACGATCAAACGCGGGGATATTTATTACGCTGATTTAAGTCCTGTGGTCGGGTCGGAGCAGGGCGGCACAAGACCCGTTTTGATAGTGCAGAACGACGTCGGCAACAAATACAGTCCGACAGTCATTGCCGCGGCAATTACCAGCCAAAAATACAAAACGCAGCTGCCCACGCATATCAGTGTACATGCGGATAACTGCGGTCTGCAAAAGGATTCGATTGTACTGCTCGAACAGGTGCGCACCATAGATAAAAAGCGGCTGAAAGAGCGTATGGGATATTTACCCGAAAACGAAATGAATAAAATCAACCGCGCACTGTCCGTCAGTTTCGGACTGGGCGCAGAATAAAAACGGCGCACCGATTTTTTTGAGGAGTCCTCAAAGTCGGTGCGTTTTTTCGGTAAAATTTTGAAACAATATTTCTGATTTTTTTGCAGAATATAATAGTAACCTCGCGAATCTCTGAAAAATCAAATTTTTTAAAGGGATTCTGAGAATATTGTATCCCAACCGTTGTTGCAGATACGGCATAAAAATAACAGAAAGGAGCTGTTTCCATGGCAAACCTGACAACAGCCGAACTCAGAGGAATTGAAGATGCTTTAAGCGCGGAAAAGCTTTTGATTCTGAAATATAAAAATTTTGCGCAAATGACCGCCGACCCGACCATTCGGGGCATGTGCGAACAGATTGCCGCACAGCATAAAAATCATTATGATACGCTTCTTGGAAATTTATCTTAAAGACCGTTTGCGCCCCGCGCCGCCTGCCAAAGGCACACAGCAGACGCAAAATAACACACAGGAGGACTCTCTCATGCCGAAAAAACAGATAGAACCGCTGTCCGACCGAGAAATATTGGACGATATTTTGGCGTCGCAAAAACACATGACCGAAATTTACAATACGTTTTCCAATGAATGTAAAAACAATGCGCTCGAAAGCGATATGATGAACATTCTTCGGGAAGAACACAATATCGGTTCTACCGTGTTTACCGAGGCGGAAAAGCGCGGCTGGCAGACCCCCGAAGCCGCCCCGCAGCCGAAGGTGGAAGCCGTAAAGACCAAATATCAAAATTTACAGAATACGTTATAAGAAAAAAGCACCGTTTCTGATAAAACGGTGCTTCAGACTGTAGAAAAACCTTTTTTCCTCCCTCTGACGAGGGAGGTGGCATGCGCTTTGCGCGTGACGGAGGGAGAGAAAAGCTTGATAAACCAAGCTTTTTAACTACCCCTCAGTCGCGCTATGCGCGACAGCCGCTGACGGCGGCGGTCCCCTCTGTCGCTCCGCGACATCTCCCCACACTGTGGGGAGTCACCCCTGACAAGGGGAGCAAAATCTACTTTTTCAACACGCTCAATCACCGTTTCCGATAAAACGGTGATTTTTTATGTGTGTCTAAATTTTATCGGCATATTGCTGTGCGTATGAAAACGGTGTTTGTGTACCGTCCCTTTCAATATGAAAGCATTGTTCGCCCAAAGAAAAGATGGGACGGTCATTTTTATAGCTGTCGGAATACACGCATTTCACTGTCACCGCCTGCGGAAAGGCTTCTTTAAAACGACGAACTTTTTCTTCATTTCTGCAATTTTTGTAAAGCAGTTCGCCGTTTTTCGGATTGTGGCGGGTACATAAAAGTGTATCGATTTTTAACCGTTCGGCAATTTCTTTCAGCAGAAAATCGGGACTTGCACTGATGACGACGGTATGCCGTGCGCGGTTTTCGGGTAAAAACCACGGGAAAACATCTTTTTCGTGTGCATCCCAATACTTTTTAACGGCTTTCTCCAACGGGACAAACCGTATAAAGCAGAATATATGTTTTTTAAAGCGGTCCAATGAGAGAATACGCAGTCCGAACAGCGCCCCCATTACCGCATAATACGGCAGTAAAAGAAGCAAATACGGATACCGTAAAAAGCAGAAAATCAAGAAATTTGAGCCGGAATCAAACGGCACAACCGTTTTGTCAAAATCGTAAATGTCCAGTTCCATAAGGCAAAGCCCTTTCACAGTGTGATGATTACAGTATACCGAATTTTACAGAAAATTGCAAGCGGAGCGCACGGCACGCCATTCTGCGCGCAATGGCGGGTCTGTACAAACCTGTCATTCTGAGCGGCAGCGAAGAATCGCACACAGAACAAAATAAATTTGTATCACGGGTAGGGAACAACCGATGACGCGTTCCGCGAAGTTTCATCAGACTTCGGTGATGCATCCATCCACCGCTTCGCGGTCCCTCTCCCTTTGACAAGGGATGCGTTATGAAGCGCCCCTACGGGTCAGGCGGTTATTTTGCACATCGTAGAGACAGCCCGGGCTTGCTGTCCGTGCATACAGCATAAGCGTAACCGTTCCAAAAATGACAAAAATACGGATAAAAATGACAATTTCGCGCTGAGCCTGAAAAAATATGCTATATTAAAAACAGAAAGAGAAGTGAAAGGAATGACTTGTATGCGGAACCGAAAATATTTTTGGGCAGGGGCAGTCATCTTCTATGTGTGGTATGTATATACGTGTACCGTGTTTCAATTTGCCGATTGGTATGCAAGCGGTATGCTGTATCGGGTGCTGGTCGCTATGGCGCCGCTGACATGGCTCGGCGCAGAGGGCGCAAGTGCATGTTTGACTGTTTGGGTGCCGATAGTATTTTTCGCGGCAACCGTCATTTTTGCTCTGCTTCCTGAATTTACCAAAAGGCAAAAAATTGTTCTTGCGGTTATGCCCGTCGTGTCTTACGCACTCTTTTGGGTAATGGAATGTATCCCGAAGCCCGTATATATTTTGTAATGCCGTTGCTGCGTATCGTCAAGACAAGAGGGATACTATGTTAAAATACACATTGAAATTTTTAGCGGTTACATCGGGGATCTCTTTGCATATTACCTCGGCAATCTGCTGCATTTGATGATTTATGCCGCGGTCATTACAATCACCTATACGCGTATACAAAAACAAAGATTTACAAAAAAAGAAGGGAAGAACACACCATGCTGCAAATCGTGAAAAATTATGTAATCATTTTTATTATCCCGTTTTTCGTCGGGGTTGCCGTGCGGGCTTTATGCCGCCGCCGAAACAAATCTTATTTTGTTACCGTGGCTTTTGCTGTGCTCGCGGTTCTCGGATGGATTGCCGCGCTCGTCATTCCCTCGCACGGCAGTGAACTGTATGCGCTCACGGCGGTACAGGCAACCATGGCGGCGGTCGGCGCGTCTTTGACGGAACTGGTTCTGTTGGCGCAAAGAGCCATATATCGGAAACGCAACAAGAAAACAGAACAGCAGTTTAAAAATTAAATAGCTGTGGGATACGTTTATTGAACAATGGATAATATAGGGGAAACGCAATAGGTGAAAAAATTTTCACTTGCAAGTATATCATGTGAACTGTAACCGTACGCAAAACGGTTTGGATTTGGCACCGTCCTATTGGGGAGGTGCTTTTGTTATCTCACAGCATATCGGCGGAGGGACAACGCAAAAAACGCCTGTTTGCTGTGCTGAATTTTTTCTGTAACGAAATTTTTATTAAAAAATATTTGTTTTTGAACACATTGCGTTCTGTATGATTAGAAGTGCGCAGTAAGCTTCGTGGACAATCGGGGCGGCATATGATAATATATGTTTAGAAAAAATAACTCCGCACAGCATTTTCGCTGCGACGAGCGAATTTTTAAATGAACGGCTGTGTGTATCACAGCCGTTTTATGCTGTCAAAGGAAACAGGGCGGAAAAGAGGTGGTTTGTGCACCTGTCAGTGTATCGTTGCATAGCATTTTGTAAAGAGAGGTTTAAGGCGGTGCTTTTATGAAGTTGGGGAAAGCATACCGTATATTTATGCTCATATTTTGCGGCGGATATCTTGCACTTGCTTTGTTACTGCTGACTATGTTATAAAATATCACAAGATCATTGACAGTATGCTTTGCATATGCTATAATGAAAATAAGAAAGGTTTCAACCCCGCACAGTGCTTTTGCTGCGGTGAGCGAAGTTTCTGAAAAGCGGCTGTGCATAGCATAGCCGCTTTGTGCTTTTTGCAGGCGCGGAACAGAGAGGGGATTTGATTGTCATGTGGGAGAAATATTGCAAAGGCGGAATGTATGCTTTTGCGGCAAGTGTTTTTTAAAACAGAAAACAGAGAGTTACTAAGGAGGAGATTTTATGTTGAAAAGAGGTTTATCGGTATTTTTAGCGGCGGTTTTCATGATTTTATGTTTCTTTTCCGTACCCGTTTTTGCGGCAGAGCCTGCATTTGATATTTCGGATTATACCATTGAAGATTTGCGGACGATGACCACCGCGGAAAAGAAGAAGTTGATGGAGAATTTTATTGAGACCTATAATCCTTACGGCATAAAGGATTTGATGGAACAGGAATCCTCTGTCAGCGGTAGATTCGGTGTACAGCCATTCTGGAAGTCGGATAGTGATGGCAGTGAAATTGGTCAACAGATGGCAACACATCAGCTAATCACTTTGGAAGCACTTAGTGTGTTTATATCAGACTGTGGCTTTTACGAAGCAAACGGATCGACGGCATTGGTAGTAGCGTTAAGTTTAGCATCGGCTTCAGGTTTGCCGGATATGTTAGAAACGGATGCTTTAACTTTTTCCGGACACTTTTATGATCCAGATACTGGGAAGAATTGGACCAGAACAACTTGGCCGACGGCAAAAACACGAGCAACATCACATTATGATCGCGCTAAAACAGCCTTGAATAAAGATACCACACCCGAGACACCGGATTTATTGGGTGAAAATTTCGAAGACGCTTTAAAACAGTTAGGAATGACCTTACATTATGTACAGGATGTTTGTGAACCGCATCACGCAGCGAATAAGACGGCGGGAATTTCAACACATACTGAATTTGAGAATTATATTGAACTGCGCATATCTTCACTGATGCCGAGTGTTACAACCATTTCTTCCGCATTCTATGGGAGAGGGAAAACAAAGAGCGTTGGGGATTTAACACATGAAGCCGCCGTTATTGGAAAGATATATATAGATCAGACAGCAGAAGAATATGAATCTCAGTGGGGCGCGGTAGGGAAAACCTGTCTTGAAAATTCTATTTGGCATTCTGCAAGGGTGATTTATAAGTTTTTCTATGAAACAAATGCTTCGTTCATGTGATGGGAGGGCTTTTATGAAATTGAAAACACGTTGTATAATATCGATTGTATTGGCTGTAATACCGATTCTGCAAGTCCTTATATCCTTTATAAGTTATATTCCGAATCTTCGTATGCAAACGGCGGTGTTTTTTGCACAGTTTGTATCTTTGGCATTTTTAGGAGAGTGGGGTATTTTCTATTATCCATGCTATGGCATTGTCGTTGCGGTTCTTGCCTATGGAATGTACAGTTTTTCCGACAGTGCGTTTTCAAATCAGCAGGAGCGCTTGTGGTTGGGATTTCCAATCGCGGCGGGTGTTTTCGGCCTGCTGAATGTGTTGTGCATGCTTTCTGTCGGCGGAACAGCCTATTTGCCGCTTGCGGTATGCGGGGCATTGGCTTTTGTAGGCTGGTTGATTTGCAATATTCGGTTATTGGTGCGCGGTGTGTAAGGCGAAAAACCCCTTGCAAAATAAAAAAAATGTGGTATACTATCTGTAATTGAAAAATCCGACAAACGCTGGGAAAAAGGCAGTAGGCAAAAGATTTTCCGTTTGCAAGAGAGTGCGCGTCACAGGCTGGAAGCGTGCGCGAAGCGGCTTTTTACCGAAATTTCACTTTGGAGCGGTGCGGCTGAACGCGAAGTAGGCCGCAACGGTTGCCGCCGTTATCGGCAGGGGCGTGTCAGCGCTTTTACATTGGGTGGTTTATAAACGGCTTTTTGCGCCGTCCCTTTGGGGGCGGCGCTTTTGTTTTATGAAGAAATTTACAGTATGTTTAGGAAAGGAAGAACGGATTTGAAACAGAAATTAGAAGAAATCCGTGCGCGTGCAAAGGCGGAGCTCGGTTCTGTCAGCGAGCTTTCGGAATTGGAAAGCTTCCGCGTGCGGGTGCTCGGCAAAAAAGGCGAATTGACAGGCATTCTCAAAAGTATGGGCGGTCTTTCGGCGGAGGAACGTCCGAAAATGGGTCAGCTTGCCAACGAGGTGCGTCAGAATATCGAGAAAATGCTTGCCGACAAAATCGAGGAGCTCAAAGCGCGCGAGGTGCAGCGAGAAATCGAGTCGATGCCTGTGTTTGACATCTCCGTGCCGATGGAGGCGGCGCAGGGCTCGTACCACCCGATTACGCTGGTACAGCGGCAGTGCGAGGCGGTATTCAAATCGATGGGCTTTGCGGTGGAGGAGTACAGTGAAATCGTGACGGACTACGAGTGCTTTGAAGCGCTCAACATTCCGAAAGACCACCCCGCCCGCGATATGCAGGATACCTATTATTTAGAAAACGGACAGCTTTTGAAGTCGCATACCTCTGCCGCGCAGAATGCGATTTACAAGAAATACAGGGATGCGCTTGTAAACCAGGGGAAGCCGATTAAGGCAATTTTCCCCGGGCGCTGTTTCCGAAACGAGGCGACCGACGCCTGTCACGAAAACACTTTCTTCCAGATGGAAGGCGTGATGGTGGACAAAAACATTTCCATTTCCAATCTGATTTATTTTATGAAAACGATGCTTTCCGAGGTGTTTCAAAAGGATATTCAGGTGCGCCTGCGCCCCGGCTTTTTCCCGTTCGTGGAACCGGGCTTTGAGCTGGATATCAGCTGTCTGATTTGCGGCGGCGAGGGGTGCGCTTCCTGCAAGCACAGCGGCTGGCTGGAGCTTTGCCCCTGCGGTATGATTCACCCCGAGGTCTTAAAGGCGGGCGGCATTGACCCTGAGGAATACACGGGCTTCGCGTTCGGCTTGGGGCTTACAAGACTTGCGATGATGAAATACGGCGTAAAGGATATTCGCGACTTAAACAGCGGCAGTTTGAAAACACTTTCGCAGTTTACGGAAGACGAATAAGAAAGGCGGGCGAAAAGTATGTTTTTATCTATGAACTGGATTTCGGATTATGTGGATTTTTCGGGATTGGACAGATTAGACTTGATTCACCGTTTTTCCCTGTCCACTGCCGAGGTCGAAAATGAAATTTTTATGAAAGGGCAGGATTTGTCGGGCGTCGTGGTTGCCGAAATTAAATCGGTAGAAGCGCATCCCGAATCGGAAAAACTGCACCTTTTAAAGGTGGATATCGGCGAAGCGGACCTTGTGGACGTGGTCTGCGGTGCGCCGAATGTGCGCGTCGGGATAAAAACCGCGTTCGCAAAGGTCGGCGCGCAAATCGGCGACATTACCATTACCCCGCGCAAATTGGCAGGATATACGTCAAACGGTATGTGCTGTTCGGAAAAGGAAATCGGCATCAGCGATGACAACTCGGGAATTATGGATATCACCGACAGTCTTCCGAACGGTACGGATTTGAAAGACGCTTACGCGATTGACGATATTGTGTTTGAGGTGGACAACAAATCCTTGACCAACCGCCCCGACCTTTGGGGGCATTACGGCATTGCGCGTGAGTTTGCGGCGTTGGCGAACAGACCGCTAAAGCCGATGGAAACGGTCGATTTAACGGCATATGACAATCTGCCGAAGGTGGATTTGAAAATCGAAGACCCGCTTTGCCTGCGCTACTCCTGCTTGCAGGTCGAGAACATTCACACGGCGGTAAGCCCTGTGAATATGCGGATTCGTCTTTACTATTGTGGTATGCGCGCCATCAATTTCTTAGCGGATTTAACCAATTATCTGATGCTCGAAATGGGGCAGCCGATGCACGCGTTTGATTCACGCAAGGTGGAAAAAATCCGCGTGAAGCGTTTCCCCGAGCCGTTCACATTCCAAACCTTAGACGGCGCGGAACGTCATATTGACGAAAACACCTTAATGATTTGCAACGACAATACCCCCGTGGCGATTGCGGGGATTATGGGCGGGCTTGACTCGGAAATTGTGGAAGACACTACCACCTTAACTCTCGAATCCGCCACCTTTGACGCGGCTTCCGTGCGCAAATCCACCGTGCGCCTTTCACACAGAACAGACGCTTCCCAGCGGTATGAAAAATGCCTCGACCCCGAAATGACCGTACCTGCGATTGCGCGTTTTGTAAAGCTTTTGACCGATACGGACAAGGATGCGCGTGTGGTTTCGTCACTGACAGACGAATACGCCCGCCGCTATGCGGAGGTCACGCTCACCTTCGACCGTGCGTTCATTGACCGTTACACGGGCATTTCCATTGATACCGATACGATTGTGAAAACCTTACGCTCTTTAGGCTTCGGCGTACAGGAAGCGGACGGCGAATTTACGGTGAACGTGCCGAGCTGGCGCGCCACAAAGGATGTGACGATTAAGGCGGACATCGTGGAAGAAATCACCCGTATTTACGGTTATGATAATTTCGCAGTCCATACCGCAACCGCGCCGCTGTATCCCGTGCGCGCCGCGCAGGAGAAAACCGTAGAGGACAAAATGAAGGACATCCTCGTCAAGCGGTTCGCGCTCCATGAGGTACACTCCTATGTTTGGGCGTATTATGACGAGTATAAGGCGCTCGGCATTCCCGTAGAGGAAAATATCAAGCTTGTCAATGCGACCAATCCCAATATTGAGACGATTCGTAAATCCATGGTGCCGACACAGCTTTGCCAGGTGCGCTCGAACATCGGTTTTGCGCCCGAATACGGCATTTTTGAAATCGGCAGAACCGTGGACGGCGTGGACGAAAACAATCTTTGCCGCGAAGACAAAAAGCTGGCAATCACGCTGTACAGCAAGACGAAATCGACGGAAAGCCTGTATTTCGAATTGGCTTCGATGCTCGCGAATCTTGCGGGCGATATTAAGCACAAAACGCTCAGCTTTGAAGCGGCAGAGCCGACGCATGCCTACGAGCATCCGCGCAATCTGAATGCGGTGCTGTGCGACGGCGTAAAGCTCGGCGTTATCGGCACGGTGCATCCGACGGTTTCTAAGAAAATCGACAAAAAAGCCGCCGTTGTGTTTGCAGAAATCGATGTGCGTGCATTCTCCGCGCTCGAAAACGGCGGGATTCATTACAGCGAACCGTCACGCTTCCCCGAAATGGAAATAGACCTTTCGTTTGTGTCCGACACTTACGCGCCAATCGGCAAGGCGATTGCGGCGGCAAACTGCGATTGGATTCGCAAAACCGCGGTGGTCGATACCTACCGCGACGCGGCGGGCAAGTCCATTACGACTCGTCTGACGTTTGCAAATCCCGAACGCACCCTGACCCGTGAAGAGGTTATGCAGGTCGTGGACAGCATTATCGCCGACCTCGCAAAAGACGGAGTCGCCCTGAAACAGTAAAAACAAGGTGTATAAAAAATCCCCTGTCCGTAAAGACAGGGGACTTTTTGGTTTTATGCTTACTGCATCAAGGCGCAAATCGCGTTGGAAAACGCAACGGGGTCTTCAATCGAAAGTCCTTCGATGAGCAATGCTTGGTTATACAGCAAATCGGTATACTGCCGTGCCTTTTCCTTGTCGTCTGCGGCAAAGGCATTGGTGAGCGCCGCGAATACGGGGTGATTGCCGTTCAGCTCGAGCACCTTTTCTGCCTTCGGCGCGTTTTCGGCGTTGGGCATACTGTCGAGCACCTTTTCCATTTCAATGCTGACCGCGCCTTTGCTCGAAAGGCATACGGGGTGTGATTTCAGCTTGTTGCTTAAAACAACCTCGCTGACCTTGCCGCCCAAGGCTTCTTTCATAAAGTCGAACATCGGCTTGTTGGATTCCGCTTTTTCGTCGTGTTCTTTCTTTTCTTCCTCGGTTTCCAGCCCCAAATCGCCGCCCGAAATGGAACGGAATTCTTTTTCGTCGTAGGCGTGCAAAATCTGCATCAGAAATTCATCCACATCGTCCGTCAGGCACAGCATGTCAAAGCCCTTGTCGCGCACGGCTTCCGCCTGCGGTAAAAGATTCAGCTTCTGTGCGCTTTCGCCCGCCGCGTAGTAGATGTATTTTTGCGCTTCGGGCATCGCTTCACGGTATTCTTTTAAGGTGCACAGCTTGGAATCGGAGGCACGCGTGAACAACAGCAGGTTTTCAAGCAATTCGCGTTCGCCGCCGAATGAGCTGTACAGCGCGTATTTTAGCTGTAAGCCAAAGGATTTCCAAAATTTTTCGTAATCCTCGCGCGAATTTAAAAGCAGGTCTTCCAATTCTTTTTTGATTTTCTTTTCGAGCGCTCGGGCAATGACCTTTAACTGTCTGTCCTGCTGAAGCATTTCGCGCGAAATATTCAAAGAAAGGTCCTCGGAATCGACAACGCCTTTTACAAAGCTGAAGCAGTCGGGCAGTAAATCGGCGCATTTGTCCATAATTTTTACGCCGCTGCAATACAGTGCAAGTCCCTTTTCAAAATTTTTGGAATAATAGTTGTAATCCGCCTTTTCGGGGATGAACAGCAACGCCTGATAGCTGGTTGTGCCCTCTGCCTTTTGCTGTCTCTTATACACATCTCCGAGCCC
>ERZ1027171.881-NODE-881-length-11452-cov-6.992630_pt1 | contig 11452 bp, 9 predicted proteins | sample MGYA00519274_ERZ1027171 | MGnify/ENA primary metagenome ERZ1027171 (study PRJEB26926, sample SAMN06164681) | human gut metagenome | biome: ENVO:00009003; feature: ENVO:2100002; material: ENVO:00002003 | host: Homo sapiens | place: USA | collected 2012 ... | reverse complement strand
ATATGCCGAAAACTTGTTTTTGCGGCGGATTTTCACTTTTTCACCGTTGTCGGGCTGCCGTATGCCGAGATTTTTAACGCAGTTTCAGCGGAAATAGGGCATTTTAAACCATATCGGGTTCGACTCTCCTCACCTTAACAGTAAATATTTATATTTGGGCAAATCCTTAAAACCGAGTTTCCGATTTTGCTTTGCGGCGGGGACTCGGCTTTATTTGTCTCTGCGTGCCCGAAATCATGCCGAAGCGGGAACTTTCCGTTCCGCCTTTTTCCTGTTTTTCAAAATTTTACGTGCAAAGTGCTGTTTTTTTCAATAAAAGTGTTACAAAATGCGGATTATTTATTGACAATTCGGAGATTTTATTGTAAATTGTAATAGTATCGATTAGCATGGGATGTTAATCTGTCTATTGATAAGAAAGGGGATTCAATCAGAATGGCAAAAAAAGAAAAAATAGAACTGACTCCCGAAGAACGTCTCGGTCTTGAAGAGACCAAAAAGGCAAAGAGAAAAATTTTCGGTGAGACTTTCTTGAAAGCATGCGCACTGTTTTTAGCAGTCGTATTTGTGTATTCCGTTACATACGTTGCCATTGGCGGCGGCAGAACGGTTTATCAGACCACACCGATTACTTCCGACATGCTCGGCGGTGCAGTTTCCGTAGGCGGCGGTTCCGGCGGCGGGGCACAGAGCTCCGACAACGATGCGAACGCACCTGCATCGAATGAAGCGGAAGAAGCGGCAAAAGCAATCAACGAAGCAACCGCAGCGGCGGCAAGCGCAGGGTACAAATGGGCAAGAAACAGCAAGTACACCAAGAACGTTGACGTCGGCGGCGCAACAGACGTGTTGAACAAGGTTATTCAGGGCGTAGATAAGAACGCAAATGTAGATACGGTTGTCGGCGGCTTCATCGGTATCGGCGACAAGAACGCAGATATTCCGAAGGGCGCAGACGCAGCAGAGAAAATCGGTTATCACGGCGAAAGCTATAAACTGAAAGCCACACAGCTGCAGGCAGGCGACTTGAAGAATCTGAAAGTGGACGGTGATACATACACCTTTACACTGGCAAATGCAAACACACCGAAAAAAGACGGTTCCTCGGCACTCAGCCGTTTGACAGATGATATCGTCACACAGGAAGAGGTTGCTTCGGAGATTCAGAAGCAGGTTGGTTCTGCAATTACAGTTTCCAATTTGGTGGGCGAATACAGCAACATTAACGTCAAGGTTGTCATCACAGACGGCAAGCTTACGGAAATGACATATTCCTACGACGTAAGCGTTACCGAGCTCGGCTTGAAAGTTGCAATTGTAAATGTTAAGGGCACGGGTGCTATGCACACCGAAGCAACTTACAGCGATTTCGTGTACTAAGCCGATTTGCATCAGCCTGATTTGAGAAAGGAAGACTACAATGGCGAAAGAAAAGAAAGCGAAGGTCGAGCTTACGCTCGAAGAGCTTCAGGCGAAAAAAGCGAAAACACAGCGCGGCTGGGTTCGTTTTTGCGCAATCCTTTTGGCAGTTCTTTTAACTGTCGGTATTTACGGCGTTGCTTCTCAGGGAGACCCGAACGTAGTAAACCTGAATCCGAACGTTGTCCGTGTAAATACACAGACCGTTTCTAAGGGCGACACGACGACACCGCCTGCAACAACTCCGTCGGATGACAACACTGCTACGCCTGCCCCGACACCGTCCACAGATGAAGGCGGCGGAATTTTGGATACCATCATGGGCTTGCTTGGCGGTCTTGATTTCAGCAAGATTGCAGGCATGTTGGATATCAACGGTCTCGGCATTAAAATTTCCAACGGCATTGACAAGGCGAAGGATTCTCTCCTTACCTTGGTTGACAAAATCGAAGGCTCCATTACAAAGAAACCCGTCATCACACATGAAGCTGTGGAAGAAGATTTCGCAGAAGGTGTGAATGTCGGTGACGCGGCTGTCAGAGAAGCTGTTGTTGAGTTGCTGAACAATGCAACCGCAAAAGCGGCACAGGGTTCCTATTCAATTGCAAGAGAATCCGCGTACACAGAAGCAGGTCATGCCTCTGTCGGTGCGCCGACCGAAACAATCAATAAGGTTCTCGGTGCAATTCCCCAGGGCGACGGCAAAGAGCCTTTGTCATTGGATACTTTAGTCGGTGCATTCAACGGCGTTGGCGCGGTTCAGGCAAATGTTGTGAACGGTGCGGCTGACGAGGTTAATGAAAATTACTTCCTGATGGCAACACAGCTTACCGCTGACGATATCGCGGTAACAAAGGCAAATCCGATTACCGGCGAATATGTATTTGCACTGAAAAATGTTGCAGATCCGAACCGTAAAGCGGACTGCGGTTTGACCAGATTTACCAACGACTATTTGGTACAGAACGAGCTTGCGCCGCTGGTTGCAGGTTTGGCTACCACAAATAATGAAGCGTTCAGCATGGTGAAGCTTTCCGATTTGGAAATGAACTATTCCAATATCTATGTCAGCTTCCAGGTGAACCCGCTTACAGGCGATTTGGTATCTTTGGAATATTCTTATGAGTCCTACGGTAAATTCACCGTCAGAACCAATACCCTTCAGGTGGTTGGCGCCGCGACGACAACAACGACCATGGCTTACGGCAATTTTGCTGACTGATACAAAGAAATTCCCTGAACATATAAGAAATCCGCTCTGTGTCAAACGACACAGGGCGGTTTATTTTTTACGGAAAACCGCCATATAATGTGTTTACAATTTTTTAATTGAAAAGCGCAAAATATTGTGGTAAAATACAAGTATATATGCTGAGGAGATATTTTTCGGAGGCTTTCAAATGAACGGAAATAAAAAACTGATTATCCTCGCGCTTGTTTTGTTGGTTGCGGTTTTCGGGGTGCTTACGGCTTGCAAAGGGCTGAAAGACGGCGACGGAGAAACCGTCGTTGTAACCGATGAAAACGGTGTACCGATTACGGATGAAAACGGTGAAGCCATGACCGTTGTATTGCAGACGCAAATTGTAGAAGTGACCAACGAAAACGGCGAAAAGGTTTACGATGAAAACGGAAAAGTGAAAACCTCTGTTGTCTATATTCCGCAGGAGGTCGGTATTCCTGTAACGGACGAGAACGGACAACCCGTGACCGATGCGGACGGCAACCGCGTGACCACGATGATTACCGTTCCGCCGACGACAGACGGTCCGACCACAAGTATTGTGCCCGTGACGGATGAAAACGGCGAATACGTGACAGATGAAAACGGGGAAACGGTTACAAGTGTGATAACCTCGCCGAATACACCGGCTACGCCCGGCAGTAACAATTCCAACTGGGGCGCAACTTTCGGCGGTTCGGGAAATGACCATTTTGTAGATACGGCGGCGTTGTCGGACGGCGGTTTCGTTGCTCTGCTGCAGTCTAACTCCAAGGACGGCAGTATGTCTGCGCTGGCGGGCAATTCCGCTACGCCGATTCCCGTTTTAATCAAATACAAAAAGAATGGGACGATTGCCTGGCAAAAGGCAATATCTTCCGATAACGGCATTGTTGTTTCGGGTTTGGCTGTGGATAAAGAGGATAATATTGCCGTGAGCGGTTATACGAAATCCAAAAATCTCGGTTTCACCAATGCGGGCGATTATGATGCAGTGCTGTTTAAGTTTAATGACCGCGGTGATTTGCAGTGGCAGCAGGGCTTCGGCGGTTCTTTGACAGACGGCTTTGAAGCGGTGGCGGCGGCGCCTGACGGCGGTTTTGTGGCTGTTGGGTACTCCAGCTCTTCGGACGGGACAGGTGCTTCTCTCGGGCTGTCTCCCGCACATGCGGCGTCTGTTGTCGTGAAATACGGTGCAGACGGTACATTACAGTTTATGAAATCTGTCGGTTCGACAGGGGATTCCCTGACAGATGTCGCCATAGATAAAAACGGCAATATTTATGCTGTCGGGAATGTATCCGCACGGGACGATTATAAGCTTTTCGCAGGATTCGGGCGTACGGATGCGGCTGTAATCAAGTTTTCGGCAAACGGTGATGTGCAGTGGGTAAAACAGTACGGCGGCTCGGATATTGAAAATTTCCCGGCAATAACAGCGGCTTCAGACGGCGGTTGTGTCATTGCAGGACGCTCAAAATCGAAAGACCATACGTTAGCTTCACTTTCCAATCACGGAAAATTTGACGCAATTCTTGTAAAATACAATGATGACGGCGCAGTTGTGTGGGAACGCGGCTTCCGCGGCTTTGAGGATGACAGCTTTACGGATATTGTGCAGACCGAGGACGGCGGGTACGCAGCGGTCGGATATTCGGGTTCTTCAAACCGCGATTTAAAGCCTATCGGCAACCGCGGCGGTTTGGACGGATTTGTAGTGACGGTAACTGCGGCGGGCAGGGTCAACTCGGTACAGGGTTACGGCGGCAGCAGAGATGACCGTTTTAATGCGCTTTGTATTTTGAAAAGCGGACAAATTATCGCCTGCGGTTCAACGCTTTCTACGGACGGTGATTTGGTCGGTTCGGGTGCGCAAAGTGACGGAAAAACAACCGTCGGCATGATTGCGCGGTTTAACTGAAATACGGCGGACGCCCAAACAGGGCGTCCGCCGTAAGGCGAATTTCAGCGCACCCTTCTGTGGGTTTTGTGCCGTTTCGCAGGGCGGATGTATTTTAATGCGGGGCTGTATCAGCCTTGCCGAAAAGGAATGTATGCATGACAGATAACACTTTACCCGGCTATGTGCCGAAAAGCCATCGGCATTTATGGATTGTTTTGCGGGCGGGAATTATGCTTTGGGGTATATACGGCTTGTTTCACGGCTCGGTTGTCGAGTTTTTAGAGGCAATTTTTGCAATCCTGTTTACACATATGTGGGATTATTTTCAGGTTTTCGGCGGAAATTCCTTTATTACACGCGTAGATTATCTTTCGGGCACGATGCTCAATTTATTTATTTTTATCGGCGTAGTCATCGGCACAACCCTGAATAACCGCACGGACTTTCAAAGCTTTGATTTGGTTACGCATTTTTGCGCGGGTTTCCTTGCCGCTTGGTTCGGCTATGAATTTTCAATCATTATACAGGGGCGTTACGGACGGCTGTCCCCTGCCCTATCAGCCATGTTTGCAATTTGTTTTTCTCTCGGTATTTCCGTGGCGTGGGAAATTTATGAATTTACGATGGACCGTCTGTACGGGATGTCTTTGCAGTGTTCCGAACCGACCAGTGAAATCGGTCTTTTAGATACAATGACGGATTTTATTATGGCGGCTGTCGGCGGACTTTTGGGGATGTTCTTGGTTGCATTCTATAAAAACGGTAAATTCGGTAAGAATAAAAAGGCGGTTCGGGCAAGAATCGCCGAAGAGAAGCAAGAGGCGCAAATCAAGGAACAGCTTTGGGCGGAGCATCTGCGCGGAAAGTAAGGAGAAAGGAGCGGTATCGGGGACCAAAAGCGAACAGTATGCGTTTTTTGTGTATCGCGGTATCACACAGCGATGGATATGCGTAAAATTATTATTTCTACGGACAGTCCGGCGGACGTCCCCCCTGAGATTCAAGAACGGTACGGGATTCGGGTTGCGCCGCTGCATATTATTTTAGAGGATAAATGTTTTGAGGACGGTGTAAATATTACACCGTCGGAGCTGTTTGCTTTTTATGAACAGACGGGAAAGCTGCCGAAAACCTCGGCGGTTTCCGTAGCGGAGTATATTGACTTTTTTGAAGAGGCGCGCAAAGAATGTGATGCGGTAGTGCATTTGAGCTTTTCCTCTAAGCTTTCTGCAACGCACCAAAATGCGGTGTTAGCGGCGGAGGAAGTGGAAAATGTTTATGTGGTGGATTCCAAAAGCCTGACGACGGGGATAACCCTGTTGTGCATTAAAGCGGCTGAAATGGCAGAGGCGGGCTGCGATGCACCGACCATTGCGCATGAAATGGAATACAAGCGTGAAAAGGTTGTCACGACATTCGTGTTGGACAAGCTGGAGTTTTTGCACAAAGGCGGGCGGTGCTCGGGGGTGACGGCGTTCGGGGCAAATATTCTCGGCATTAAGCCGTCTATTGTCATGAAAGACGGCGCGCTCGTGGTCGGTAAAAAATACCGCGGGAAAACCGAACAGTGCCAAATGCAATATCTGCGCGATTTGCTGACGCAATATGCGGGGCAGATTGACACCGACCGTGTCATTCTGTCGCACACCGAGGGTGTATCTGAGGAACAGCTGCGAATTTTGCAAAAAGAAGTACGTAAAACGCTGAAATGTAAGGAATGTATAATTTCCTCGGTGGGCTGTACGATTACGACGCATTGCGGGGAAAAAACCTTCACAATGGAATTTATGCTGAAATAATGAGGGATGCACGGATGAAGAAAAGTTTTGTATTTGTTCTTTGCGCAGTGCTTTGTCTGTGTATGCTGTCCGCGTGCACACCGCACGGTGCGCTTACCGTGAACGGCACACGGATTGACAAAGGGATTGTGCAATATTTTACGGATGCGGTACGGCAGGAACAGCCGGATGCCGAGGAAGATGCACTTTCGGCGGCGGTACACCGAAAAATCGCTGTCTATGTGGCGGTGAATTCGGCATTTGCCGAACGCGGGCTGTCGCTTTCCGCAAGTAAAAAGGCGGAAATTTCACAAAGCGTTAATGCAAAATGGCGGTTATTCGGAGCATATTATACCGGGCTTGGCGTCAACAAACAGGATTTAATGAAAATTGAAACCTCTATGGGCTACAAGGATGCCGTTTTGGCGGATTATTATGCCGCTGACGGAGATGCGCCGATTGCTGAAGATACACTGCGTACATATTTCACGGAAAACTATATTGCGTTTCAGTCCGTAACGGGATTTTTAACGACTGCGGACAATAACGGGAATTCTGTACCGCTGACCGACAGTGACCGACAGCGGATGATAACGGTTTTTGAAAATGCCGCGTCTGCCGTGAATGCGGGCGGGACGGTTGCCGAGCAGGCGGCAAAGCTGGAAAATGTAACCGCAAACACCGAAACGGTGGTTGCGGTGCGGGGAGACGCAAATTACCCCGAGGATTTTTTCACACAGGTTTCCGCGATTGAAAACGGCACGGCAAAAACCTTTGTAACAGGCGATTATATTTTTTTGGTGCAGAGAGAAAATTTGACGGATGAAAGCCGCAATTTATTTTCAGCATATCGGCTGGACTGCTTAAAAACCTTAAAGGGCGCAGAGTTTGAAAAGGTTTTGGACGCATGGGCGGAGAATTACACCGTCGAGTAAACATTTTCCTTTTACATACAACCGTCACAACCCCCAAATCGGGGGTTGTTTTATTTTGCGCCAATCAACGTTAATGTACAATTTGTAGAGGGCGCTTGCGCGTCGCGCTCGCCAAAATCTGACAAAAATTAACGGACGGACAAGGATATCCGTTTCTGCGTGCGGGTCAAATTTACGCTGTGCGGTGTGAGATTCTTCGCTGCGCTCAGAATGACAATTTTATGCAAACTCGTAGGGGCGGGTTTCCATGCCCGCCCGAGCATACTAAAAAACATATCGACCAACGGCGAGGGCAAGGTCTCGCCTGTCGCTCGGTCGGTGCTTTTGAATACTTTGTATTCAAAGGTCTCCACCGGAGACCCGCCCCCCCGCTCTACCGAAAATCAAATTCACGCTGTGCCGTGTGAGATTCTTCGCTGCGCTCAGAATGACAAGCTTGTGGAAATCCGTAGGGGCGTGCATTGCGCGCCCGAGCATAGTCGGATTTTGCAAAAAACCAACGGTTTTACGCAACCTTGTAAGGGCGATTCACGCATCGCCCGCAGAAAATTTCATGTAATTAGACGGCGGGGGCAAGCCGCCCGCCCTACGCATGACAATCCATACACAACAAAAAACACCCCCGCGCGGCTGAAACTGCCATGCGGGGGTGTTACAAATTTTATTTCGAATTTCTTAATACGCCTTGCCCCAATAGAGCATTTTCGTCGCAGGCTTGCCGCAGCAGACGCACGTGTCGCCGATATGCTCCTGTGCAAACGGGATACAGCGCGAGGTAACGCCTGCGTCCTCTTTCAGCTTGTCTTCGCAAGCGCGGTCGCCGCACCACATCGCCTTGATAAAGCCGGGCTTGTTGTCGGCAATATCTTTCAGTTCGTCAAAGGAAGCGGCGGAATACGTCATATTGGCGCGTCTTTCCAGTGCCGCGTCATACAAGCCCTGCTGCACAGCCTCCAGCACCTTCGGGATTTCCGTCTCCAAATCATCAAGCGAAACGAAAATCTTTTCGCGGTTGTCGCGGCGCACCAAAACGCACTGGTTTTTCTCGATGTCTTTCGGACCCAATTCCAAACGCAGAGGCACGCCCTTCATTTCATACTGTGCAAACTTCCAGCCGGGGGAGTTATCGGTTGTATCGATACCCGCACGGCAGAACGCTTTCAGTCTCGCGCAGACCTCATTTGCTTTTTCGGTTACGCCCGCCTTGTGTGCCGCAATCGGAATCACCATAACCTGTGTCGGGGCGATTTTCGGGGGCAGAACCAAACCGCTGTCATCGCCGTGGGTCATAATGACCGCGCCGATAAGGCGTGTTGTACAGCCCCAGGAGGTCTGGAACGGATGCTTTAACTGATTGTCCTTATCGGTAAACTGAATGTCAAAGGCGCGCGCAAAGCCGTCGCCGAAATAGTGAGATGTGGCGCTTTGCAGCGCCTTGCCGTCGTGCATCAGCGCTTCAATGGTGTATGTATCCTCTGCGCCTGCAAAACGCTCTTTTTCGGTCTTTACGCCCTTGACAACGGGCATAGCAAGATACTTTTCACAGAAGTCCGCATACACGTTCAGCATCTGCACGGTTTCCGCCTGCGCTTCCTCGGCAGTGGCGTGGATGGTGTGTCCCTCCTGCCACAGAAATTCGCGGGAACGCAAGAACGGACGCGTCGTCTTTTCCCAGCGCACAACAGATACCCACTGGTTATACAGCTTCGGCAAATCGCGGTAGGATTGCACAATCGCCTTATAATGCTCGCAAAACAGCGTTTCCGAGGTCGGGCGCACGCAAAGGCGCTCCTCCAATTTTTCGTTGCCGCCGTGCGTGACCCAAGCGACTTCGGGCGCGAAGCCCTCCACGTGGTCCTTTTCCTTATTCAAAAGACTTTCGGGGATAAACATCGGCATACAGACGTTTTCATGCCCCAAAGCCTTAAACATTTTGTCCAGCTGTTTCTGAATATTTTCCCAGATTGCGTAGCCGTAGGGGCGAATCACCATGCACCCTTTTATGCTGGTATACTCGATAAGCTCCGCCTTTTTGACGACGTCGGTATACCATTTTGCGAAATCCTCCTCCATCGAGGTGATTTCCGCTACCATTTTTTTCTGCTCAGCCATTTTCCATTCCTTCCCGAAGAATCAGGCGCACAGCCGTCCGTGAACATCGGACTTAGTGTTCTTCGATATATTTTACAATGTCGCCGACGGTTTTGATGTTTTCAATTTCCTCGTCGGGTACTTCGATTTGGAATTCGTCCTCGAAAGACATCACGAGGTCGACCAAATCCAAGCTGTCCGCTTCCAAATCGTCCTCCAAAAGTGTGTCGGCAGTGACATTTTCTTCGTCTAAATCGAACTGTTCGCAAATAATTTTTCTGACCTTTTCAAATATCATATAATTTCCTCCCAAGAGAATATATATACTACAATATTGTATGATATAAAAGCGATTTGTCAATATGATTTTTCAAAATCTTCTGAAAATTGTTGCAGGGGCAAAAGATTCAGCCCGTCCGCGTCCGACAGCCAGCCGAGAAGCGTCTTTGCCATTTTGCGGTTGCCGCCCGAAACAGCGGATTCAAAGTTGACGGGGATAATCGGGTCGTGTACGCTTAAACGGAAAATGAAGAAGCCGTCTGTGTCGGGGCTTTGAAAGATGATTTTTGTCCCTTCGCGGCTGTCGTCCGCAATTTTAACGTCCGCACAAACTGCTGCCTGCGATTCAACACGCGCAATCATTTCTTCGCCGTAGGCTTTAAAATCGGGAGCGGTAATCCCGAGGCGCACCTCTTTTTCTTCAGCGGGTTCTTCCAAATCGGCAATTAAATCGCCGAGACCGCCGCCCGCGCGTTTTAAGAGGCAAAGCTTGATGATGATACGCGTGACGAGATAAGCGCCGTCATCAAGGAAATAGTTTTCGCGAAATGCCGCGTGTCCTGAGGTTTCTATTGCAAGGGGGGCGTTTTCGCCGTCCGCACAGCGGCGCGCCGCCTCGTCAATCACGTTTTTATAGCCGCGCTTAAAGCGGATGTGCTTACCGCCGAGGGTGTTGTTTATAAACTTTGTCAGCCCTGCCGAGGTGACGGAGTCCGTGACCACGGACGCGCCCGCATTTTCTTCTAAGGCGATTGCCGCCGCCACAGCGACCAAACGGTTGCGGTTCAGCTCCTCGCCGTCGGCAGTGACCGCGCCGCCGCGGTCTACGTCTGTATCGAAAATCACGCCGAGGTCTGCGCCCGATTCCAAGGTCGCTTCGCGCGCACTTTCCATTGCCGCCGCGTTTTCGGGGTTCGGCACGTGGTTCGGAAAGCGTCCGTCGGGGTCTAGGTAACGGCTTCCCGCAGTATCCGCCCCCAAAGGCGCGAGCACCTTTTCTGCGTAAAATCCGCCCACGCCGTTGCCAGCGTCTACCACGATTTTCAGACCCGTCAGCGGTTTCTCGAAATTGTTTGCATCCTTTACGCCGTCACGAATCATCGTTTTTAATTGTTCGCAATAAATTGAAAGATAATCAAGCGAAACCGCAGAAATTTTTGTGTCCGCCGTGGATTTCGGCGCCGTATTTTCGGCGTCTGCCAAAATCGCTTGCAGTTCGCCGCCCGAAAGCCCGCCCCTGCGGGTGAAAAATTTCAAGCCGTTTCTGTCCCACGGGTGGTGGCTGGCGGTAATTTGCACCGCGCCGTCGCAGTTTTCCGTCTGCGTGGTCATAAACATTGCGGGCGTGGAGCAAAGCGCGCAGTCCAGCGCACAAATGCTGTTTGCCGTCAGTTCCCGAAGCACCGCCGCTTGGATGCGGTCAGCGGAAAGACGGGAATCGTGTCCGACCGAGATTTTTAATTCCGACTGCGGTTTTTTGGTTTTCGCGGCTAAAAACCGCACGAAGCCGCCGACAATGCGGGCGATAACCTCGTCGGTTAAATCGATTTGTGCGGGATTTTCGGGATTCAGCGCCGTACCGCGCACATCCGTGCCGCTTTTTAAATGTTGTAATTGCATAATGACCTCCTAAAAGGATGGGTAAAATCGGGTTAGGGTTTTTGTGGGGAACTTCATGGCAGTTCACAAACCAATGGTTGTGTACAAATTCCGTAGGGGCGGGTTTCCATGCCCGCCCGATCGAAGTTGGATTTTGCAAAAAATGTCAGGCGAAGCATAACCCAAAAAAAGTTGCACCAAACCGTAGCTGTCTCTTATACACATC
>ERZ1027171.878-NODE-878-length-11465-cov-6.698335_pt1 | contig 11465 bp, 10 predicted proteins | sample MGYA00519274_ERZ1027171 | MGnify/ENA primary metagenome ERZ1027171 (study PRJEB26926, sample SAMN06164681) | human gut metagenome | biome: ENVO:00009003; feature: ENVO:2100002; material: ENVO:00002003 | host: Homo sapiens | place: USA | collected 2012 ... | reverse complement strand
CCACAGGGCTTGCCGAAAGAATAACCTCGTTCACACGCTTTTCAACCGCCTGCAAATCTTTCGGAACGGCTCGTATAAGCATGACGCGTCCGTTTTGTGTCATCGGTTTTACGGCGTTATTCACCTTGTTTGTGATGCACGCCTTTCCACAGAAAGAGGCGATGGGTGCGGCATTTACAGCCGCGCTTATCGCTTTTATGCTTTCTTTGACGCAAAAAGCGGCGCGCCGTGACAAAACATTGCCGACTGCGTTTTTAACCGCGGTAATCTGCATTGCGATGCTGTGGACAGCACAAACGCAGTATGCCGCACGGCAGGACGCGGTTTTGGAGAAAAAGGAAGTGCTTGTCAGCGGCACGCTTGCCGATTTGCCGTATACGGAAAACGGTCGGTATTATGCGGTTTTGCGTGTGCATACTCTGAACGGCGAACCTTCCCGCGGCAAAATCCGTTTGGTCAGCCGTACGCCGTTTGACATTTCTCCGGCGGACAGCATTACCTGCCGTGTAAAGCCTTTTTTGCTCGGCGGCGAAGCGGAAAATGAAGCGGTTTCTGCATATTACCGTGCCAAGGGCATTGTCTGCGGCGCGTATCCCGTGGACGGAATTACGGTGATTTCAGGCGGGAATACGGGCTTGTTTTCCGCAATTCTATCTCTGCGCCAGGCACTCACACAGGCGGTTTTTACGCGACTGCCGAATGAGGCGGGCGGCGTGATTGCCTGTATTTCTTTCGGCGTCAAAACCCTGCTGTCCGAACGGAGTACAAACGCCTTTCGCGCTTCGGGCATTTCGCATCTTCTCGTGGTTTCGGGTTTGCATCTGTCCACGTGGACGATGTATCTGTTTGAAGCTTTTAAGAAGATACGGGTTCCGCGGCGGGCGCGGGCAGTTCTCGGGCTTTTGTTTGTTGCTTTTTTCGCCGTGCTGACGGGCGGTGCGCCGTCGGTTCTGCGTGCGGCGGTGATGTCTGCGGCTGTATTCTCGGCGGAGCTGTTTCGGCGCGAATCCGATGCGTTTAATGCCGTGGGGATTGCGCTTACCGCTATGCTGTTCTGCAATCCTTTTGCGGCGCGCGACCTTTCCCTGCTGTTATCGGTGTTCGCAACCGTTGGGATTTTGCTGTTTTCCAAACGCATAGAAGCGGTGCTCAACCGTCCTGTCCGCAAACGGCAGGGGAGAGCTGTAAAGCTTTATAAATTTACAGCCTCGGTGATTGCAACCACGGTATCCGTGACTGTATGCACACTGCCCGTACAGCTTTGGGCGTTCGGGACGCTTTCACTGACGGCTTTGCCCGCAAATCTGCTTTCCTTAACCGTGGGCAGTATCTGTATGGTTTTGGGTATGCTCGGTGCGGTGTTTTCTGTTTTGCATCTGCCGGCGGTCGGCAATCTGTTCCTGCTTTCGGCGTCGGGCTGTGCGAGATATTTGCTGTCGGTAACACAATGGCTTTCCTCACTGCCGTTTTCCGTTCTGCCCATGCGCACGAATTATGCCAAGCTGTTGCTCGCCTTGATTTTAATCGGTATTGCTGTCGGTATTTGGATGCGTAAACCGCATGTACGGCTTCGGAAAATTGCCTGTGTGCTTGCCGCCGTTTTATTTCTTTTTTGTAATGTTGCCGCGTTTACAAGAACCGAAACCGTTTTGCAAATGACGGTTGCCGACGTCGGCGACGGCATGGCGGTGGTGCTTCGCTGTCGGGGAGAAACGGTTTTACTGCTTTCGGGCGGGGCGTACTATGCAGATTCCGAAATTTATGGTATACTGTCTTCCTACGGTGCAACTGACATTGATGCGATGTTTTTACCCGCGCAGAAGGAAAAGCTTATACCGTCTGCCATTTCTGTGGGGAATGCCCTGCCCGTCGGGACACTGTATTATGCGCGTGCGCTGTATGCGGAAACCTTGCCTGTCGGGCAGGAAAAACTGCCGATAGACAAAACCGCCGCTGTCTTTGCAGACGGCAGACTGCGTATAGCCGTACAAAGTGCAGGTGCATACAGCTATGCAAAAATTACGTTCGGTGCGTTTTCCGCATTGGTATCTTTCACGGACACCAATGATTTTAAAGGCGACAGCGCCACGGTACTGCTCACCACTGCCGAGGTGCCGAAGAATATACGCGCCGCTGATTTCCAAATGACCGTGATGAGTACCTCTGCGCCTGAAAAAGCCGATTTTCTGTGTGCGCAGTCAGACAGCGTTTATACCACCGCCGAAAACGGCAGTCTGTCTTTTTGGATAGAACCGAACGGCGAGTTCCAATATGCAAGGAGAGATTGATTTGCCCGAAATTCATGAAACCGAACTGAAACAAATGCTCAAGGCGGGCGATTTTCCGTGCGTATGCCTGCTTTACGGCAGTGAGGGGTATCTCAAACAGTATTACGCGGATACGGTTCCGAAAAAATGCGTGACCCCCGGTATGGAGGGGTTTAATTTTAAAAAATTCGATTTCGGCGACGGCGCAACCGTTTCACAGGTGTTGGACGCCGCGCAAACCCTGCCCGCATTCGGCGGGAAAATGTGTGTGGTCGTGCGCGATTGCCCGTTGGATTCGCTTTCGGGGGACGACAAAGCGCAAATGGATGCGTTTTTAGAGGATGTACCCGACAGCACATGCCTGTTGTTTTGGCAGGATACCGTAGAAGTCAATCCGAAAAAGAGCGCGAAGTGGCGTTCGGTTTTGAGTGTAGTCAACAAGGTCGGCGTGACCGTGCCGCTGGACAAATTAGACAGGACCTCGCTTTGCAAACTGCTCCAATCGGGCGCGAAAAAACGCGGCTGTGTGTTGGAACGAACACAGGCGACGTATCTTGCGGAAATTGTCGGCAACGATTTGAATTTATTATTGGGCGAACTCGAAAAGCTGTGCAATTATAAAAACGGCGGGGAGATTACCCGCGCCGATATTGACGCCGTCGCGACAAAATCCTTGGAAGCGAATATTTTCGATTTGTCAAAGGCGCTTACCGCAGGCAACTGCGCGCGTGCTTTGGAGATTCTTCACAAGCTGTTTGACGCAAAAGAAAAGCCCGAAATGATTCTCGGTACGCTTGTGGGCGCTTATGTCGATATGTACCGTGTAAAGCTGTCCTTAAGCGGCGGCGAGCGTGCGGAATACCCCGCGCAGTTTTTTAACTACAAGGGAAAAGAATTCCGTCTGCGCAACGCCGCGCGGGATGCGGCAAAATTGGATATTCGGCAGCTGCGCGGCTGTTTGGATGTGCTGAACACAGCGGACGCGGCGCTCAAATCGGGCGTTGCCGACCCGAAAATCACTTTGGAACGGCTGCTTGTGCAGTTGTCTGCGGCGAGGGCGAAATAACGATGATTCAACTGCGCGAAGCAATTATTACAGAGGGGAAATACGATAAAATCAAGCTGTCGGGTCTGTTTGATACTGTGATTCTCACGACGGACGGTTTCGGCATATTTAAGGATAAGGAAAAGCAAAAGCTCATTCGCCGTTTGGCGCAGGAACGCGGTATTTTGGTGCTGACCGACAGCGATTCCGCAGGCTTTGTGATTCGCTCTTTTTTAAGCGGCATTGTCGAGCCGCAGTATGTGACGCATGTATATATTCCCGATATTTTCGGGAAAGAGAAACGTAAGGACGCGCCCTCAAAAGAGGGCAAGCTCGGCGTGGAGGGCGTGCGCACCGAGGTGATTTTGGAAGCACTCCGCAAAGCGGGCGTGACGGCTGAATTGAATCCGTCAAAAGGCGACCGGCGGGCTGTGACCAAAACAGACTTTATGGAGGACGGGCTTTCGGGCGGGCAGGACAGCGCCGCACGCCGCCGTGCGCTCTTGCGGCAGTTGGATTTGCCCGAACACACAAGTGCGAATGCGATGCTGAAAATTATCAACACATTTATGACCTATGCGGAATATAAAGCGGCGGTTGAAGCGCTCGGAAAGGAAGCGGAAATATAATGCATATTTTTGTGCTTTCCACGGGCGGCACAATCGGAAGCTGTGAAGCGCACGGCGTAATTTCGCCCGCACAAGGGCAGGAAATGACGCTTTTGCGGATGTACCGTGACCGATATGCGGACGCGGTACAGTTTACGGTACGCCCCGTTTGTGATATTTTATCTGAAAATGCAGACGATATATTTTATGAAACCCTGTTTGCGGCACTGCGCGATATTCCCGCCGAAGCGGACGGCGTGATTGTTTTGCACGGCACAGACACGCTTTCATACACTGCCGCGCTTTGCGCCATGGCTTGCGTCGGTGCGTGCCGTATCCCCGTCGGATTTGTATCGTCTGCCTATGTGCTGTCTGACGCACGGCAAAACGGACTGTGTAATTTTCATGCGGCGGTGCGGTATATAAAACAAGGCGGCGCGGGATTTTTCGTGCCGTACAGAAATACGGACGGCAGTGTGCAGATACATCTCGCCACGCGCGTAACGGAAGCGGATGCATTCTTGGCGGATTTTCAGTCGGCAAAAAATCAGGTGCTTGCGCGAATAGATGCGGACGGTACGGTGCAGTTTTCGGATGCATCCGATTTGCCGAAGCAGGAACAGCTTTCAGGGGTAGACCGTGCGGAGAATTATGCGGAAATACATTTTCAAAAGTCCGTATTGCCTGTGAAGCTGTATCCGAATCTTGACTTTTCGGCGATACAGCCGAACAAAGAGACTTGTGCGGCTGTACTGCTTATCGGCTACCACTCGGGGACTGCGCCCGTGCGCGCACTGACAGCGTTTGCGAAACGTATGCAGGCACAGAGCATTCCCGTGTATCTTGCGCCGATTCCCCGTGCGGCGGCGCTGTATGCAAGCACGCGGGCGCTTCTCCGTCTCGGCGTACAGCCGATGTTTTCCGTAACGGCGGAAAGCGCGCTCGCAAAGCTGAAATTGGCGTTTAACCAAACAACGTGTGCGCCCGAAGCATTTTTACAACAATCTTTATATTTTGAAGAAGTGATTTGAAACCATACGAACGGAGGTATACCCATGAAAAAATTTATGGATAAGGACTTTTTGCTGTCCACCAAAACCGCGAAAGAAATTTACAGAAGAGGTGCGGAAAAAACGCCGATTTTTGACTGGCACTGCCACCTTTCGCCGAAAGAGATTTATGAAAACAAACGCCCTGCCGATATTGCCGAGCTTTGGCTTTCGGGCGACCACTACAAATGGCGCGTGATGCGTTCCTGCGGTGTGGCGGAAGAATATATTACGGGAAAAAAGAGCGGCTATGAAAAATTCAAAGCGTTTGCGTCCTGCCTGCCGTACTGTATCGGCAACCCGATGTATCACTGGACGCATCTCGAATTACAGCGGTATTTCGGGATTGAAACGCCGCTTTCGGAAAAAACTGCCGATGAGATTTATCAGAAATGCAACGAGAAAATCAGGGCGGGCGGTTTTACGCCGCGCGAGTTGATTGAAAAATCCAATGTTACATGTGTCTGCACAACAGACGACCCTGCCGATTCTTTGGAATACCATGTGTTGCTCGCGAAAGATTCAAAATTTAAATGCCGCGTTTTGCCCGCATTCCGTCCCGACCGTGCACTGGGCATTGAACAGCCTGCCTTTATCCCGTGGGTTGCGGCGATGGAAAAGGCGGTACACCGCGAGATTCATACTTTCCGTGAGCTGAAAGATGCGCTCAAGGAGCGTATGGATTGGTTTGCGGAAAACGGCTGTTGTGCTTGTGACCATGCGTTTACCTATGTGCCGTACTGTAAGGCGTCCGAGGCGGAAATTGAAAAGATTTTCAAAAAGGGATTGCTCGGCGGCAGCTTTACAACGGCGGAAACGGATAAATACCGTACGGCGCTGATGCTGTTTTTTGGTGCGGAATATGCGAAACGCGGTTGGGCGATGGAACTGCATATCGGTCCGATGCGCAACAACAACAGCCGCATGTTTGAGCGGTTGGGCGCGGATGCGGGCTTCGATTCCATTGACGACCGTGAGATTGCACAGGGTCTTTCGGGTTTCTTAAATGCACTCGACAAAGACGGCAATTTACCCCGTACCGTTCTGTTTACGCTCAACCCGAAGGATAATTATGTACTCGGCACCATGCTCGGCAATTTCCAAAGTGCCGAAGTGCCGTCCAAAATCCAATTCGGCTCGGCGTGGTGGTTTAACGACAATTACGACGGTATGCGTGAACAGATGAAAACGCTTGCCAACCTCGGCGTTCTTGGCAAGTTTGTCGGTATGGTTACGGATTCCAGAAGCTTTCTTTCCTATCCGCGCCATGAGTATTTCCGCCGTATTTTGTGCGAGCTGATCGGCGATTTGGTAGAGGAAGGGAAATACCCCTGCGATATAGATTTTCTGTCGGAGGTCGTGCGGGATATTTCTTATACCAATGCCGCAAAATATTTCGGCATAGAATAAGGATAGGGCGAATCCTATTTCCGTACACGCATTTATTTCAGCAGATAAAACGCAACCCCCGTGCATCAAAAGGATGTGCGGGGGTTGTATTTTCAGCAAGGCTGTACACGATTGGGAGGACGAGGAAGGGGGTGAGAACTCGGAAAAGTAAACACCAGCAGTAGATGTTTCGCGAAAAAGTCTGAAACGTAAAACATCTAAACCATAGGATAGGGTTTATGATTCCTTATTCTGTGTGGGGGACACACAGGCGGAAAGGCTGCTTTCCTCCCAATCGTGTACAGTCTTTCTTGTGATATGTGATATTATATCACATATTTTTGAAATGTACAGTGTTTTTTTGAAAAATTTTTTAAAAAATTTCTTTTTTTGAAGTGCAGAGCAAAAGCGCAATGCAGATGTTTAACCGTCATTTTTATCGGCAGGTATGAATTCCAACAGGTCACCGATTTCACACTCTAATCCCGCGCAAAGCCGTGCAAGAATATCCACATCCAAACGGGTAATGTCGTTGTTGCAGTAGTTATTCAGCTGAGTTCTCTGTAATTCCGCGCGGTAACATAGTTTGGTTTTGCTAATCCCCTTTTCTTCAATCAGTTTGTTCAGATTCAATCTGACAGAACCGTGTGTGCCCATAAATACACCTTGTCTTCATCATGCACTGCATTGCATGTCTGTGCATATAGTATAACTTTGTCGAATGGATTTTGTAAGCTGTAATATACAGCAGGTATAAATAAACAGTATGCTCGGTATATCTGGTTTACATACTGTGGCTTCATACATGTATTTTGCCGTTGTGTTCGGTTTTCTGAGCAAGTGTCTGCTCCTGTGCGAGAAAACAAAAAAGGTGTGCAGCCGAAGCCGCACACCGAAAAACGCATTGCTCCGTTTGCGCCACACAAACCGATTAACACACAATTAGAGGTATGCTAAAATAGAGCATGCATTTTTACCGAAAGATAAAAATAACATTCCTCTAATCGTTTAAAATATTCGGTTTATGTGGCAGATTCAGTATAGCATTGGCAACTGTATCCGTCAAGAATCAATTTGCTGTATGCTCTTTCTGTATAGGGAAAAGAGTGTGGGTTACTATGTAATCTGCCTTATTTTAACACCGTTTGATGTTAAAGTCAATAGTATCAAACGATACTGTGCTATATTGTAATCAGAAAGGGGAAATGTTATGAAAACCGCACAAAGAATTCGCTTTTTGCGTGAAAACAGAGAATTAACGCAAGCTCAAATTGCAGAATTTTTGCATACTTCTCAAACGGTTTACAGCCGTTATGAACGGAATGAGAGAAATTTACCGATTGATTATTTATATACGCTTTGCCGATTTTACAATGTCTCGGCAGATTATATCCTTGGGCTTACCGATACTCCGCAAACCTTGAAATAAATTCGGTTTCTTACGAACAAAAAAACACCCCCGCCCGTGCCGAATCGGCAGGAGCGGGGGTGCTGTGTAATCCAAACTTATTTTGCAAGCTCAATGAGGGTAAGTACCGCACCGGGGTCGCCGTGAATGGAGACCTTGCCTGTGGTGTAAGCAATTACAGGGTTCAGCTTGCCGTCTAAAACCTTTAAAAGATTGGTGGGGGCAACCGTTACAACCGCGCGGTTGTCGTGGTAGTCATAAGGCTCCACGTTGACTTTGCCGTCCTTTGCTTCGATGTAAAAAATGCCTTCCACATTTTTGCCGACCAAATTCACCTGAATTGCAAGTGTACCTTCTACCGAAGATGCATCCGCCTCGGCATATTTTGCCTTTACTTTGGCAACGACCTGTTCATATGTCATAAAATAACACCTGACTTTCAAAAATTCCGAAAGCAGATTTATATAATCTGTTCTCGGAAAGTATTTTAGCACAATAGGCGGGGGACTGCAATGTTTTTCTGTCGTGAAAAAACCGTATTTTCCGACAGCGTATTTTATTTTTTTAGACAGAATCCACACAAAAGGCTGTCGAAACGGCATGTGAAAGAACATGATTTTAGAAACCGCCCCGCCTTGTAAGAAAACAAGTGACAAACCGTGTGTTTTGTGGTAAACTATATCTGTATAAATATTTGCAGTCGGAGTCATTTCGATTTCTTTGAAACAGAAAAACGGAGGCGTAAAATGGCGATTGTTAAGACAGAAGCATATTTCAATTCTTCCACGGGCCGGCACAAAATCCGCGCATTGATTTGGCAGGAAGAAACGCTTACACCCATCGGCGTATTTCAAATTGCGCACGGTATGGCGGAGCATATTGAACGCTACGACGGGTTCGCCCGCTTTTTGGCGTCCAACGGCTTTGTGGTTTGCGGCAGTGACCATTTGGGACACGGCAAATCGGTCAATTCCGATGCGGATTACGGCTATTTTGACGAATATAACGGCGACAAACGCTTGGTGGACGACTTGCACATCCTCACCAAAATTATGAAAAAGCGTTACCCTGACCTGCCCTATTTCCTGTTTGGGCACAGCATGGGTTCTCTGTGCGCGCGTGTGTATACCGCGCATTTCGGCGAGGAGCTGAACGGCGTGATTTACTGCGGCACGGCGGAACTGCCTGCGGCGGCGGAAGCCTTGGTGCCTGTTGTGAACGCGGCGTGCGAAAAATTCGGTGCAAAAGCGGATGCGCATGTACTCGGGAATTTGTTTAACGCGGCGGGCAATTTTGCGACAGGCGAAAAGAACACCTCGCCTGTGGCGTGGATTAGCAAAAACAAGCAGAATCAGGAAAATTATATGAACGACCCGCTGTGCGGCTTCCCGCTGAAGCTCGGCGGCTACCGCGATATGTATGCGCTTGCGTGCGAGTGCGGCAGAAAAGACTGGGCATACAAAATCCCCGAAAACCTGCCGATTATGATTATTTCGGGCGCGAAAGACCCCGTCGGCTTCAACGGCAAGGGGACGCTATCCGTGGCGGACAATTTGGTGCTCGCAGGGCATGAACCCACGGTGATTCTGTATCCGGGAGACCGCCATGAGCTGTTGTTTGAAGATGATTACGAAACCGTGCAGAACGATGTGCTCTCATGGTTGCATTCCGTGTATCTTGCTTGAACGGAGATAAAGTCAGTGGCAAAGAAAAGCATTATCAGTGAAGCGGAGCTTGCGCGTCAGCGCCGCTTTGCGGAAGAAGTAAAATCCGTATTGCAGGCGAAATATTATGCGGCGGTACCGAAAGCGTTCATACATACCTACGGCTGTCAGGGCAATGTGGCGGACAGCGAACGCATCCGCGGTCAGCTTTGCGCCATGGGGTATGAAACGACGGAGGCTATTGAAGAAGCGGATTTGATTCTTTACAATACCTGTGCCATCCGCGAGCATGCACAGGACAGAGTGTTCGGCAATATCGGCGCAATTAAGCGGTATAAAACCGCCAAGCCCGATTTGGTTATCGCGCTGTGCGGTTGTATGATGCAGCAGGCACACGTTCGCGAAAAGATTTATAAAAGCTATCCGTTTGTTAATTTGGTATTCGGTACGCACGCCATGCATTTACTGCCCGAGTTGCTTCTAAAAACCCTGCAGGGCGGCAAGCGCGTGGTCTCGGCGCCTGAGGATGCGGCGGAAATTGCCGAGGGTTTACCTGTGTGCCGTGACCGCGGCGTTAAGGCGTGGTTGCCGATTATGTACGGCTGTGACAATTTCTGCACCTACTGTGTTGTGCCGTATGTGCGCGGGCGCGAGCGTAGCCGCGAGCCTGAAGAGGTACTCCGTGAGGCACGCGAAATTATTGCAGCGGGCTATAAGGAAATTACGCTTTTGGGGCAAAATGTGAATTCTTACGGGAAGAATAATCAAAACCCGATGAATTTTGCACAGCTTCTGCGTGAGCTGAATGCGCTCGACGGCGATTTTAAAATCCGTTTCATGACCTCGCACCCGAAGGACTGCACCTATGAACTGTTAGATACCATTGCCGAATGCGATAAGGTGTCGAAGCATTTGCACTTGCCGTTTCAGTCGGGCAATGACCGCGTGCTCGGCGAAATGAACCGCCGCTATACGCGCGCGCATTATTTGGAGTTAATCGACTACGCGAAAAAGAAAATCCTCGATTTGTCGCTCACAAGCGATGTGATTGTCGGCTTCCCCGGCGAAACCTACGAGGAATTTCAGGACACGCTGTCTTTGATTCGCGAGGTGGAGTTTACCTCGCTGTTCACCTTTATCTTTTCCCCGCGGAAAGGCACAAAGGCAGAAAAAATGCCCGACCCCGTGCCGCACGCCGAAAAGGCGAAGTGGATGGGCGAGCTTTTAAAAGCGCAGGAAGAAATCGCCGCACGGCGTACCGCCGATATGCGCGGAAAAACCTATCGCGTATTGGTTGAGAGTGTTTCCAAATCGGACGAAAAACTGCTTTCGGGGCGCACGGACGGCAATGTGGTGATTGAATTTTCAGCGGATGCGTCGCTTGTCGGCACATACAGAACCGTAACGGTGACGGATACGCGTTCGTGGCAGGTCAAAGGCGAACTGCAAAAATAATTCTTCGATAAACAGTGCCGCAAGGCATTATTTATATTACGATTCAGAAAAAACACAAGACAGGAGAAAATTATGGAACTCGAAAAATTGGCAAGACAGCTTGGCGCGGCAATCCAGCAGGATAAGGTCTATTTGGATTTTGAAGCGGCAAGAACGGCAAACGATGCAGACGAAGAACTCAATGCGTTGATGGGCAAAATCCGTTTGATTCAGCTTTCCTATCAGCAGGAAGCAGGCAAGGAAGAACCCGATGAAGCGAAAATGGAAGGCTTCAACAAGGAATTCCAGGGCGTGTATACACAGATTATGGCAAACAAAAATATGCAGAAATTTGAAGAAGCGCGCCAGGCGGTCGATGAAATGATGAACTACCTGACGGGTATTCTTGCAATGTGCGTCAACGGCGAAGACCCCGAGACCTGCGACCCAGCCGCACACAACTGCGGCGGCGAGTGCTCTTCCTGCAGCGGTTGCCACTAAGCGGGAACTCCTATTTAAAAAATAAATTTTTAACCATAGCGCTCGCGTCCGAACACGATTTTCGCGGCAGTATTTCCGCCTCTGCTTTGTTAAAATCCTC
>ERZ1027171.875-NODE-875-length-11475-cov-5.333538_pt1 | contig 11475 bp, 6 predicted proteins | sample MGYA00519274_ERZ1027171 | MGnify/ENA primary metagenome ERZ1027171 (study PRJEB26926, sample SAMN06164681) | human gut metagenome | biome: ENVO:00009003; feature: ENVO:2100002; material: ENVO:00002003 | host: Homo sapiens | place: USA | collected 2012 ... | reverse complement strand
GAGATACTGATCGGTCTCGTGGGCTCGGAGATGTGTATAAGAGACAGATTCAAAGAATTACCGCAAAAAGCCTTATCAAAAACAGTTTAAACCGATTAAAAACAAGCCGTCTGTAAAGATTGCTTTCCTTGGAGGGCTTAACGAAATCGGCAAGAACATTACAATGATTGAGTGCGAGAACGATATAATTCTTGTTGACTGCGGTATGGCTTTCCCTGACGGAGATATGCTCGGTGTTGACCTTGTTATCCCTGATTTTACTTATATCGAACAGAATCAAGACAAAATCAGAGGTATTGTGCTTACTCACGGTCACGAAGACCACATCGGCGGACTTCCGTTCTTACTTGGCAGAGTGAATATTCCGATTTACGGAACTGCGCTTACTCTCGGACTTGTAGGCAACAAACTCAAGGAACACAGCCTTTATAATGAGTCAAGCCTTAACAGAGTTAATGCAGGCGAAACAATTAAACTCGGCTGTATGAGTGTTGAGTTTATCCATGTAAACCACTCAATTCCGGATGCGGTTGCATTTGCTATCCGCACACCCGCAGGCACAATTGTGCATACAGGCGACTTTAAAATTGACTGCACACCTATTACAGGCGATATGATTGATTTGTCGGCTTTTGCCCGTGTAGGCGATGAGGGCGTATTGGCTCTTCTTGCTGAAAGCACGAACGCAGAGCGTCCCGGTTACACACAGACCGAACGCACGGTTTCGGATAGTTTTGACAATCTTTTCAGAAGAGCGGAGCACGACAGAATTATTATTGCAACCTTTGCTTCAAATGTAAACAGAGTACAGCAGATTATTAATTGTGCGGAAAAATACGGAAGAAAAGTAGCTTTTTCGGGCAGAAGTATGGTCAATTATATGGCTGTAGCAAGCGAGCTCGACTACCTTAGCGTGCCTGAAAATATTTTAATTGACCTTGATATGCTTGACAGATACCCGAGAGAGCAAATTGTTCTTGTTACTACAGGCAGTCAAGGTGAACCGATGAGTGCGTTGTCAAGAATGGCATATTCAGACCACCGCAAAGTTATGGTCGGCGAGGGTGACTTTATCATCATTTCTGCCAATCCTATTCCCGGTAACGAAAAAACAGTCGGAAATGTTGTTGACGAACTCCTAAAAAAGGGCTGTAAGGTCGTTTACGAATCAATGTATGAAGTTCATGTTTCGGGACATGCTTGTCAGGAAGAACTTAAGATTATTCATAAACTTGTAAAACCGAAGTACTTTATCCCTGTTCACGGCGAGCAAAAGCACCTAAGAAAACACGCCGATCTTGCTATGTTCCTCGGTATGGACAGAAAAGATATTTATATCGGCGATGTCGGCAGCTGCATTGAAATCAACGAAAACTATATGAAAGAATTGCCTGCCGTACCTGCGGGAAAGGTATTTGTTGACGGTCTTGGAGTAGGTGATGTCGGAAGTATTGTACTTCGTGACAGAAAGCACCTCGGACAGGACGGACTTATCATTATCGTTGCATCTCTCGATGTTTATGACGGTCATGTTATCAGCGGCCCTGATATTGTATCAAGAGGCTTTGTATATGTTCGTGAGAGCGAGGGTTTACTTGACGAGGTAAGACAGGTTGCAAACAACATTCTTGAAGATTGTGCAGACAACAACATTCATGAGTGGGGTATAATCAAGAACAGAATTAAAGATGATGTTTCCAAACTTATCTCACAAAAAACACGCAGAACCCCAATGATTCTTCCAATTTTACAGGAAGTATAATTAAAAATCTACGAAAGGAAGGGTTTGAATTGAAGAAGAAAAGTTTTACGACTATGCCGACATTTGTTATATTTTCGGTTGCAATGCTTGCTATGTCTTTTGCATCATACAGCTATGACCCGATGCTTTGCTACATTGAGATTGCCGTGTCGGTTGTAACCGCAGGTATAGTTGTCGTTTCGACCCTTCGCTTTCGTAACTATATAGCTACCACCGTTCGCAGTACAGCCGAGAAAATCAACGGATTTAATCCCGAATTTCTTGATAAATACAAAATTCCCGTCACGGTGCTTGGTGCAGAGGGGGAGATAATTTGGAGCAATACAAGGTTCAGAAAGCAGTTCTGCAACGGTAAAAATCCCGAAGGCGATATGATTTCGCCTTACATAGGCGGCAAGAAAATAACAGATGTCGCCGACCACGAAACATTTGAAACCGCCTGCAACGGCAATGAATTTGTAGGCTTTGTCATCTCTACAAACGAGGGATATGTTTGTTATTTTGTGGAGAATACATATTACAGGCAAATTATGCGTGAGTACAATGCAACCCGTCCTTGTGTAGCGATTATTACTTTTGATAACAGCGATGACTTTTCAAACGAATCCGATGAAATTTATTCCGAGGTTTCTCTGAATGTTCAGTCGTTCTTGCAGAGATGGGCGAACGAGTATAACGCTTTGTTTAAGATAATCGGCAATAACCGTTATATGATTATCTTTAAAGAAACCGATGTTGACAAACTTGTTGAACAAAAGTTCCCAATATTACAGGAAATTCACGGCATAAAAGCGGGTCAGCATACCGCTACGGTATCTATCGGTTTGTGCAGAGGCATAAACTCTCTCAAAGACAGCGAAACCAATGCGAGAAAGGCGCTTGATATGGCGCTTGGCAGAGGCGGAGATCAGGTTGCTATTATAAGCAACAATATTTACGAATTTTTCGGAGGTACTTCCGCTACTTCCGAAAAGGTCAGCAAGGTGCGTATGCGTGTTATTGCAAATGCAATCAAGCGTACGATAAACGATTGCGATAAAGTTTTTGTTATGGGGCACAGATTTTCTGACCTTGACTGTATCGGTGCGGCTATCGGTATGCAGTCGGTTATGGAAAAATCTTTTAATCTGTATTCAAAAATAGTTGTTGATAAAACAAAAACTATGGCTGAAAAGCTGATTGATTATGCAGAGAAAAACATAGGAAAAGATATATTTATTACCCCCGATGAGGCAATGAAACAGGTTACACCAAAGACTTTGCTTATCATTGTTGATACTCATTTGAGAAATTCTCTTGAAAGTCCACAGCTTTACGATGAATGTAAAAAGGTCATTGTTATTGACCATCATCGCAGAGCGGTTAATTATATAGATAACGCACTTGTTTTCTGCCACGAGCCGTTTGCTTCGTCTGCGTGTGAAATGTGCAGCGAGATTATCAGCTGCATTGATGATAAAGCAATCGGATATGCACAGGCGGACGCTTTGCTTGCGGGCATTATGCTTGATACAAAGAATTTTGTTTTAAAAACAGGTGTAAGAACCTTTGAAGCAGCCGCATATTTGAGGAGAAGAGGCGCTACTACAATCAATGTAAAGCAGATGTTCTCCGATTCAATTGAAACTTACCGTGAAAAAGTAAGCATAGTATGCGATGCAAAAATATACAGAAACTGCGCAATTTCAATCGCAAAGGGCGCTGACGGTGATGTAAGACTTGCCTCTGCGCAGGCAGCAGACGAATTACTCACGCTTGAAAATGTAAAAGCCTCTTTTGTAATTTATGAAAGCGGCGGTAAAATTTGTATTTCCGCACGCAGCTTTGGCGCTGTAAATGTGCAGATTATTATGGAAAAGCTCGGCGGTGGCGGACATCAGACAATGTCGGCTACACAGCTTAGTGATATAAATAAAGAACAGGCTCTCAAGATGCTTATCGAAGTTATAGATACAAATCTTGAGGATGCAAGTTGCAAATAGCAGAAAGGAACGACAATTATGAAAGTAATACTTTTGCAGGATGTTAAGGCACTTGGCAAAAAAGGCGACCTTGTAAATGCTTCTGACGGATATGCAAGAAATTTTCTTCTTCCTAAGAACCTTGCAAGAGAGGCAAATGCACAGGCTATGAATGAATATAGAAACGCTGAAAACTCAAAGAACTTTAAGATTGCTACCGAGAAAAAGCAGGCAGAGGGTTATAAAGCACAGCTTGAGGGCAAAACCTTTGAGATGAAAGCAAAAGCAGGTCAGGGCGGCAAACTTTTCGGCAGCATTACCGCAAAGCAGGTTGCCGAGGAAATCAAAAAACAGTATAATATCAACATAGACAAGCGTAAGGTTGTTCTTGAAAGTGATATTAAAGAATTCGGTTCTTACAAAGCCGATGTAAAACTTTATTCGGGTATTGTTGCAAACATTACCGTTAAGGTATCAGAGGCTTGATTTTATTTACGATTGCAAAGGAGGGGTGACAAATGGCGGATAATCAAATTTCAAGCAGCTACGACGGACTTCATATGCCGTACAGTCCCGAAGCTGAACAGGCACTGCTTGGTGCGATTATTCTTGAAAGCGATGTTTTTGATAAAGTAATTGAATACATCAAGTCCCCCGATTATTTTTATGTTTCACTGCATAAGCTGATTTTCAAGACGATGACCGAGATGGTCAACTTCGGCGGCAAAATCGACTTTGTCACATTGCTTGAAAAACTTAAGCAGACAGGTTCGTTTGACGAAACAACAAGCAAGACATATCTTTATGACCTTGTAAACAACTGTCCGTCAATATCCAATGCCGAGGCTTATGCGGAGGTTATAAGAGATAAATACAATATCCGCAGGCTTATTACCGCTGCAAGAGAAATCATTGATGACGCTACGGCAGGCACGGATGATACATCTGTTATTATCGACTCTGCCGAGCAGAAAATCTTTGACATAAGACAGGGTAACGAGAAAAAGGGACTTGAGAGAATTAACTCTGTTATTATGCAGACTTTTGACAGACTTGACGCTCTCAACAGCACAACAGACGACAGTATGAAACCTGTTTCTACGGGTATCGGCGACCTTGACCGAGTAATTACGGGTCTTAACCGAAGCGACCTTATTTTGCTCGCTGCCCGTCCGGGTATGGGTAAAACGAGTTTTGCGCTGAATATTGCACGATATGTTGCCTGCACGGCTAAAAAAACGGTTGCTTTTTTCTCTTTGGAAATGTCAAAGGAACAGCTTGCCAGCCGTTTATTGTCGGCAGAGGCTCTTATTGAAGGTACAAAGCTGAGAATAGGTAAGCTAAACGATGAGGAATGGGACAGACTTATTCCGGCAAGCGATATTCTCGGCAAGTCGGAGCTTTATCTTGACGATTCACCGGGTATTACCATTACCGAAATGAAATCAAAGTTAAGACGAATGAGAAAACTTGACCTTGTAATTATTGACTACTTACAGCTTATGGGCAGCGGCAGAAGAATAGATAACCGAGTTCAGGAAATTTCTGAAATCACAAGAAATCTTAAAATTCTTGCAAAAGAAATGAATGTTCCCGTTATCACACTGTCACAGCTTTCCCGTGCAAGCGAACAGCGTACCGACCACAGACCGCAGCTTTCCGACTTGCGTGATTCGGGTTCTATCGAGCAGGATGCCGACATCGTACTTTTTCTTTACCGTGAGGGATATTACGATAAAAACGAGGACGATTCTCCGCAGGGTGCAGATCAAAATTCGGGTGAGTGTATTGTAGCCAAAAACCGTCACGGCGAGGCTCGTACGGTAAAAATGCATTGGCAGGGCGAGTTTATGAGATTTACAGGTACGGAGGACAGAAGTGAGTAATCCTTTTTTGACGGCTGTAAATAAATATAAGCTGATTGAAAAAAATGATTCCGTTGCCGTTGCGCTTTCGGGCGGAGCAGATTCGGTTTCACTTCTTCATATGCTTTGTTCTGTAAAAGAAAAATATAATCTTACATTATACGCAATCCATATTAATCATATGATACGGGGCGAAGAGGCAGAGCGAGATGAAGAATTTTGCAGAGAATTTTGTAAAAAACTTTCCGTCAAACTTTTTGTAAAAAAAATAAATGTCCCGTCAATAGCGGAGAAAGAAAAAATCAGTACGGAGCTTTGTGGAAGGAATGTCAGATATAAAGAATTTGACGAGCTTTCCAAAAAGCTTAACTGTAAAATCGCAACTGCACACACGCTTTCCGATAATGCGGAAACGCTGATGATTAACCTTGTAAGGGGCACATCGCTTAACGGACTTTGTGCAATTCCCGAAAGGCGGGATTATATAATCAGACCGCTGATTTTGTGCGACAGAGCGTACATTGAAAATTACTGCCGTGAAAATTCACTTGATTATGTGACCGACAGCACAAACCTTACCGATGATTACACAAGAAACAAAATCCGTCATAATGTAATCACCGAGCTGAAAAAGATAAATCCGAGTTTTGAAGCTTCTTTAAAGCGACTGTGCGACGATGCAAAAATTCTGTCAGTTTATCTTGACAAACAGACAGATAAAGCGGTTGCCGACAGCAGACTTGCTTTCGGATATTCGGCAAAAAAGATTTGTGAGCAGGATAAAATAATACGGCAGAATGTAATCAAAAAAATTTGTGTTGAAAACGGAGCCGATATTCCCGAGCATATTCATATCGAACTTATTGATAATGCTCTTTTTGAAAGCGGTTGTGTTGATTTGTGCGGTAATTTCCGAGCTGTGGTAAAACAGGGAATACTGCGGATAGAAAATACCGAAGCTGTTAATAATTTCGGTGAAGAAATATTATTTGCCGATGTTATTAATAAAGAATTTACATTTGATAATATAAAATATTTTGTAAAAGAAATTACAGATTTTGACGATTTAACCGATACTCCGATTTATTTGTCGGAAAAAGAAACGAAAAATGCCGTGATACGCACACGCAGACAGGGCGATAAGATTTTTTTCAAGGACAGAAATATTACCAAGCCTTTAAGAAAGGCTATGAATGAATTTAAAATTCCGTCTGAATTGAGGGATAAACTTCCGCTTGTGGCAGTGAATAATGAAATATTGTGGTGTGAGGGGATAAATTCGGTTCAGACATCTTATAGTGCAGAAAAAAGAAAATTTATTATAATATGTGAACAAGGGAGGATTTTTTGTGCATAAGGACATCGAAAAAATACTTTACAGCGAGCAGGATATTAAAAATATTGTGAAAAGGCTTGCAAAAGAGGTTGAAAAGGATTATAATGGCAAGGACTTTATAATGGTAGGCTTGCTTAAGGGCTGCGTATCGTTTATGGTTGATTTAATGAGGGAAGTAAACCTTGATTTCAGCATAGATTTTCTTGCTGTTTCAAGCTACGGCAACTCAACCGTAAGCTCGGGCAGAGTTAATATTCAGAAAGATATTTCAACTTCTGTTGACGGCAAGCATATTCTCATTGTTGAGGATATTGTGGACTCGGGCAGAACACTTGCTTTTATTTCACAGTATCTTTATGCAAAAAATGCTGCGTCTGTAAAGATTTGCACATTGTTCAACAAGCCTGACAGAAGAGTTACCGATATTGATGTTGCTTATGTCGGTTCTGTAATTCCCGACGCATTTATTGTAGGCTACGGACTTGACTATGCGGAGCGTTACAGAAATCTCCCTTATGTAGGCGTTCTTAAGGAGTCTGTTTATTCACAGGATACATAAAATTACGCTTTTAAATTCATAATATAAAAAGGAGTGATTCCTATTGGACAAAAAACTGCGTAACATAATTATTTATATCACTGTTGCGGTTATGGTTGTGCTCGGTGTGGCATTTCTGATGACCAAAAATTCATCTGAAAGTTACACAACCTCTCAACTGGTAAATCTTTTTAAAGAGGACAAGGTTCAGAGTTATACCGTCAACTACGGAACAGGTGCGATTGAAATTACACTTAAAGAGGGTGTAAAACTTAAACCCGCAAAGGACATCGCTACAGCTGACAGCATTATTCAGGATACAACGGATGATAATATCACAGCTACAGATCCTGACGGAAAAAATGCCAAGAGCTCAGAAAAAAATGTTGTTGTAAGAGGTACTCTTGCCGATATTGAAAGATTTATTGACGATATTTCAGTTTACACCGCATCGGCGGACGAAGCTGTTTCTTATGATTATATCAAAGGCAGTGACAACACACTTTTATATGAATTTTTGCCTATACTTGTAACGGGAATCCTCTTTGTAGTTGTATGGATATTCATTATGAAGAAAATGGGCGGCGGTCTTGGCGGAAAAGAAATGAACTTCGGCAAGGCTAAAATCAAAAATACCAATGACGAAAAGCGCAAAACCACATTTGAAGATGTTGCAGGCGCAGACGAAGAAAAGGAAGAGCTTGAAGAAATCGTTGAATTCCTTAAAGCTCCGGATAAGTATAATAAACTCGGCGCAAGAATCCCTAAGGGTGTACTCCTTGTAGGCCCTCCTGGTACAGGTAAAACATTGCTTGCAAGAGCTGTTGCAGGCGAGGCAGGCGTTCCGTTCTTCTCAATTTCAGGTTCCGACTTTGTAGAAATGTTTGTCGGCGTCGGTGCGTCAAGAGTTCGTGACCTCTTTGAACAGGCTAAGAAGAACTCACCGTGTATCATCTTCATTGATGAGATTGACGCCGTAGGTCGCCAGAGAGGCGCAGGTCTTGGCGGCGGTCACGATGAGCGTGAGCAGACACTTAACCAGTTGCTTGTAGAGATGGACGGCTTCGGAGCAAACGAGGGCGTTATCCTTATTGCCGCAACTAACAGACCTGATGTTCTCGATCCTGCTCTTATGCGTCCGGGCAGATTTGACAGACAGGTAATCGTAAGCTATCCTGACATCAACGGCAGAGAAGCTATCCTTAAGGTACATGCTCGCAAAAAGCCGCTTGCTCCCGATGTTAAGCTCAAGACTATTGCAAAGACAACAGCAGGATTCACAGGTGCAGACCTTGAGAACCTCCTTAACGAGGCTGCTTTGCTTGCTGCAAGAAAGAATAAAAAAGCCATTACTATGGAAGAAATCGAAGAGGCTACAATCAAGGTTGTAGTCGGTGCAGAGAAAAAGACAAGAGTTATGAGCGACAAGGAAAAGAAACTTACCGCTTATCACGAGGCAGGTCACGCAATCTGTTTCCACGAGCTTGCTACACAAGACCCTGTTCACGAGATTTCTATTATTCCGAGAGGTATGGCAGGCGGTTATACAATGCCGTTGCCGTCTGAAGATAAGTCTTACAACTCACGCACAGAAATGCTTGAAGACATCGTAGTATGTCTTGGCGGTAGAGTTGCGGAGGCAATCATTCTTGATGATATTTCAACCGGTGCGTCTAACGATATTGAAAAGGCTACAAAGACTGCCCGTGATATGGTTACAAAGTACGGTATGACTAAGGAACTCGGCTGTATTTGTTACGGCAAAGACAACAGTGCCGTATTCCTTGGCAGAGATATGGGTCATACTCAAGATTATTCAGAGCAAACTGCCGCTAAGATTGACGAGCTTATTCTTGAGATTGTCAACAATGCTTACGACAGAGCAGAAACCATTTTGAAGGATAATATTGATAAACTTCATGAGGTTGCAGCTTACCTTATTAAGCATGAAAAAATGGGCGGCGAAGACTTTGAGGCTGTTATGAACGGCACTTATGTTGAGCCTGTTGAGGCAGAAGATGCCGAATCCGAAGAAGATAATGCAAATACTGCCGAAAACAAAGATAACGAATAATAATTTTTATAGCCTCTCTTTATGAGAGGCTATAATTGCTAAATAAAGGAAAAAGGGGAATGAGATGGAACACGACAAAATTATAGTAAGAGGAGCTAAAGAACATAATCTGAAAAATGTCAATGTTGAAATTCCGAGAAATAAACTTGTTGTAATAACAGGTCTTTCAGGTTCGGGCAAAAGCTCGCTTGCTTTTGATACCATCTATGCCGAGGGACAAAGACGATATGTAGAAAGCCTTTCTTCTTATGCAAGAATGTTTTTGGGACAAATGGACAAACCGAATGTAGAGAGCATTGAGGGATTGTCACCTGCTATTTCCATTGACCAAAAGACCACATCGAAAAATCCTCGTTCAACCGTCGGCACCGTAACCGAAATTTACGATTACCTGCGTTTGCTTTATGCAAGAGTCGGTATTCCGCACTGCCCTGTTTGCGGCAGAGAAATCAGACAGCAGACGGTTGACCAGATAGTAGATAAAATTATGTCTTACGACGAGGGCACAAAAATTCAGGTTTTGGCTCCTGTTGTGCGTGGCAGAAAAGGCGAGCATGTAAAGGTACTCGAAAGTGCAAGAAAATCGGGTTTTGCGAGAGTAAGAGCAGACGGAATTGTGTATGATTTGTCAGAGAAAATTCCGCTTGAGAAAAATAAAAAACATAATATAGAAGTAATTGTTGACCGACTTGTAGTAAAGCCTGAAATTACTTCAAGACTTTCGGACAGTATAGAAACCGCCTCTAAACTTTCAAACGGTATCATTCTTGTGAATATTGTCGGCGGAGAAGATGTAATGTTCTCACAGAAGTATTCATGCCCGGACCACGGTGTGAGTATTGAAGATTTATCGCCGAGAATGTTCTCTTTTAATAATCCGTTCGGTGCTTGTCCTAAATGTACAGGCTTGGGCGTATTTCTTAAGATTGACGAAAATAAAATTATTCCCGATATGAGTAAAAGTGTGCGACAGGGCGCTATAAAAGGAAGTGGCTGGGCAATGGAGGGCAGTTCCATTGCGGCTATGTACTTTGAGGCACTTGCAGAAAAATATAATTTTTCACTTGACGCACCGTTGTCGGAACTATCACCTGAAATTATCAAAATTTTGCTTTACGGTACAGGTGACGAAACCTTGACTATTCACCGTAAATCGGTTTACGGCAGTGGCAGTTATGAGCAAAAATTTGAGGGTATTATAAATAATCTCGAAAGAAGATATAAAGATACATCAAGCAATTGGATTAAGGAAGAAATACAAAATTATATGTCTGAAATTCATTGTGACGAATGTAACGGAGACAGACTGTCAAAAGAGAGCCTTGCCGTAACGGTCGGCGGAATTAATATTGCGGATTTCTGTAAAAAATCCGTTGTATCTGCGCTTGAATTTCTTGATACAATTGAGTTTACCGAAAAAGAAAAGATTATTTCTGCCGAGATTGTAAAGGAAATCCGTGAACGACTTAACTTTTTACAGCGTGTCGGACTTGGCTATCTTACGCTTTCCCGTTCAGCAGGAACGCTTAGCGGCGGTGAAAGTCAGCGTATAAGACTTGCAACTCAAATCGGCAGCAGTCTTATGGGTGTGCTTTATATTCTTGACGAGCCGAGTATCGGTTTGCACCAGCGTGACAATGAAAAACTTTTGAGCACGCTTAAAAGACTTCGTGACTTGGGCAATACGGTTATTGTTGTTGAGCACGATGAGGATACTATGTACGCTGCCGACTGTATTGTCGATGTCGGACCCGGTGCAGGTGTGCACGGCGGAGAAATTGTGTGCGTAGGCGATGTTGATGAAATCAAGGCTTGCGAAAAATCAATTACAGGTCAGTATCTAAGCCATAAAAGAGTTATTCCTGTTCCCGAAAAACGCAGGGAGGGCAACGGAAAATTTATTGAAATTCTCGGTGCCGCCGAAAACAATCTTAAAAAT
>ERZ1027171.870-NODE-870-length-11502-cov-5.313969_pt1 | contig 11502 bp, 20 predicted proteins | sample MGYA00519274_ERZ1027171 | MGnify/ENA primary metagenome ERZ1027171 (study PRJEB26926, sample SAMN06164681) | human gut metagenome | biome: ENVO:00009003; feature: ENVO:2100002; material: ENVO:00002003 | host: Homo sapiens | place: USA | collected 2012 ... | reverse complement strand
CGAGATACTGATCGGTCTCGTGGGCTCGGAGATGTGTATAAGAGACAGCGTGCAGGCCGACTGGAATGTGGAGGACACCAACAGCGACGCCTACATCCAGAACAAGCCGACCATCCCGAAGGCCGTGACCAAGACCGTGCAGACCATGACCGCAGCGACGACCGCGACCTACACGGTCAGCGGCTACATCGTCAGCGTCGTGCTGATCGACAGCGTCACCAAGGAGCAGATCATGGGCGACCTGAGCTTCGACAACGCCACGGCCTCAGCCAACAGCAAAGTGACCGTGACCTTCTCGGCAGCTCCTACCAACCCTGTCCTCGTAATCATCACCAGCGTCGCGCTGTAAGGAGGGCCGGGCCATGAAACACTACGGAGCCGTCGAGGATCCCAAGGATCTCACGACGAAGGAATACGTCGACACGGCTGACGCAGTTCTCAAGGTCAAGGTCGACGCCCTATGGGACGCGATTTTTGTAGACATCACCGCCAACCCCTTCCAGATCACCTTCGAGACCCTCGAGGGCGTCACAGTGACGACCGGCATCTGGAACGAGAGCTACGCGAGGCTCGAGTGCTGATGCGCGGCGGCTATGACTACACCCCGATCCCGCTGAGCGAGGCGTCCTGCATCATCGCCCACCTGTTCGCCGAGCTGGCGCTGCCATGCTCCTGCTGCAACAGGGAGGACAACGACGAGATCGTCATACAGGGCACCGCCTACGACGGCACCGGGGCCAAGATCATCATCAAAGGCAAGGAGGTGAGGTACTACGGCAAGCAACGGACACTCGCGGCAATACGAGCGGGCCAATGTAGGCCGCCCGCCCTTCGGCCGTGAGAAACTTCCAGAGATGCAGGTCATCACCGACGCCAAGGAGCTGCGAAAGCACACATACAAGAAGGTCAGAAACACCAACATCTTCCCGAAAAAGGACAGGCTGCTCGCCGACAAAATGTTCGACGAGGCCGCCGATCTGGTGGCTGACCTGATGGAGGCCAACGACCACCTCCTGACCGACCCGGAGGAGCGGGAGCTGCGCTTCAGGGCGCAGCGGTCGGCTCTGCGTAACTGCCGCAAGCTGATCGACAACATTGAGTTCGCCCACGAGAACCTCCCGGGCGTGACCGATGACGCCTTCGCCTTCTGGTCAAGACTGGCGGCCGGGGTCAAGAACCAGACCGCCGCATGGTACAAAAAAGATAGAGAAAGGGCTGCCAAGCTGGTCACAAAGACCTAACAGCAGCCCCGTGGGGTATGCCTTGTTTTTTCGTGCCGGGTCGGCCAACAACGCCCGCAACGTCAACACCGATGGCACGCTGAACAGGAACAACGCCTACAACGGCAACAACGGCCTGCGCCCCGCTTCGATGGATCGCTCGACTTATTAACCGGCCGAGAGGCCGGCGAACACAATGCACCATCATCCAAGGAAGGCATATCCCTCCCGCAGCCGCGGCCGTCTGACCGGCCGGGTCATGGGTAAACACAGGACTGCTGATGCTGCCGGCGGCGCACGCAAAGCGTGGCCGGGGCTATCCACGGCAGAGATTTTTAACATGGAGAACCAAGTCAACAGCTTCGTCGCCCTTTACAAAGCGTACCAGAAAACACGCTGCGGAAAGCGCGACAACCCGACCGCCATGCGCTACCGCATGGAGGCCATCGAGCGCACCGCTGACCTCTCGGATCGGCTTCAGAGGCGGGACTATACCTTCGGCCCCTACTACCCCTTCAAGGTGTACGAGCCCAAGGAGCGCCTCGTCCTCGCCATTGACTTCGAGGGGAAGGTCGTGCAGCACTCCCTCTGTGACAACGTCCTCGAGCCCTGCTTCTCCCGGCGCTTCATCCGGGACAACTACGCAGGACAGATCGGCAAAGGCACGCACGACGGCCTCGACCGTCTGGCTGACGCCATGCGCCACTATTTCTTCAGCCGCAAGGCAGCAGACGAAGCAGCCCGCAGAGCTGCCGGCCTGCCATACCGGCCGATGGAGGAATGGGACTACGCGGACGGCTGGGTGCTCAAGGGAGATTTTTCAAAGTTCTTTTATACACTCGTCCACGCCATCTGCTTCGAGAAGGCAAAGAAGGCGCTCGCCTTCCTGTCCGATCCCGAGCTCCGGGACTTCGTCGAGTGGCTGCTGTGGCTCATAATCGACAGCACGCCAGATCCGGGCATCCCGATCGGCAACCAGAGCAGCCAGCTCCTCGCGCTGCTATATCTGGACGACTTCGACCACTGGCTGCGCGACGACCTCGGCCTCGTCTACGGCCGATATATGGACGACTTCTACATCATCAGCAGCGACAAGCTGCTGCTCCGCAGGATTCTGAAGGAGATCGAGGACTACATCAAGCCCCTCGGCCTGCGGCTGAACAACAAGACGCAGATCTTCCCACTGAAGAACGGCATCGACTTCCTCGGTTTTCACACCTACCTCACGAGCACGGGCAAGGTGGTCAGAAAAGTGAGGGCCAAGAGCATCGACAACATGAAGCGGAAGATCCGCAAGTATCGCGGCCTCGTGGACTCCGGCAGGATGACGCTCGAGAGTGTCCTCCAGTCCTACGCGAGCTGGTGCGGCCATATTTCCCACGGGAACACCTACCACCTGCGGCAGAACATGGACGCCTACTTCTTCGGCTACTTCCCGGAGCTGAGGCCAACACCGAAAGGAGAAAACACACATGGCCCAAAAACTGAGCAACCTCGCAAACAAGTCGAAGGTGAAGTTCGGCACCATTCACGGCAAGCCGATCGTCTGGCTCGTAGCTGACAAAAATCACGCGGGCTACCCTTCCAACAGTGTGACGCTGGTCACGAACCAGATCATCAAAATGCTGTGCTTCGACGCGAAGGAAAGCGCCAACAGCAACAGCGACCGCAGAAGCTACGGCAACAACAGGTACATCTACTCGAACCTGCGCCAGTGGCTCAACAGCGCGGCCGCAGCCGGCGCGTGGTACACCGCGCAGCACTCCGCTGACGCAGCGCCTACCTCCGGCAACGTCTGGAGCGGCTACAACGCCTACGACGGCCTCGCCGGCTTCCTGAACGCCTTCACGGCCGACGAACGTGCGGCCCTGCTCGACACCACCATCACGGTCGGCAAGAGCTCCACTGACGGCGGCGGGACGGAGACCTGCGCCGACAAGATCTTCCCGCTGTCCTGCACTGAGGTCGGCCTCTCCGGCGACCATACCTGCGGCAGCAAGCTGGCGATCTTCAGCGACAACAGCAGCCGCATCGCAACCGTGACGGCTGAGTGCGTCGCCAACTCCAACTACAACAGCAACCCGGCCGCAAATGCCGCGTGGTACTACTGGCTGCGCGACGCCTATGCCGGGTCGGCCGACGGCGCCCGCCGCGTCTACACCGATGGCGCGCTGGTCGGGAACTACGCCTACTGCGGCAACGACGGCCTGCGCCCCGCTTGTAATCTTTCCTCTGATCTCCTTGTCTCCGACTCCACCGACTCGGACGGCTGCTACACGGTCATCTACAATCAGGCACCCACCGCGCCGAGCACCATCAACGTGCCGAGCGAGGTCATCGGCGGCGAAAATATCACCGTGACATGGGGTGCCTCCACTGACTCGGACGGCAACCTCGCCGGCTACGTCCTCGAGAAAAAGGTGGACTCCGGCACATGGACGCAGATCTACAAGGGGTCGTCCCGCACCTACTCCGTGGCCGTGACCTACGGCTCCACCTCGATCCAGTTCCGCGTCAAGGCATACGACGCAGCCGGCGCCGAGTCCGCATACACCACGAGCGCCTCCAGAACGGTCATCAACAACCGGGCGCCCGTCATCAGCGGCAGCGACGGCGACCTCGGCAGTTTCAGCAGCGCGGCCCCGACGCATGAGTACGTCGTGACCGACGCCGACGGCCATCAGGTCGACGTCGTCGAGTCTCTGGACGGCGTGGCGATCAAGAGTTACACCGCCACCCTCGGCCAGACCAACACCCTGAGCCTGACGGGCGACCAGTGGCTCAAGCTGACCAACGGGCAGCACACCCTCACCATCAAGGCCACCGACGCCAAGGACGCCTCCGTCGTGAGGACGCTGACCTTCACCAAGGCCGTCACCTCCGTCGAGTTTGTCCAGACCGTCGCCATGACGGCCGACGCCATGCCGACCAAGGCCCTCGTCAATATTCAGGGCAATTTCCCGGCCAGCTGCACGCTTCAGGTCTGGATCTGCAACAACGGCAACGACGCAAGCCCGACATGGGAGGACATCACCACCAAGGCCCTGAACAGCCAGAAGCACTTCTTCACCAACACGACCAAGACCGCGAGCGACTGGGGCGTCAAGGTCAAGGTGAAGCTGCTCCGCGGCTCTGCAACCGAAACCTGCTACATCCAGTCGATCGGAGGTAACTTTGCATGATTAAGCACAAGAGCGACAGCATCAAAGAGCTGCACCAGAAGGAGGCCGAAGCGGCCGAGAAGGACAAGACCATCGCCGAGCAGGCTGACACCATTGAGCTGCTGAAGGGCTGCATCATGGAGCTGGCCGACGTGGTCTACGGAGAGGAGGCGACGGTATGAGCAAGATCGTCGAGCTGTACGTCAGAGAGCTGATCCGTGAGGGCTCCACCATGACCATCAACGACGTCCCGAAGAAACTGCGCCAGCAGGTCGAGGACGCCATCGCCGCACTCGAGGCGGCAGCAAACGCCGGCACCGCGGAGGAAGGGGCGGCCAAATGATCGCCCGGGCCCTCGCGTGGCTGTTACTGACTTTTTCAGGAAAGGAGGAGCGCACAATGCTGGTACGTCTTTATGCAGGCGAGATCATCATGGGCAAGATCACCGAGGACAACGTCCCCGCGAAGCTGAAGGCCCGCGTCCATCAGTATCTCGTCGACATGGGCTACTTCGAGGAAGAAGCCTAAAAAAATACGGAGGGCCGCAGCTCGCGGCCCTCCAATTTTGTGAGGTGAGTCTATGATTGAAATGAGCATCGGCAGCCTGATCGCCATGATGGGGATCCCGACTGCCGTGACCGGCTTTTTCTTCTGGCTGCTGGAGCACAGGATCCAAAAGCGCGAGAAAAAGCGAGAACAACAGGAGGCGACGGCCCGTGCAAAGGCTGAGGAGCGCGAACACGCCCAGGAGGAGCTTCAGCTCCTTGCCATCCAGAGCACCAACGCGGCCATCGCCCTCGCTGAGGCCACAGCCAAGGCCGTGCAGCGTATCCCTGACGCCAAGTGCAACGGGGATATGCACGCGGCCCTCGACTACGCGGCCAAGGTAAAACACGAGCAAAAGGACTTTTTGACCAAGCAGGGGATCCAAGCGATCCTCGAGTAGAAAGGAGGCAGACATGGCAGTCAGACGCCGCCGGCGCCGGTCGAAAAAGAAGAAGATCGAGGCCAGCAAGAGGCTCGCCTACTGGGCGGCCATCGTGGCCTCTGTCTGCCCGATCGCGTCCTACTCACTGGCAGCCCGTGGGCTGGATCCTGTCAGCGACCTGACGAGCACCATCTTCACGGCCTGCATCGGATATTTAATCACATACGCCGCCAAGAGCCTCGGGGAAAAGGTCAGCAGAAACCGCCACGGGCTCGACGCGGACGGCAACCCGTTCCCGGATCAGACCGGGAGCTCTGAAGAAACGGAGGCAAAAGGATGAACACCATCGACATCACACCCGTCGTCAACGCAGTCATCGCTCTGGCCGCCACCGTGGTCAGTGTATTCCTGATCCCGTGGATCAAGAGCAAGACCACCGCTCAGCAGCGCAGCGAGCTGGTGGCATGGGCCAAGATCGGCGTCGCTGCTGCTGAGCAGATCTACGTCGGACAGGGCCGCGGCGACGAGAAGAAGCAGTACGTCCTCGAGTTCCTGAAGTCCAAGGGCTTCGACCTGAACGAGAAAAGCGTCAACAATGCCATCGAGGCAGCGGTCAAGCAGCTCAACACCGAGGGCCTGCTGATCGACTAACAACACGGGCGGGCCCACGGGCTCGCCCTTTTTCCATAGGAGGGATCAACATGAAAACCAACCAGAACACCAACGACATCGAGCTGAAGCCCGGCGAGGCCGTCACCAGCGAGACCCTCGAGGAGCTCAGCAACGGGAAAGGAGACGACGACCATGAGTAACAGCCCTCTCGTCAGCTACACCAAGCTGAGCCCGAACCACTCGGGCAAGCGTACCCGCGCGATCGACACCATCACGATCCACTGTATGGCGGGCAACTGCTCCGTCGAGACCTGCGGCCAGATCTTCGCGTCCTCGGCCCGACAGGCGTCCAGCAACTACGGCGTCGGCACCGACGGTCGTGTCGCTCTCTACGTCGACGAGGCAAACCGCTCGTGGTGCACCTCGTCCAATGCCAACGACCAGAGGGCCGTCACCATCGAGGTCGCCAACAACGGCGGGGCCCCTGACTGGCCCGTCTCTGATAAGGCATACGCGGCGCTGCTGGATCTCGTGACCGACATCTGCAAGCGCAACGGCATCAAGATGCTCGTCTGGTCGACCAGCAAAAACGACCGCGTGAACCATCTGAACGGCTGCAACATGACCGTGCACCGCGACTACGCAGCCAAGAGCTGCCCGGGCGACTACCTCTACAACCGCCACAGCCAGATCGCGGCCGAGGTCAACCGGCGCCTCGGGGCCACCGGCACCAGCAGCAGCTCCGGCGGCCAGACCTCCGGCAGCGCTGACAACGGCCTGAAGGTCGGCGACGTCGTCACCTTCAGCGGCAGCAAGCACTACACCAGCGCGGCCGGCAGTACCGGCTCGACCTGCAAGCCCGGCAAGGCTAAGATCACGGCCGTCGCCAAGGGGAAGGCCCACCCGTACCACCTGATCGCCGTCTCCGGCGGCGGCTCCACCGTCTACGGCTGGGTCGACGCCAGCACCGTCAGCGTCGGCAGCGAGACCGCAGCAGCTACCTCCTACCGCGTGAAGATCACCGCCGACGTCCTGAACATCCGCAAGGGCCCCGGCACCAACTACGGCACCAACGGATCCATCAAGGGTGGGGGCGTCTACACCATCGTCGCCGAAAGCTCCGGCACCGGCGCGACCAAGTGGGGCAAGCTCAAGAGCGGCGCCGGCTGGATCTCGCTGGACTACGCGAGCAAGGTTTGATTGTGCAAAATGCCACCGGCGCGGCGCGGATCGCGCTCGGCCAGCGGCATCAATATCGGCAAATTATACAAAAACCCGCTCGGGAGAGATCCCGGGCGGGCTTTTTCTGTTTTGTGGGCCTTTACTCCTCACCGTCGTCAACGCCGAGCTCGTGGGCCAGCCAGTACATATGCTTGCAAGGCTTTTCCCGCTCTACGAAGTCGGGGCAGGTGCAACCGATCAGCGTGGTGGCGTATTTGTCGCCGCCTCCACCGATGAACGTGGCGCACTTCTTCTCGAGGTCTACAACGTCAGGCATCAGATCGCCGGAAAGTGCACGAGCGCGGCGATCTTTCTGCGGCTGATACTTCAGGTGGTCGCCCCAACGGCTCCACAGCTCGGCCGCGCTGGTGGCCTCATAGTCGGCCATGATCTGCGCCGTCTCCTGTTCCTCCTCGGTCGGGCTGAAGCGCAGGGCGCAGCCGTTTGAGTCATAGAACCCGCCGCACAGGATCGTCACAATATCGACGATCCAGCCGATACCGCAGACGCCGACCGTCAGCGTCCAGATCACGCCCGTGCCGATTTTGCCGACATAATACCGATGGGCGCCGAGCCATCCGAGGAAAATGCAGAGAGCCAGCGCCACACCCTTGCTTTTGGGTGAGGTCGGGCGCTCTGAAGCCGGCACCGAGACGCCGGCAGCGCCGCCGGACTTCCCGCCGGAGCTGGTCGTGTAGGACAGGCCCGTGCCGGGCATACTGACAGTGGTGTGACTTTTCCCGGTCGTGCTGATCGTATGCTTCAGACCCTTCGGGCCGATGGACACGCTCGCGCTTTTTTTGCCTACATTCAAGCGAACACCGGGGAGGATCTGCTTGCTTTTTCTAAACCGTGTTCCCATGAGTTACTCCTTCCTGATGACTTTTGTTTTTATTAGCGTTTAGTCATCTTTAGGATAATATTAGCACGGGAAAAATGGTAATGTCAACATGACGTGGTCATCTTTGGGATAAAAAGGAGGTGGGTGCTGCGAAGATTTACAAACCAGACGGAAAGTGCAACATTTCCGGCGCGAATGTGCAAGAGGCACGGCAGCGGGCTGGCCTATCTCAGGAGCAGCTCGCCTACAAGATCCAGATCGCGGGGCTCGACATCACGCAGAAGGCCATCAGCCGGATCGAAACCGGCGACCGCATCGTCGCGGACTACGAGCTGCAATATCTGGCCGACGCGCTGGAGACCTCGATCCTCGACCTGCTGGGTATAGAATGAGAGCGACGGGAAAGCCCGTCGCTCTTATTTTTTTGCATATTTTCGCGGAAAAACTTGAAAAAAGTGCGATTTCCTATTGACATTATAGAGCAAATGCTCTATAATATAATCACAGGCAAGGGACAGCCGAGTACATAAAGAAAGGAGCAAAAACCGCAGAAAGGAGGCAACACCGTGGACAATGAGCAGATAAAGAAACTGCTCGAGCTACTGGAAAAAGCTCTAACGTGTGAGAATGTTGCAACCATCACGATCACGATAAAGCCGAACCAAAAGCCCAAGCAGTAAGGTCGAAGGACGGCGGGAAAGTTCCCGCCCGCCGTTCCTCTCTATTATAGCAACGGAGCCACGGCAAAGTCAAGCGGGAGGAATAGCATGGAGATCAAAATTGACGTAAAGTACAAAAACGAGAACCTCCAGAGGCTCAGAAAAGCGGCCGGCCTCTCACAGTCGCAGCTCGCAAAGCTGACCGGCATCAACGTCCAAGTGCTTCAGCAATATGAGCGCGGAGCTCGAGACCTGAACGGCGCCAAGCTGGTCACACTCCTGAAGATCTGCAACGCGCTGGAGTGCAGGCTGGCCGACATTATCACGGACGAGGAAACACAGGAACAGCTAAAAGAGTACGAGGGACAGTAACGAGAAGGGACGGCCGGCGGCCGTCCCTTTTGCCATTTTAAAGGAGGTACATCATGGGAGAACATTTCAGCCACCTAACAATGACCAAGCGGATCCAGATCGACGCTTTTCTGCGTGCCGGCATGAAGCCGACCGAGATCGCCAAGGAGATCGGCGTCCATTATACCACCGTCTACCGGGAAATGAAGCGGGCCACCTATGAGCACCTCAACAGCGACCTGACCACCGAGATCCGCTACAACCCGGACGAGGCCGACCGGCTCTACCGGGAGCACCTGAAGGCAAAGGGGCCGGATCTGAAGCTCGGCAACGACTACGAGCTGGCCGACTACCTCGTCGAGAAGATCCGCGACGAGAAGTACAGCCCCGAGGCTGCCGTCGGCGAGGCTGAGGTCAACGGCTGGCGCTTCAAGACGAAGGTCTGCGCGAGCACTGTCTACAACTACATCCGCGGCGAAGTGTTCGGCGACGATCTCACGACTGAAATGCTGCCGCAGGGCGGCAAGCGCAAGCCGGCCAGAAAAGCACCCGAGGGCACCGTCTCCCGGGCCCCGGCGGGCAAGAGCATCGAGCAGCGGCCGAAAGAAGTCGACACCCGCGAGACCTTCGGCCACTGGGAGATGGACAGCGTCGAAAGCTGCCAAGGCGTCAGCAACACCCTCCTCGTGCTGACTGAGCGCAAGACCCGGAAAGAGATCATCATCCCGCTGCGGGATAAGACGAGCGCCAGCGTCGTCCGGGCCCTGAACGGCATCGAGCGCAAAGTCGGCGCACTGTTCCCGAAGATCTTCGCCAGCATCACGGTCGACAATGGCTGCGAGTTCGCCGACGCGGCCGGCATGGAAAAGAAACGCCGCGGCAAAGGCAAGCGCACCGAGATCTACTACTGCCACCCGTACACACCAAGCGAGCGGGGCAGCAACGAGAACCAGAACGGCCTCATCAGGAGGCACATCCCGAAGGGCACCGACCTGAGCCAAGTCTCGCCCCGGGAAGTCAAACAGGTCGAGGAGTGGCTGAACAATTACCCCCGGAAAATGTTCGGTTTTCTGTGCTCCGAGCAGCTTTTCCGGGCTGAAATCGCCGCTCTGCTGCCCTCGTGAAAAATTTTTTAGGCTTTTTTAGCATTTAATCTTGACAAAAGCGAGTTCCACTCCCGGAGCACCGGCTGCAGCTGCTGACCGTGCAGGGCAGCCTCCAGTGCAGCGGGCAGCAGGGTGAGATCCGCCTTCAGGCTCTGGGGTTTCTGCGCTGCATCGTCCTGTCCGTAGGGCACAAAGTAATAGTGCTTGCGCTGCATCAGCCGGGCGATGTTCTCCCCGGAAGCCCCCAGCCCATCGTTGGTGGAGACAGCCAGCAGCACCGGGCACCCGACCCGCAGCAGGCTTTTTGCCGCCAGCGTGACCGGTGTGTCGGAAAGGCCCGCCGCCAGCCGGGCCAGTGTGGTGCCGGTGCAGGGGGCCACCACCAGTGCCCGGGCCAGCTGCCGCGGCCCCAGCGGCTCCACATCCTGCAGGGTATCCAGCGCCCTGTGGCCGGTCAGGGTCTCCAGCCGCGCCTTCCACTCATCCGCCCGGCCAAAGCGGGTGTTCAGGCCGGAGGCCGCATAGCTCATCACCGGCAGCAGCTCCCAGCCCTGCCGCACCAGCTGTTCAGCCTGAGCCACCGCCGCGCCCAGCGTGCAGAAGCTCCCGCAGACCGCAAACGCCACTGTCCCGCGCAATTGCCTTTTCATGGTGTTTCCTCCCTTTCCGCCAGGATCTCACAGACCGTCCGGGCCAGAGCCTCGCCCGCCGTTTCGGGAGCGCAGGCCGTGGGCAGGCTCAGGGCATGGATGGCCCGGTGCCCCAGCCGCCGGGCTGCGGCAAAGTCAGTGCCGCCCGGCTTGGATGCCAGATCCACGATCAGGCTCCCGGGCCGCAGGGCTGCCAGCACGGCTTCCGTCAGAACAGGGGCCGGGATGGTATTCACCACCGTGTCAAAGGCCGGAGCGGCCTGTTCCAGCCGGGCCAGATCCACGGCCCGCAGACTGAAACTCTCCGCCAGTGCCCGCTGGGCCGGCCGCCGCGCGGCCACCGTCACCTGTGCGCCCAGTGCCGCCAGCCGTACCCCAAGCGCCTGCCCCACCGGCCCAAAACCGGCCAGCAGGATGGCGCTGTTCCAAAGCGTCCGCGTCCGCTCCGCCATCAGGATGCCGATGCAGCCCTCTGCTGTCGGGATGGCGTTGCAGAGGATCAGCTCCTCCCGGGCAAAGTAGTCCACCAGCTCCACGCCCGCCTCCGCCGCGATCTGCCTTGCCTGCGCCGAGAGCTTTCCACCCAGCGCCAGCGCCCCCGGTTTTGCGGCTCGCAGCAGCTCCGCCAGCGGGGTGCGGCTCTCGTCCAGCGGCAGCGGCAGTAAGATGTAATCGGCCAGTGCCGTCTGCTCCGGCCCGCCCACCGCAAACCCTGTCTCTTATACACATCTGACGCTGCCGACGATAAGGCTC
>ERZ1027171.853-NODE-853-length-11683-cov-7.076367_pt1 | contig 11683 bp, 19 predicted proteins | sample MGYA00519274_ERZ1027171 | MGnify/ENA primary metagenome ERZ1027171 (study PRJEB26926, sample SAMN06164681) | human gut metagenome | biome: ENVO:00009003; feature: ENVO:2100002; material: ENVO:00002003 | host: Homo sapiens | place: USA | collected 2012 ... | reverse complement strand
GCGTCAGATGTGTATAAGAGACAGATTACACCGCTTACTATGCGTATGGTGTTGTGCCCGGCTTTGTTGTCTAATCCCCCGCAGGGATTCTCGACTTACTCAAGCCCACGGAAGTGGGCGGAAAACAGCAAACTTTCCTCAAAAAATTCAAAGGGCGCGTCAGCGCCCCGCGCGATTTTTTGAAAAAAGATACTGAAAGTGCTATCACTCAACTGTCTTATGAGTGCATACACGGCACGAAAAACGCTATACAATACTTTCAAAACCTGTTTGTTAGGAGGTATTGTATGGCAACTAACAAGCGCGTCTTTACACTGCGCCTGTCCGATGAAGTTTTTGATAAGATCGGTGTTCTAGCAACAAAAGAGCATCGGTCCATCACGAACTACATAGAGTATGTGCTGCTCAAGCATTTGGAAGAAGTTGAGCGAGAGCAAGGGGAAATCGATCTCGATGACCCCGAAGGAGACTAAAGTATCATGTCAGTTTTGAAATCCAAGCGCACAGAAAGCAAGGCGGAGTATGTGAATGTCTCCAATGCGATTTACATTGAAACGATAAACTTCCTGACCCGCATTTCCGCAAGGTATTCCAGATTGATTGCAGAACCGGTTGCAAAGCTGGCGGGTGAGGTGATAGACCATGCCGAAAAGGCAAACAGCATCTATCCCTCCGACGATCAGCGGCGCCAGCTTCGTAAAGCACATCTTCTGGAAGCGCGGGCATCTCTGATGGCGCTGGATGTTCGGTTGACTCACTGCTATCTCATCATGACCCAGAACCCGCAGGGATGTTTCACAACTCCCTCAGGGAAAAGTGTCGATGCGAAGAAAGCAACTGAAAGACTGGACAAAATGGCTCAAAAGTTGGGTGAGCTGATTGACAAGGAAAACGACCTGCTGCAAGGCATGATCGGAACGGTCAATCGGAAAGCCTGATTTTTAAGTGGGTGTATCTCTGTCAATTCCTGCGGCGGCGGTCTGGTGGCTGCGGTCGCCGAACTACAACAACATCAACAACAACAACAACTTCTGCGCGGTTTCGTCGTCGGGGTCGTTGGACTATAACAACGCTAACAATGCGTATGGTGTTGTGCCCGGATTTTGCCATGCTTGGTCACATGGAGTAGCCATAGGTGAAAGACGACCATAGCAAAAGGAGAGGTACTTCCCTGAGGGTCAAACCTCTAAAACTGCTTTTCGATATGCTGACACGGACGCTTCTTGCATGGCGCGGGATGCATCTTACCGCGTTTCATGTGCCGGCATAAAGCAGATTAGACGATGCCCTACAATTCATCTGTACGAGGAGCGAATACTTTTATGACAAGTCAGGAGCGCCATGAAGCACGATACCAGCGCCGCCGGGCAGCACGCCGAGCCAGACAGGAAGCTCGGTGTGCCGCCCTCGGTTCGTTGGAAGAAGTATTCAGTTACCACACGATGTTCAAATATGGCCGGAAATGCTGCAACGGTGTACGCTGGAAGCAGAGTACGCAGAACTTTGAGCGGCATCTGTTTTCCCACACAGCGAAGCAGCGGCGGCTTATTTTGGCAAAAAGGTGGCGGCCTAAGAAATACGTTCATTTCACGGTCTGTGAACGCGGCAAGATTCGTGGGATTGACGCTCCTCATATTACAGACCGACAAATCCACAAGGTCATCAGCAAGGAAGTGCTGGAGCCGCTTTATGACCCCAGCATGATCTATGACAACGGTGCAAGCCGGATTGGTAAGGGGCTGCACTGGCAGATCAAGCGCATCAAACAGCAGCTGGCACGGCATTACCGCAAGTATGGCCGTGCGGGCGGGGTGCTGTTGCTCGACCTGAAGAAATTCTTCCCTTACGCACCCCATTCCATCATCTATCAGCGGCACCAGCGGTATATCCTGAACCCTGATTTCCGCCGGATAGCAGATACCATTATTGATACTGCTCCCGGCGAATTTCCGGGCCGTGGGATGCCGCTGGGCGTTGAGCCGAGCCAGCAGGAAATGGCGGCAATGCCCAGTGCTGTGGACAACTGGATTAAATGCCAGATGTCCACGCATAGCGCCGGACACTACATGGATGATTACTGCATTATTCTCCCGGATATCGAAGATTTGAAAAAGCTGGGCCGCGCTATCGTGCGCCAGTTTGAAATCCGCGGCATCCCGGTCAACAAGAAAAAATGCAAGATCATCCCTCTGACAAAGCCTTTCCGCTGGTGCAAGGCTCGTTTTACCTTGACCGAGACCGGGAAAATCAAAGTCAATGGTAGCCGTGACGGCGTGATACGCGCACGGAGGAAACTGAAGCTGTTCCACCGTGAATGGCTGGCCGGGAAACGTACCCTGCAGGAGGTAGCGCAGTATATGAACTGCCAAGAAGCCTACTATAAAAATTTTGATGACCATGGGCGGCTGCTGCGCCTGCGGCGGCTTTGCTATGCAATTTTTGGAGGTAGAGTGCCTTGTTCAACAAAATCATCAAAGCCAGTGATGGCACCGTCCTTGCCTTGACCGAGGACGTGACCTACATCAAAAAAGCCGACAACGGCTGTTATATCCTCTGCCCGGAGCCTGATGCTTCGGGCATTTCTTATGCCGGCACTCCGTACCACCTGTTTGGTCGGAAGCCTCTGGATGATGCAGAGAGCGTCATTCTGGAGCCGACCGACATTGGTGGCTGGATTATGGGGGCGAAAGCTGCCATCGAGGATGCCGACGAGATGAACGTGGATCAGGCTTATCGCCTGACCCTTCTGGAGTTGAATGTCTCCGATACGGATGACACTGAGAATACCTGATAGGAGGAAAAGGCAATGAGCAAAGCAACGGAAATGGTTCTGTATCGCACCTGCAAGCGCATGATCGAGCGCGGCAATACCGATGGTCTGGCGGAGAAGATCGATATTTTCTACGCCGCCAACAAGCTGACTGACGAGCACTACGCCGAGCTGACCGGTATGCTCGCCGAGAAGAAAGAGCAGGTCTAACCTATGGAGCATGAACGCTTTATCGCCCGCCGTCGGGCCCGCTTCGTCGGGATTGACGGGCGTGTGAACATCCCTTATGGAACCGTCCTGAGTAATCAGGGCGGTTTTCTTATACACCAGAATAAGCGCGTATGCACTGTGAGCAGCCAGAACGCTCTGGACTACTTCGTGCAGGACGACGACGGCGCTGGTGACCTGCGGGGGAAGCTGGTTGACAGCATCCAGCGGTGCCTTGAGCACCGGGATGCAGCCTACCAGACCCGCTGGAACCGGGTTTGGGCATCGGCACTCTGCCAAAAGTACCGCCGCCCGGAGTCCGAAGACTACTGGCTGTGGGCGAGAGCGTTTTTTGATGCTCCGATTTTTGATTTGCAGGCAATCGCCGCGCTGGTTCAGTGAGGGGGATGGCTGTGAATCTGAAAGAATTGTTCTGGAGCGGTGGCGGGATGGTTTTGGTGCTGCTCTCGCTCATTGAGGTTTCGCCCATCAAGATCAATCCGTGGAGCAGGCTTGCGAAAATCATCGGACACGCCCTGAATGCTGAAGTGCTGGAACAGCAGAAGCAGACCCAGAAAAAGCTGGAGGAGCATATCCAAGTTGATGATGAGCGCAATGCCAATCTTCTGCGTACCCAGATCCTGCGCTTCAATGACGAACTGATTGATGATAAGCACCACACGAGGGAGCATTTTATCGAGATTTTGGCCGTCATTGATGCCTATGAGGACTACTGCCGCAGTCACCCCGACTACAAAAACAACCGCTGCATCTGTGCGGTAGCGAATATCAAACGGGTGTACAATGAGCGGCTTCAAAAGCACGACTTCTCTTGAAGGAGGTTTTCTACATGAGAGTCATCGTCTATCAGGCCAGCGACACATCTGCCCTGAGCAAGAACTTCACCCGCAAGGACTTCAAGTGCCCCTGCGGGTGTACTCGCCAGATGGTCGATTCGGAGCTGGTCGAAAAACTTCAGGCCATCCGGGATAAGCTGGGCAAGGCCATCAAGGTGACCAGCGGATACCGTTGCATCACGCACAATGCCAGCAAAACCGTTGGCGGAAGCCCAAATTCCAAGCACCGCTATGGTATGGCGGCAGACTGGCGCATGGTGAACCGCAGCATCAATCCTGTGGCCTTGGGCATCATCGCCGCCCAGTATTTCAAGGCGGTGGGCATCTACTGGTATGACGGCTGCGCCATCGTACACACCGATACCCGCGATGCAAAGGCAACGTGGCTGTGCGATGCCCCGCGGCACTACCCCAGCACCACCTACCAGAAGTTCATTCTGCCGACCATCCGCCGGGGTTGCACCGGGGATGCAAACCGTGCAGCCACGAAGATGCTCCAGCGGCTGCTGGGGCTGACCCCGGACGGCATTTTCGGCGAGGGCACCGAGAACGCTCTGCTGAAAGCGCAGGAGGCGCACGGACTGGCCGTGGACGGCATCTGCGGCCCTGCCAGCTGGAAGGCCATTTCCGGGGCTTCCAAGTACCTGTGAAACATCCGATATAACCAACGCAACAAAACGGCGCAGGGGTGACTCTCCGCGCCGCTGATACTTATAGGAGGCAATATCATGGAAGCTATGCTGAGCTTCATTCCCGCGCCCATCGCCATCGCTCTGATGCTGCTGGGCTTCGTTGCTCTGGCAGTCGGGGGCATCCGGCTGGGCTACAAGGCCACCGTCAAGGATCTGGCTCTGGAACTGGTCGAAAAGGCCGAGCTGTCCATCATGGGCAGCGGTCAGGGCGCCAAGAAGAAGAAGCAGGTGTTCGCTGCTCTCCGCACCAAGTGCCCGGCGGCTATCCGTTGGGCCATCACCGACGAGGTGCTGGATGCCGTCATCGAACACGCCTTTGATGTTATGACCGCAGCACTGGGCAAAAAGTCTTGACTGCTGCATGAGTGCCGTGTAAAATAGAGGCACTTGAAAAGCTTCGGCTTTTGTAGAGAGCGGCCCGGCATGGTCCACTCTTGATTTTATATTTGGCTACCTCGGTAGCGCGCAAAAATCCCCCTGCATTGACCTTCAGGCCAGTGTAGGGGGATTTTTTGTTTGTTAGAACTTCATCTGTGCAGCATCTTCAACACTCACATCGTCGAAGCACCGGGTCAGTTCATCGAGGACTTTGCGCTGCGTCTTCTCACTCAAACCGGCGTTGCGCATCGCCATGACACAGTAGCCGATGCAGGCTGTGTTTGACCACGGCCCATTCAGTGACAGGAGCATTTCTTCCATATCGATTACCTCCGAAGATCTCCATTGTATACGCGAACCAGCACCCAGTCGGACAGCGGTTTGACGTTCCCGGTCCAGTCCCGGAGGGCTTCATCGGTGCCGCAAGCCTCACAGATGTACACGCCCTTGGCGTGGCGGCTCAGTGCTCCGTGGGTCAGTTTGTCCGGCATCCTCTCGCCGCAGCGGGGGCACAGCGGCCAGCCCTGCTGCTGGTCATAGAGCATCTTTTCGATAGCTTTTTCGTCCGTCATTGTACTTCCTCCTTAAACATCTCGGCTAACCGAGTGATATGCAAACCAGTGACCGCGCCGCCGGAACAGATAGAACCAATTCGTGAACTTCTGCCCTGTGCAGTCATAGGGGCTGTTGTAAGCTTCCAGATAGCAGTTGCCGCGGAACCAGTCGGCGGCATCCGCCTTGTGCGCCTTGTCCAATTCATCAGGCAGCTGAACAAGCTCCAGGCGGCCGTCATAGTCGGCACAGATGATATGCACATCAGGGGCGGGGCGGTTATTGTAATTCCGAATCTCCCTCTTAATGGTTACCGCCATGTTTTTCACGGCTGCCTTCTTTTCGGCAGAGGCCGGAACATCGCTCTGCATGAACATCAGGAGTGCGTACGCATCACGCAGCCTCTCGTTATCAGTAATGCTGAACATGGTCACAACCTCCTTACTTCATGTTCTGGCGTTCCCAATCGGCCCAGCGGTAAATTTCCTTGCAGGACATGGATTCCGGCTTGCTGGTCTGGATATAGTCCTGCTGGCCGAAGATTTCCAACTGGTCGATGTTGTCCGGGCTCTGGGTGATGATTTTCGCCGGGCGGCCAACCTCACCGCCGGGAATCTCAATGCGCCACAGGTACAGGTTGTCATCAAAGTAGAAAACGTTCGGGATGTACCGCTCTTCTGCATCGGTGCCCTCGATATCCAAGATGTATTTTCCGAGGGCGCCGAAAACCTCCAGCCGGGTGGGAGCCTTGTCGCGGTCGTTCATATCGTACAGCTTGATATCGCAAGCCGTTCTGTTGCGGATGGAAACCTCGGAAATGGTGCCAGTGTATTTGTAGAGTTTCATGTCTTAGACCTCCTTGACTTCCACGGTCTTGAGGCTGCCCTCGATGTAGCCACGGCCACGCAGATGTTCGCAGCTCCAGCAGAAACCGATTGCTCGCTCACGGATGAAGTAGGCGGTATGGTCCGCACGATCCTCATTGAATGCGGCGTGGATTTCTTTTGCCCGCTCGTCTTCCACCAGAATAGAGGCACTGGCCTCGCCGATTTCGCCGTTCTGACCGTGCTTCATGTCCTTGGAATCGTAAGTAAAGATTACCTTTTTCATTGTTTTGCCCTCCTCAGTGCAGCTGGGTGCTGTGCTGGTTGTAGGTGACGGTATACACGCCGCTCTGCTTGGTGATCTGGATGTTGCTCACCACGACACGCTTCAGGCCGAACTTCCGGCGAACGAATTCCTTGACCAGCGGAGAAGCCTTTTCGGGAAGGTGCTTCTTGATGCGGCAGTCACGGCGGCAGTAGCGCTCGAAGCGCTTTTCATCGGCTGCGGTGGCCTCCTCTCGCGTTCCGTAGAACACGGAATCGTCGCAGTTGCTGCTCAGCTTGTAGAACTTCTCGCAAGAGATGACCTCCAACCGGTTGTTCCAGATGACATCCCGGCGCTGGTTATCGTTGGGCTTGACGTTGTCAGCGGCGATGCCGACCACGAGCTTCAGACCTTCCGGCTGATTGTAATCTTCCCATTCGGTGAAGCTGTCCAGCAGAACGCGGACAATCTGCTTACCGTCGGTCAGGTCGATGTGAGCGATCTCGCCCTGACTGCCGGACATCGAAGCGGTGTTGATGATATAGCCCTGTGCGATGTAGCTGCTGACAGTCTCGGTGAACTTGCGGTTGATATCGATGTACTTCATTGTGTTACCCTCTTGTCTTTCTGGCCTTACTCTGATAAAATAGAGGGCGGCCGGGGTAAGGCTCCCGGCTCGCCGTTGGTTCGGTGTTGAAGATCAGTTGCTTTGGACGGTGGCTGGTCTTCTTTTTTTACTCTTCCATAATCTTCTTGACGCTCTCACGGAGCTCTTCCAGCGTGTCGCATTTCTCGATGAGTTCGAGGATTGCTTTGAGCAACGCCTTGGTTACGTTCATGTCTTCCATTCACCTCACTCCTTTCTGTAAGGGGCTTTCGCTCTCTGCCTTACATCTACATTGTACACCTTTTCGGTTTACTTGTCAATAGTTTTGATAAACTTTTTTGATTTACTTTGAAATAAAAGAGGTTGACAAGTAATTGATTTTGGTGTACCCTATACATGAAAGGAGTGGATGAACACATGACAGTGTCGGACATCATCAAGGGGCTGCTTTCCATGACAGGGAAGAAGCAAGCAGATCTGGCCGAAGTCCTCGGTATGAGCAGCAAGCAGGCAATGAGCAACAAGGTGCGCATGAACCGCTGGTCGGCAGATGACCTTATCAAGGCGGCGGAACTGTGCGGCGGCAAGGTTGCAATCATCATGCCGGACGGGCAGACCATCCAGCTGCGCAATGATGAAGACGAAAAAAGCCCGGACGCTTGACGCATCCGGGCAGGAGAGGTTATTTCTTGCGAGACTTGTTCACGGTCTGAGGGATGTGCCGCACCTCTTTGACCCTACGCTCCGGGTTGGGTTCTCTCACGATGAGGTCATCCAGTTCGCAGTCAAGGGCCTCGCAAATGAGGTCGAGATCATCCAGGCTGACTCGCTCTGCAAAATCGTGGTACAGCTCATTGATGGTCTGGGAGCGAATCCCTGTTGCACGTGCAAGTTCGCTCTGTGTCATCCGCCTTTCGCCGAGGCGGGTAGACAGCAAAATTCTAATCATAGCCTTTTGTCTCCTTTTACCGAAATTTTAGCCGATATGTACCCGGCTTGTCTGCATTTTGGCAGAAAACTTCATATTTCGGGAGTTTTTTCCGATTTTCGGTAAATTAAGATAGAAAAGCGCCCACGCTACCGATGATGGTAACGTGGGCGCTTTTTTCATGTCAGGGTGACATTTGGAATCTCGCAAAACAAAACGAACACATTACCGACCATTTGAATGGTGGTTCTGTGTTCGTTTTGCTCTTGATTGGTGGAGAATAGCGGGATCGAACCGCTGACCTCTTGCATGCCATGCAAGCGCTCTCCCAGCTGAGCTAATCCCCCACATATTCAGTTTGTGTCCTGCGACGTGTGTTATTATACCAGCTGCACCGCCCTTTGTCAACCTTTTTTGCAAAGTTTTTTCAGTAAACTGGACCGTGCAGGCACATCGACCGGGCACAGCCCCCTCCACGCAAAACAGCGCATCCCGCAGGCAGGCTCTGCCCGAAGGATGCGCTGTTATTTTTGTTCCGGTTACTGCTTGTGCTTGGAACCAAAGCGGTACTCTTTGCCCTCACGGATGCGCTGGATATTGGCCCGGTGCATCCAGATGACCATGCCGCCCATGATGGCAGCTCCCACCACGCAGACGATGAGGTCGTCAGCGGCGAAGCCCTTGAGCAGGCCGTAGATGAGGGTCAGCACCGGATAGGATGCCGCCATTGCAATGCTGCCCAGCGACACCATGCCGGTGGGCACAAGGCAGAGCAGAAAAACGACGGTCAGCACCGGCAGGAGAATGGGCTGGATCGCCAGGATGGCACCTCCCGCCACCAGCACGCCCTTGCCGCCCTTGAAGCCGAAATAGATGGGCTTGGTGTGGCCCACCACGGCCAGAATGGCGGTCAGATACACGCCCAGATAGGGCGAAACGGCGGCATCTGCGGGCAGGAACCCGAAGAGCCAGCGGCCGATGCAGACAGCTGCAACGCCTTTCAGCACGTCGCCTGCGGCGGTGATCGCCGCTGCCTTTTTGCCAAAGGTGCGCAGCATATTGGTCATGCCGGCCGCACCGCTGCCGTGATTGCGGACATCATCGTGGTACAGGTACTTGCTGACCAGGATGCCGGTGTCCACGCTGCCCAGCAGGTAAGCCTGCGCAGCGGCAGCCAGAACGATGAAGAAGGTCATCATCAACAGCCGCCTCCCCTGTTACACATCTTTTGCGCCGACACTGCCGGTGCCGCGCTCACGGATCACCAGGCGGATGGGCGTGTGTTCCAGACCAAAGTTCTCCCGGATCTGGTTGATCAGATACCGCTGATAGCTGAAATGGAACAGCTGCTTGGAGTTGACGAAGGCCACGAACGTCGGGGGACGGGTGGAAGCCTGGGTCAGGTAGAAGATCTTCAGGCGGCGGCCCTTGTCACTGGGCGGCTGCATCCGGGCGGTAGCGCGGGCCAGCATCTCGTTCAGGACACCGGTGGGCACGCGGGCACCGTTCTGGGCATCCACGTCACGGATCAGCTGCATCAGCTTGTTCACGTTATAGCCGGTCTGGGCCGAAATGAAGATGATGGGCGCATACCCCATGAAGCTGAAGCAATCGGCGTAATCCCGGCGCTGATGCTCCATGGTGTTGGTCTCCTTGCCCTCCACAGCGTCCCACTTGTTGACAACGATGATGCAGGCCTTTCCCTGCTCGTGGGCATAACCGGCCACCTTGCTGTCCTGCTCGGTAAAGCCGACGGTGGCATCCACCAGGATCAGGGCCACGCGGCTGCGCTCCACAGCGGCCAGTGCGCGCACTACCATATAACGCTCCAGACCGTCGGTGATGTTGCTGCGCTTGCGCAGACCGGCGGTATCGGTAAAGATGAACTTGCCGTAAGCGTTGTCCACGGGGGTGTCAATGGCATCACGGGTGGTACCGGCCTCGTTGGCAACGATCATCCGGTTCTCGCCCAAGATGCGGTTGGTCAGGCTGGATTTGCCCACGTTGGGGCGGCCGATGATGGCAACGGGGATGCGGTCCTCCTCCACCACGGTCTCGCTGAAATCGAGGTGGGCGCAGACAGCGTCCAGCAGGTCGCCGGTGCCGTGACCGTGCACGGACGAGATGGGCAGCACCTCGTCAAAGCCCAGGTTATAGAACTCGTAGAGCTCCATGGGGGCCTCGCCGGTCTTATCGCACTTGTTGACAGCCAGGATGATGGGCTTGTGGCTGCGGCGCAGCATGTGGGCCACTTCCTCGTCGGCGGCGGTCAGGCCGTCGCGGACATCCACCACCATGATGATGCAGTCAGCGGTGTCAATGGCGATCTCTGCCTGCTCACGCATGTGAGCCAGAATGCCCTCGGTCGCCTTGGGCTCGATGCCGCCGGTGTCCACCAGCAAAAATTCGTGGCCGTTCCACTCGCAGTTGGCAAAGATGCGGTCGCGGGTGATGCCCGGGGTATCTTCCACGATGGCCAGCCGCTGGCCGCAGAGCTTATTGAACAGGGTGGACTTGCCCACGTTGGGGCGGCCAACCACTGCTACGATGGGTTTGCTCATAGGGGGTTCCTCCTTTCGTTATGCTCTTCTTCTCGAAATATGCAGGCCGGTGCGGAGCAGGGCTTTTGCCTCATCGCCGCCGCCCACCGGCAGCACCTCGACCTTGACCCCCAGCCGTTCGCCCAGCTGGGCAATGGTCATATCATCGAGGAACGTATCTTTTTCTTCCCGCAGCATGACAGCGGGGATGCCCAGGGTGCCGCTTTCCAGCTTTCCCTCACACTGGGCAATGATATCGGTGGCGGTGACAAGCCCCGCCACGCCCACGTTGCCGCCAAAGAAATTATTCTTGACAACGTGAACTTTTACATCGATCATGGGGTACTGGCGGTGGAGCTCGTCCATCAGCTCAGTGATGAGGGGGCCTGCCATCGTACCGGTGACCACATCGATCTGCTTGGTGCCGTAGATGCGGTGGGGCCTGTCCAGCTCTGCCCGGAATTCATCCTCGAACAGGCGCATCATGCCCACGCCGTTTTCCAGCTGGTCAAAGTCCTCATAGAACTCCGCCGGGGGGATGGGCCGCCCCGCCTTGAGATACCACTCATCGCTGGGGTAGATGATGCGCTTGCCGTGGCGGCGCTTGCACTCATCGCCAAACTCCTCCATAATGTCGATGACAGCGGCGCTGGTCTCGGCATCATAGGGGGTCTGCTTGAACAGATTCTGGCGGTAATCCGTCACACCGCAGGGCACAGCGGCAATGCTCTGCACCATGGGGGTCAGCTCCAGCAGGTCGCCCAGGGTGCGGCGAAGCTCTTCGCCATCGTTGATGCCCCGGCAGAGCACCAGCTGACAGTTGACGGCGATGCCGCCTTCCACCAGACGGGGCAGGTACTTGAGCACCTCGCCGCCCCGCTTGTTGGCCAGCATCCGGACACGGAGCTGGGGGTTGGTGGTGTGCACCGAAATGTTGATGGGCGAGATGTGCATCTTGATGATGCGGTCGATCTCGTGATCCTGCATATTGGTCATGGTGATGTAGTTGCCGAACAGAAAGCTCAGCCGCTCGTCATCATCCTTGAAATACAGGCTCTCGCGC
>ERZ1027171.852-NODE-852-length-11684-cov-4.613638_pt1 | contig 11684 bp, 9 predicted proteins | sample MGYA00519274_ERZ1027171 | MGnify/ENA primary metagenome ERZ1027171 (study PRJEB26926, sample SAMN06164681) | human gut metagenome | biome: ENVO:00009003; feature: ENVO:2100002; material: ENVO:00002003 | host: Homo sapiens | place: USA | collected 2012 ... | reverse complement strand
TTATCGTCGGCAGCGTCAGATGTGTATAAGAGACAGAAAGATAAAGGTCAACAATAAAGTTGCAAGCTGTTTTTTCAATTTTCTTACCTCCAATCAGAGCTATATATTTTCATTATAGCATGTTTTACCTAAAAAAAACAGAGGTTCTATTCTGAACCTCTGCTTTATCCAATGTAAAATTTGTACAGTTTGTTACTATAAATAATATTGCAGACAGCTTTTGTGCCTATATTACAAACCAAACAAGTAATATTTTATTTTTTATAGCTGTCAACAGCAGCCTTAACAGCAGCCTTCATTTCATCCATTTTAGCAAAGCGACGACGGTGCTGTGCTCTTTTGGACGGCTTCAGCTCTTCCATAGATTTGCGGTGTTCCGCAGTCGGCATAATGTAGAAGCGGCGATCTGAACAGATAACACCCTCGCATTCCTGCCAAAAGGCGCCAAAATCTGTTTTCAGCTTACGGTCTACACGTACATGGTTCATAGCGTAATAGCCGTCATTAGTAACAGCGAAAATATTTTCAATGCCTATAGCCTTAGCAAAGCAGCGCAGACCATAGAACATCAGATTTTTGGTACGATAGCCGAAGAAAGCCTTCGTCATGCCCTTAATCAGCTCATTACCGTTCTGCGGTCCCTGCAGGGCACCGATATAAATAACATTCTTGCCGTCTGTTTTATTTTTTGCCAGCCAGAACATGATTTGGTATAAAGGCTCGCCTTCATAGAATAAAGCCAAAGACATACAGCCTTCCTTGCGTTGGCCTGCATGAAACCACAGCTGCAGCGTCAGCGGTCTGTCATCGTAGGAATCCTCCCACAGCTGTACCATCTCACCTTTGCTGTACAATTTATCCATCAGCTCCGGCTTAAACAGCTCCTCCATAATCAGCAGATGATTTTGCACCAGCTCTACACGTTCATCCCAGGTTGAGCCTTTGTAAAAAAACGCTCTGGTGGTCTGTTCCAAAAGCGCAGGTGCTCCCTGCAGCCAAGCCTGACGATTGCTGTTAGCAGCAAAAAACTGCAGCAGTTCGTCAACCGAGCTGCTATGCATAGCACAACGCGCACGGAAAACAACATAGCGCTTCATTTCCTTCAAAATATGTGTCTTATATAAGCTTTTGCCGACATATTCTAAAATATTCTTTTCCATCAGTTACCTCTAGAAATATTATAATTATCTATATTATAGCATAGTTAGTGCAATTTTGCTAATCATGAAAAGTAAAGAGAACACCGCAACCTGCGCCAAACAAATATAACGCAATAGGTGTTCTCTTATATTTTGCTTCTCAAATCCTTATAAAAACATTAATTATAATATTATCAGCAATTTTATTTAATTCTTTCTCATATGCTCTTCGAGATACTGACCGACAATTTTAACTGCACAGTAATCACCGCACATGGAGCAAGCCTCATCATCGGATTTGTTCTTGCGGCAGCGATATTCCTTAGCCTTTACCGGGTCGATAGCCAGATCAAGCTGAGCAGGCCAATCCAGAACCTTACGTGCTCTTGCCATCTTCAGATCCCACTCCCATGCCTGTTTGTTGCCGTTAGCCAAATCAGCGGCATGCGCAGCGATACGTGTAGCGATTACACCCTCGCGTACATCATTTAAGTCAGGCAGACCCAAATGCTCTGCCGGAGTTACGTAGCACAGGAAGTTAGCACCGCTGACAGCAGCAAGAGTACCGCCAATAGCGCTGGTAATATGGTCATAGCCGGGAGCAACGTCGGTTACAAGAGGTCCGAGCACATAGAACGGTGCGCCATGGCACAGGCGTTTTTGCAGCTGCATATTCGTAGCAATCTGGTTGTAGGGCACGTGGCCGGGGCCTTCTACCATAACCTGTACGCCCTTATCCCAAGCGCGCTGTGTCAATTCACCCAGGTTCAGCAGCTCCTGAATCTGCGCTCTGTCGGTAGCATCAGCAATGCAGCCGGGACGCAGGCCATCGCCCAGGCTGATGGTTACGTCATATTCGGCACAGATATCAAGAATTTCATCATAGTATTCATACAGCGGGTTTTCTGCGTCATTGTGCAGCATCCAGCCTGTGATAAAGCTGCCGCCGCGGCTGACAACGTCCATAACGCGGCCTTCGTCAATGAGTGCTTTCAGCACATTTTTGTTGATACCGCAATGAATGGTCATGAAGTCGGCGCCATCTGCAGCCTGTTGGCGGATAACGTCGAAAATATCTTCCTTAGTCATCTCAACCACTGCGCCACGCTTCTTAATGGTTTCTACAGTTACCTGATACATTGGCACAGTGCCAACCATTACGGTAGATGCAGCAATAATTGCCTGACGGGAAGCACTGATATTGTCGCCGGTAGAAAGGTCCATAACAGAATCCGCACCTGCATCAATTGCAGCCTGCAGCTTTGCCAGCTCCGGTTCCGGATCAGGATAGCTGCTGGAAGTGCCGATGTTAGCGTTAACCTTTACAGTAAGACCGGTGCCTACACCGCGCGGAATAATATTTTTATGATTAATGTTGCATGGAATAGCGATAGTACCGTTTGCTACGCCTTCGCGAATAAATTCTGCAGTTACATGCTCCTGCTCTGCTACAATTTTCATTGCTTCGGTAATTACTCCCTGGCGTGCTAATTGCATTTGTGTTGTCATATTTTTGCCTCCTTATAATTAAAAGACCGCTTTCCTGTTGGAAAGCGGCTGAATTATCTTTTTGCAGAAATCTGCTCGCTTTCCTACGCTGGTTTTAACCAGATTCAGGTTCAAAGGGTCGGATGTCAGTCCTCTCAGCAAATTGCGCCCCTAGCGGTTACGTTATTTTGTTTACATGCTTACTTTAACATGAACAGCGAAAATACGCAAGTTAAATATGCACAACTTGCAAAAAAACTGGCAGTGTGCTATATTATAAATAGAAAAGACAACCGCCCACAAGGTGGGTTGCCTTTAGTAGTTTTTGTGGATTGAAAGCCACCCCGCTACCGGCAAGTTTTGGGGTGGTTTTCTTATGTCTGGATTATTTGTTAAACTGAAATATAAATGTCAGCAACGCCAGAATAAATACGCCAAAAGCCATAAGATCTTTAAAATCGTACTTTTTCATAAGCATCACCTCCATTCTGTAAAAGAAATGGAAGGCAATCCCACCCTGCAAGTGATTTGCACCAAATCAATCGGTGCTATCACCTGGAGTGCATTAGCCAATCAGCTTTATCCTTCGGACTTGCTTCTTGAATGCGCTCGCAACACGGTTGTCAAAATCATTTTATCATATAAACATATTTTTAGCAACACTCTGTAACCTACGTTACAAATTCACTAAAAAAATTGTATACATAAAAAATCTTTACAAAAACACTTGACTCTAAAAACAGGCGTGCTATAATCATCTACAAATCACATTACGCAACGCAATGATGGAGAAGCAATGTGCAGGTCTTTTCAGAAAGCTGGCGGTTGATGCAAGGCAGCAGCGAAGCACACTAGTTCCGCTCCGAAGCGGCAAATGACGAATTTGACGGGTGCGCCCGATATAGCGTTCAGAGTTGGCCATAGGCAAATTGGGTGGCACCGCGAGCAGTCCTCGTCCCAAGATAGGGATGATGGGCTTATTTTTTTAGGTGAAGCAATTATGCAATGGCAATTTGGGTGGTACCGCGAGATAAAGGCAAGCTCGTCCCAAAGGGATGCGCTTGCCTTATTTATTTTCAGGAAGAAGGAAAGAATACATGAAAAGAGCATATAACTTCAACGCCGGTCCCTCCGCTATGCCGCTCGAGGTACTGTTGGAAGCGCAGGAGGAATTCTTAAACTACAAAAACACCGGCATGAGCATCATCGAAATGAGCCATCGCAGCAATGAATACGCTGCCCTGCACGCAGAAACAAAACAGCTGCTGCGTGAGCTGATGGAAATTCCCGAGGATTACGAGATTATGTTTATCCAAGGCGGCGGCAGCACCCAGTTCTTGATGACAGCTGCTAATTTTCACACTAAAAAATATGCCGCTTATGTCAACACCGGCGTCTGGGCCAAAAAGGCTATGGCGGAAGGAAAATTCTACGGCGAGGTTTATGAGGCCGCTACCAGCGCCGACAAAAACCACAGCTACATTCCGCAGGAATTCACGCTCCGCCACGATACTTCTTATGTGCACCTTACTGCCAACAACACGATTTACGGCACCGAATACAAGGAATTCCCTAAGTTCGATGTTCCCGTTATCTGCGATATGTCCAGCGACATTCTTTCGCGCAGGGTGAACGTTAAGGATTTTGATCTTATCTACGCAGGAGCGCAGAAAAATCTTGGTCCTGCAGGCGTAGTCATCGTCATTGCCAGGAAAAGCTTTTTGGCGACAGCACGCGAGGATCTGCCTACAATGCTGAAATACAGCACCTTTGCCAATAACGATTCTTTGTACAATACACCGCCTGTCTTTGCCATTTATATGGTGAACAAAACTCTGCATTGGATTAAAAAGCAGGGTGGCGTAAACGCTATTGCCAAGAACAATGCAGCGAAGGCTAAGCTCATTTATGACATTATCGACAACAGCAACGGCTTTTATAAGGGCCATGCTGTTCCCGAAGCTCGCAGCAATATGAATATCACCTTCAATCTGGCTACGCCGGAAATGGAGAAGGATTTCGTCGCTAAGGGCAAGGCTGCAGGCTTCGTCGGCATCGGCGGTCACCGTCTTGTCGGCGGCTGTCGCGCCAGTGCCTATAACGCTGTTCCGCTGGAGGCCTGCAAGGCGTTGGCGGAGTTTATGGAAGAATATATGAAAGCAAATAAATAATACTTTTGAATATATGCGGCACAATTAATATATCGTTCCGCTCAGGAAAAATTTTCCCGTGTCTTAAGGACACAACGCAAATTTCGTGCGGAACCAGAACGAAGCTTCGGTAAAATTTGCCAGACATTAAAAGTTAGTTACGTACCCTTGCTTCTATGGTTCCAAGCACTCATTTGCTAAAATTTTTATTCACTACACGATATATTAATTGCTTACTTCATTCTAAAAACCTACAAATTATACATAAAGGAGATAATCACCATGAAAATTTTTGTCAGCAACGATATCAGCGAAAAAGGCGTAGCTCTGCTGCGCGAACACTTTGATGTAGATGTAATGCCCAACATGAAGCCGGAGGAGCTTATCAAGGTTATTAACAATTACGATGGCCTGGTAACCCGCAGCATGACCAAGGTAACCAAAGAGGTTATCGAAGCCTCCACCCGTCTGAAGGTTATCGGCCGCGCCGGTGTTGGCGTTGATAACATTGATATCCCCGCCGCTACCGCTAAAGGCATTGTCGTACTCAACACCCCGGAAGGCAACACCATGGCTGCTACCGAGCACACTGTTGCTATGATGATGGCTATGACTCGTCACATTCCGCAGGCCCATCAATCCATTCAAGAAGGCAAATGGGACCGCAAATCCTTTGACGGCATTCAGGTACAGGGCAAAACCCTTGGCATCATCGGTGTGGGCCGTATCGGCAGTCGCGTTGCCAAACGTATGCAGGCTATGGAAATGACCACCATTGGTTACGACCCGTATATTACCGAAGAACGTGCGCATCAGGTTGGCGTTGAGCTGGTTGATTTTGACACCCTGCTGGCTAAATCCGATTATATCACCATCCACACTCCGCTCACCAAGGAAACTGAAAAGATGCTGAACGCTGAAGCTATTGCTAAAATGAAGGACGGTGTGCGCATCGTCAACTGTGCCCGCGGCGGCTGCATGGACCCCGAAGCTATTGCTGAAGGCGTTAAATCCGGTAAAATTGCCGGCGCCGCTATCGACGTTTATCCGACTGAACCGCTTACCAAAGAAAATAACCCCTTCCTGGGCCTGTTCAACGTTGTACAAACTCCGCATCTCGGCGCTTCCACCATTGAAGCACAAATCGGTGTAGCTGTTGATGTTGCTTACGGCGTAATCGATGCTCTCGAAGGCCGTCCTGTTATGACCGCCGTTAACATGGCTCCTATTCCGAAAAGCGTAGCAACAGTTATTCAACCATACTTTAAGTTGGCAGAGCGCATGGGTACTGTAGGCATCTACCTGGCAGACGGTCCGATTAAGAGCGTGGAAGTAGAATACACCGGCGCACTTGCCGAAACCGAAACTCAGGCACTCACTACCGCCTTCCTCAAAGGCCTGCTGAACCCGATTCTGCAGGAAAGCGTTAACTTCGTCAATGCTCCCGGCATTGCTAAAAAACGTAACCTGGAGGTTAAAGAGGTTAAGGCCAACAAGCCCGGTTACTTCACTACTGCTATCAATGTAAAAATTGCTACTGCCAAGGGCACACATAAAATCGAAGGCACCCTGTTCGACGGCAAGCAGCCTAAGATTGTACAAATCGACCAATATCATGTTGACTTCAATCCCGAAGGCTACCTTCTGCTGGCACCGCACGTCAACAAGCCTAATATGATCGGTCAAATGGCAACTATTTTGGGCAGCGCCGGCATAAACATCAACGGCATGCAGGTTGGCAGCACTCCTAAATCCGATACCAACATTATGGCGATTGCTGTCGGCGACGATATTCCGAACGATATTATGCTGCAGCTGCGCGGTGTTGAAGGCATTATTGACGTTAAGCTCATCAACTGCGAAGGCTAAGACTGTTATCTAAATAATTTACAGCGAGGAAATTCTATGAGAATAATTTTAGTCCGACATGGCGAAACAACATGGAATATAGAAGGCAGATACCAAGGGCAGGAGGATACGCCGCTGAGTGAGCGTGGCCTGCGCCAAGGCCATCTGCTGGCCGAGGGCTTGCACCACATACCTATTGATGTGTGCATCTCCAGTCCGCTGCAACGCTCCTACCAGACCTGCAAGTTTTGCGCCGATTTGCACAAGCTGCCGGTTGCAACAGATGAACGTCTGCTGGAAATAAATCACGGCAGTTGGGAAGGCGTGCTGGCGCCGGAAATTGCCAAGCAATTTCCGCAAGAGTTCGCCCTGTGGCACACCCAGCCGCACCTGGTACAAATGCCTGACCGCGGTGAAAGCTTAGAGGATGTGCGCAAGCGTGCGCGCGCTGCTTTTGACGATTATGCTGCCAAATATACCGATAAGACTGTGCTGGTTGCTGCGCATGATGCAGTGAACAAAGCGATTATCTGCGATTTACTGGGCCTTGATATGTCGCACTTCTGGCAGATTAAGCAGGATAACACCTGCATCAATGTGTTGGAATATAACGAAGGTGTTTGGCGCGTAGTGCTGCTGAACTCCACTAATCATTTAGGCTTCCTGTTCAGCGGTATTGAGCAGGCCGGCCTGTAATTTTACAAAACAAAACTACCGTCCTACGCAGCAAAAGCTGCGAGGGCGGTAGTTTTTTGTCTTTCTTGTCAAAAATATGTTTACATGATACAATATTACAGACAACCGTGTTGCAGGGTGGCGTTGCCGAAATTCCGTTGGAATGGAGGTGATGCTTATGAAAAATTACGACTTCAAAGATCTTATGGCCTTTGGCGTATTTATTCTGGCGTTACTGACATTTATATTTCAGTTCAGCAAATAATCCAGACATAAGAAAACCACCCCAAAACTTGCCGGTCGGAGGGTGGATTTTCTTTTCACATTGAATCGGCAACCCACCTTGTGGGCGGTTGTCTTTCTATTTTTATTATACCACATTCATATATTTTTGCAACACAAAGCCCCCTCACCTTTCGGTGAGGGGGCCTTTATACGCGCGTGTATTATTTTGTGTTACTTGCTAATCGTTAAATTAGAAAGTGAAGGTTACGTCAGCCCAAACGCGTTGGTCATCAATCTTGCTGTCCAGTTTGTTTTCGGTGTCGTAGTAAACTACAGTACCAACGATGTTTTTAGCGAAGGTGTAGTTAGCGCCAACGCCATAGCCTTTGAAGCCTTTGTTATCAACGCCATAATCGCCAAAGCTGTTAGCATCAGTGGTATGTGCAACATAGGTCATGCCACCCAGGTCATAGTAGTTAGCGAACAGGCCCCAGGAACCAGCTTCGGAAGCTTCAGCACCTTTGTAGGTCAGGCCAACAGTCCAGCCATCATCATCAACGCCAGTCACATCTTCATTATTTTTGCTCATGTCGCCTTTCAGGTACATAGCAGACAGATTTACATCGCCCATGGTGTAGTCACCACCAACATACCAGATAGCGTTATCAACATTGGTATCTTCATTTTTAATACCCATGTCTTTGAAGTTTACATAACCAGCAGCGAGGTTCAGGTTATCAAATGCACCACTCAATTCACCACCGCAGTAGTTACCGAAAGAAGCATTATCAACAGCATCAGTACCTTTACCAGCAAAGCCAGTTACTTTAACTTTATCGCCATAGGAAACTTCAACGCCATCAGCTTTTGCATCATAGATGTTGCCGTTTGCCAGGAATGCATTATAACGACCAGCAGTTACGTTCAAACCACCGATTTTACCTTCAACATATGCACGAGCAAAGGAAGTATCTTCATCACCTTTGTTAGCATTTTCACCATAGAAATCTTGGGTGTTTTCAATCATGCCGGTGTAGGACCAGTCATCATTGATTTGACCGGTTACCCAAATACGGGAACGCAGATCATTTTCAAAGGTTGCATTTTCGTTTGCATCACCTTTTTTGCTCATGTATTTGTAACGCAGTTCACCGGTTACTTTTACATTGTCAGCTTTTTTCTCCAGAGCAGCTACGCGAACGCCCAGGTTGTCCAGTTCGTCAGCAAATTCAGCAGCCAGTTTGTCAACGTTAGCGCCTTTAGCCATTGCTTTAGCAACGATTTGAGCCATTTCATAACGGGTCATCAGTTTGTCGCCACCGAAGGTGGAGTCGCCGTAGCCTTCGATTACGCCAGCAGCAGCCAGTTTGTTGATGCTGTCATAAGCCCAGTGGCCGGCAGGAACGTCAGAGAACGGGTTAGCAGCGTATGCGGAAGCAGTTACGCCCAGAGCCATAGCCATAGCTAATACTAAAGATTTTTTCATTTTAATTTCCTCCTTTAGGAAAATACATTTGAAAAATTCTGCTATGCTTCTTCGTCTTGGCTTCGATACTCGGCTCGCCGCAGCTTTCAGTAAGAGTTGCCTTGTTTCCTCTACCATACTCCTTACAGTCTGCGTTTTTCGCTGCCCTCAGCAGTTAGCATAAGCATATTTTTCATAAACATATTGTACCACGTTTATAACTATCCTACAAGGGCTTCACAAATTTTTCTTAAATTCGACAAATAAAGAAGCTCTTCTTTTCTAATAATCATTTGTATGATATTTTTCCTTTGAAGCTATTTACTCGCACAATTAAAAACATCCTCTGCAATATTTGCAGAGGATGTTTTAGTGTTTAAATTAACTCAGTATAAGAATTATTTAACACGCAGAGCACGGTCTACTTCGATGCGTACTGCACGGCCAAATTCTTCATGAGTCCAATCCCAACGGCTAGTCAGAGCTTCAGGGATTGTTTTGTCGCTGTAAATGCGATGCTCGTAAGCTTTACCGGTGAGCTTGTTGTAAGCAACTGCATAGCCTTGCAGGTCGATTTGCAGTCTGCGCTCTTCGCTGGAATCAATAGCTTTGTCATCCAGTTTGTCCAGCTGAACAGCGATAACGATGTCAACATCGCCATCTTTAGCAATCTTTTCCAGAGTTGCAGCACTGGGAACCTTGTTGCCAATTTTAGCAGCATCAATAACAGCGGTCAGCTTGTCGTTTTCTACTACTACAAAGCCTTTTTTGCTGTTCAGAACAGACAGAGCGTTTTTGTAGAAAACCTGACTTGCCAACTCATCTCCGCCTTCAACATTGTTGATTAAGGGCAGCAGGGCAACGCTTGCAGCTTCAGCTGCACCAAAGCAGGAGATGCTGAAGCAGATAGCCATAACGGTCATCAATAAATAACGTAAAACTTTTTTCATTCTTATTCCTCCAGACGCATTAGTATAATGCAGAATATAGGTATATTTTAGCATAAATTTAGGGAAAAATACAGTGTTTGCTTAAAATTTTCTGACTGGGTAGTCATTGTTGTAAATTGCGTTCTATATCCCAACAAACCTCTTGAAAATTGTCTACCAATTGCTGATTGGTATAACGCAATACCTTTAAGCCATATCCCTGTAAAACCTGCGTACGTTCCGTATCATAGACTATTCCCTGGTCCGTATAATGCTGCTTGCCATCTATTTCTATAACAAGTTTGGCTGCGTGGCAGTAGAAGTCGACGATGAATCTGTCAATAATACGTTGTCTGTACCACTTTAATCTATGGTTTCTTAAATAAAAATACCATAAATTCCATTCTTGTTGTGTCATATTTTTCCTTAATTCATCTGCTCGTGATTTTAGCTTTTTATCATATCCGGTAAAAAGTCGCTTATTGTATTTCATCGTCATACCTCATTTTGTAATTTTCTGAAATTTTATTCTATTCTATTTTATTATATGAAGCGTTAAATGTCAACTAAAATGCGCAACCCTTCCGTCTGCTCGCTTCGCTCGCAGCCACCTCCCCTTTCAGGGGAGATATTAACTTCTTGCCAAATGCTAACTTTCGCAAGCTCACCGAACTTTTATATGCTCCCTGAAAGGGAGCTGGCAAAATCACGCAGTGATTTTGACTGAGGGTTGTGCACTCACACATCAAAAAACGACCGCCCATGCGGGCGGCCGTCTTCTTATACGCGCGTGTTAAATTTTAAGTTGTTGTATATGGTTGGAATTAGAAAGTGAATACTACTTGAGACCACAGGGTTTGTGCGTCTTTAGTGCCTTCCTTAGCTTCCAGATCATACCATTCAACCTGGCCAACAATGTTCTTAGCAAAGGTGTAGTTAGCAGTTACGCTATAACCTTTGAAGCCTTGATCAGCAGCTTTATAGCTATCAGCATAGCCGTTCATAGTATGATCAACATAGGTAGCAAGACCTTGATCATAGTATTTAGCAACTAAGCCCCAGGAACCAGCTTTAGCAGCTTTTGCACCTTTGTAGGAAGCAGTTACTACAAAGCCGTCATCGTCGCCCTTGTAACCATCTTCATCACCATTCAGATACATAGCACCCAGTTTGAAGTTTTTATCAAATGCATAGTTAGCAGCTACAGCCCAAATGCTTTGATCTTTTCCAGTTGCTTTAGCAGTAGCTTTTTGACGATCAATATCTTTGAAGTCATAATAGCCAGCAGCTAAGGACAGTTTGTCAGCTTTACCGGACAACTCTGCATAGTAAGCTTCGTCAGCTTTAATTTTCTCACTGCTGCCAGGGTCAGCTTTACCATAACCAGCTACTAATTTAACGTCTTTGCCATAAGCAACTTGAACGCCATCAAAACGGTTATCATAAACATTGCCTTCAGCCAGTTTGTTGTTGTAACGACCAGCCTGAACTTTCAAGCCACCCAGTTTACCATTTACGTAAGCACGTTGGAAATCAGTATTTTCGTTGCCAGCGTTGTCTTTCAGATCTTGTTCGTTTTGCAGCATGCCAGTATAGGTCCAGTCATCATTGATTGCACCTTTAATCCAAATACGGGAACGCAGTTTAGTTGCGTAGCCATTGATATCTGCACCATCATCTTTGTAGTGATAACGCAGTTCGCCGGTAATCTTTACATTGTCAGCTTTTTTCTCCAGAGCAGCTACGCGAACGCCCAGGTTGTCCA
>ERZ1027171.842-NODE-842-length-11757-cov-8.566741_pt1 | contig 11757 bp, 11 predicted proteins | sample MGYA00519274_ERZ1027171 | MGnify/ENA primary metagenome ERZ1027171 (study PRJEB26926, sample SAMN06164681) | human gut metagenome | biome: ENVO:00009003; feature: ENVO:2100002; material: ENVO:00002003 | host: Homo sapiens | place: USA | collected 2012 ... | reverse complement strand
CCAGTGGCGGATACAGGGAGTTGCTGTTGGGGCCGCGGCCAGCAAGACGCAAGCAACGCGCAGCGGATGCTGGGAGCCGCAACCCGAATTCGCGTCCGGAGAGCAGATGCTTAAACTAAATATCCTTCAAAACAGTGCAGGTCCTCGGTTTTGACGATGCCCTCCAGATAGAGCCCGTCCTCCCGGTATTCCTCCACCTGCACGCTGCCCCGCTCCCGCATGGGGGCGGCCAGGCCCAGCTTATCATAAGGCAGCAGCACCCGGATGGTGTGCACCCGGTCGCTGAGCAGCTCGTCCAGTTTCTTCAGCAGGGCATCCAGACCGTAGCCGGTCTTGGCACTGGTCAACAGGATGTCCGGGTCAAAGTTCAGGGCATTGGGCTTGTCACACTTGTTGTAAACGGTCAGGCGGGGGATGTCGGCACAGTCCAGCCCGTCCAGGACCTCATCGGTAATGGCCAGCTGTTCTTCCCGCTGGTTGTCGCCCGCGTCCGCCACCCGCACGATGACATCAGACCATGCGGCTTCCTCCAGCGTGGATTTGAATGCCTCCACCAGATTGTGGGGCAGACGGGAGACAAAGCCGACCGTGTCCACCAGCAGAACGGCCATGCCGCTGGGCAGAACCAGCTTCCGGCTGGTGGGGTCCAGGGTGGCAAACAGCATGTCGGCCTCGGCCACGCTGGGGCCGCACAGGGCATTCATCAGGCTGGATTTGCCCACGTTGGTGTAACCCACAAGGCTGACCACCGGCATCCCGGTCTTGGCCCGGGCCTTGCGGCTCTCGCCCCGGCGCTTTTCCATCTCAGCCAGCTTTTCGGCCAGTGCGTCGATGCGGGCGTGGACGTGGCGGCGGTCCAGCTCCAGCTTGGTCTCACCGGCACCACGGCGGGCACCACCGCCGCCGCCGCCACCGCCGCCGCCCTGACGGCTCAGGCTTTCGCCCATGCCCTGCAGGCGGGGCAGACGGTAGCGCAGGAGGGCCAGCTCAGTCTGCAGCTTGCCTTCGTTGGTCACGGCACGGCTGCGGAAGATCTCGAGGATGAGCATGGTGCGGTCGATGACCTCGAGGCCGCCGAGGGCCGTGGAGATGTTGCGGATCTGGCTGCCGGTCAGCTCACCGTCGAAGACGGCGCACTCGGCCCCCAGCTCTGCTGCGGCAGCAGCGGCTTCTTCCAGCTTGCCGCTGCCCAGCACGATGCCGGTCTCAGGGGTCTGGCGCTTCTGGGTGACTTCGGCCACGGCCTCCATGTGGTTGGCCTCACACAGCGCAGCCAGCTCGGCAAGGCTGCGCTCGCAGTCCCACAGGCCCTGGTCGAGGGCGAGAAGGATGACCTTCGTCGGGGGAGTTTCGACTAAAATATCGTAAAGTTCGCTCAAAATGATTCCTTTCTGTTATTCGTTTGGAGAATATAGCGATTCGTAGTGTTCTCGCGTCAGGGCATAGCACTTGCAGGGTATCGCTGTACCGTCGAATTTGTGGTAGACGGCCTCGTGGTCGTAGACAAAGCCTGCTTTCATCATGACCTTGCCGCTGGCGGGGTTCTCCACGGCGTGGGAGCAGGCAAGCCAATTACTGTCTGTATTCTTGAACCAGTATTCTACCAGAGCGTTCAGAGCCTCGGTGGTGCAGCCTTTGCCCCACCAGGCTCTGCCGATGCAGTAGCCCACCTCCCACACGCCGTTGCTGTGGTCAAAGCCGGGCCAGGGGTCCCGCTCCGGCTCTACACTGGAGGAGGTAAAGATGCTGATGCTGCCAAACACCTGGCCGGTGGCTTTTTCCACGATGGCCCACTGGTAGTAGTCCTCGTTGGGATAGAGCAGCGCCCATGCACTCAGAAGCTCCTGCGTCTCGGCCACATCCTTGTGCGGCGTCCAGCGCAGCCAGCGGGTGACCTCCGGGTCGTTGGCCCAATTTGCGTACATCATCGGGGCATCCGACGGCATAAGGCGGCGCAGAAGCAGCCGCGGCGTTTCGATCTCCTGTGTGCCGGCGTGGCGCATGATACATTCCTCCCAACCATTGTAAATATGCATAGAATAGCACAAAACCGGCTTCGACGCAAGCAAAATGGGCTGCTTCGGGGCAAAAATGCTTGACAAGAGCGCAAACTTCATTAAACTGAAGATGACTGCACAAAAATTCTCCCCGGCAAAGGGCCGGGGAGAATGCTCATGTTGGAAGAACATCCGCCCGCAGGATAGCCTGCCAGTCGCTGTGACCATACAGGAAGCGGAGGATGTGGACGGTCTGGGTGGAAGAGTCGACTTTATAAAATGCAAGATAGTTTTGAACTGGAATGAGCCGGATTCCCAAAGAGGAAAGAAATGGGTCATTCACAAGTGAAAAACGCTGTGGGAAGGTGTCGAGAGAACGGAATTTCTTCCATGCGATGGCAACCAGCTTGTCGGCAGCAGAGGGATTTTTCAAGTTCAGGTCGATATAGTCGAAGGCATCTGCAAGGTCACGCTGAGCAGAAGCGGCAACATCGATAACGTAGTTCATCGAAGACTCCTTCTGTTTTGCAGTTCCTGCATGAACTCATCCAGCGGGCGCGTTCTTCCCGCCGCCACGTCATCCAGACCTTCCTGCAATTTTGCGTACAAATCGAACCGGGCGGTCAGGGCCTCGTAGGTCTCGATGCTCATCACGGCAAGGTCGCCTTTGCCGTTTTTGGTGATGAACACCGGCTCGGCGTAGTCGTGGCAGAAGGTGGAGATCTCATTGTAGTTGTTGCGCAGGTCTGCGCTGGAACGAATCTTGGGCATCCAAAAGCACCTCACTTTCATACAAAAATTATACCTGAATTTCTTTATAAAATCAAGGAGAATAAAAAAGGAGAACCTTTCTATGACGGACATCCGAGAGTATCTTGCCCACAAGCCGCTTTTGTTCGACGGCGGCATGGGTACCTATTATAAAGCGGCACCGGGCGCGGACTGCGAAATGGCCAACCTCACCGACCCCGAGGGCGTGAAGAAAGTCCATGCAGAATATCTTGCCGCAGGTGCGCAGGCCATCAAGACCAACACCTTCGGTCTGCCCCGGATGGCGGCGGCACAGATGCCGGGCTGGGAAGAGCTGGCCGAGGCGGGCTGGAAGCTGGCCTGTGACGCTGCTGCGGAGAAGGACGCCGCCGTCTTTGCGGACCTCGGCCCGGCCCCGGACACCGAAGCTGCCCCGGCCAGCAGCGCCTACGGCCTTGTGGCGCAGCAGTTCGCCGCACTGGGGGCAAAGAACTTTCTGTTCGAGACGCTCAGCTCCGATGTGGGCATTGTGGAGGCGGTAAAGGCACTGCGTGTGGCCGTGCCGGACGCCTTTGTCATGGTGTCCTTCGCGGTGCTGCCGGACGGCTACACCCGCGAGGGCCTGCTGTTCCGCGACCTGCTGCGCCGGATGGAGCAGAGCGGCGTGGTGGACGCCGTGGGCCTGAACTGCGTCTCGGCCCCCGGCGCGATGAAGAAACTGGTGCAGAGCCTTGGTGAGACGCTGCTGCCCCTGTCGGTGATGCCCAACGCGGGCTATCCGGTAGTCACCCGGGCGCGGGTGCTGTATCAGGGCAAGCCTGCGTATTTTGCCCGGGAGATGGGGCAGATCGCCGCTGCGGGCGTCCGTATTTTGGGCGGCTGCTGCGGTACGACGCCCGCCCACATCGCGGCCCTGTGTGCAGAGCTGGATGCCCTGCCCCAGCAGACCGAAGCCGCTCCGGCAGCGAAGCTTTCCACCGGGACTGCACCGGCGGTGGAAAAAGATGATGCCTTCCTGCGGAAACTGAACGCAGGTGAGAAGGTCATCGCCATTGAACTGGATTCGCCCCGGGTGGCCGACCTGAGTGGCTATCTGGACGGCGCACGGCGGCTGCAGGCCGCAGGCGCTGACCTGCTGACCATCGCCGACTGCCCCATCGCACAGGCCCGGATGGATTCCTCCCTCGTGGCCTGCCGGGTACACCGGGAACTGGGAATGTGTGCTCTGCCCCACATGACCTGCCGCGACCGCAACCTCAACGCCACCAAGGCCCTTCTGCTGGGCCTTTACGCCGAGGGCGTGCGGGAGGTGCTGGCCATCACCGGCGACCCCATCCCCACCGCAGAGCGGGACGAGGTGAAGAATGTCTACCAGTTCAACTCCCGTAAACTGGCCCAGTACATCGTCTCGCTGGCCGGGGAGGGCCGGGAGATGCCCTCGGCCATGACCGTCTTTGGTGCGCTGAATCTCAACGCCCGGAACTTTGACGTGGAGCTGCGCCGGGCCGTGGAAAAGCTGGAAAACGGGATGTCGGGCTTCCTGACCCAGCCGGTGCTGTCGGCACAGGCGGTGGAAAATCTCCGCAAGGCCCGTCAGACACTGGGCGAACGTGCTAAAATTCTGGCCGGCATCATGCCCGTGGTCAGCCAGCGGAACGCAATCTTTATGGAAAACGAGATCAATGGCATCCATGTGGAGGAGGACATCATCCAGCGCTTCGCGAGCCTCGACCGGGAGCAGGGCGAGGCGCTGGGCCTTGAGGTGTCGATGCAGATGGCCCGGGAGGCTCTGCCCTACGCTGACGGCTTCTATCTCATGACCCCCTTCAACCGTGTGGCCCTGATGGAGCGGCTCATTGCCCGGCTGAAAACGGAGCTTCTGGACGCGGAAGGCTGAGAAGAAAAAATCTGCCTGACGCAGGGAGCGAAGGCCCCGCACAAGGATGTGAAAATTTTGTTCCGATGAAAAAGAGATTGACAAAACGCATAAAAAACGCTATATTCTTTTTATAAATGCAAGGAAAAAGAGTGTGCGTCGTTTTCGCCATCCAGAGAGCCGGGGGCTGCTGAAAACCCGGTATGGCGGTGCGGCGTGCTGTCGCTTTTGAGCAGAGGCGGGGAAACAGGAGTAGTCGCCTCCGGGTCTGCCCCACGTTATCGGGGCATCAAGGGGCATACGGCAGAAAGCCGTGTGCAATTTGGGTGGTACCGCGGTTATATTACAGCCGTCCCATGGAACGCTCCGTGGGGCGGCTTTTTTCGTCCCACTCACAAGAAGTCGTTTCCATAAGCATTGCACACCGTCTGAACGGCCTTTTTGCCCGCATACTGCGTTGATTTTCCTTGCAATCCGCCCAGGATTGCTGCGGAAAATCGCCTTGTCTGCGGACAAAAATTCTCGTCATTCGGCGCACCCTGCTTACGAAAACAACTTCTATCAATTCATCTGGGAGGATACTATGAAAGAACTCGCAAAACAGTATGATCCGAGCCAGGTGGAAGACCGCATCTACCAGTTCTGGCTGGATGGCGGCTACTTCCACACCAAGGCCGACCCCGACAAGAAACCCTACACCATCGTGATGCCCCCTCCGAACGTCACCGGCCAGCTCCACATGGGCCACGCCGTGGATAACACCATGCAGGACATCCTCATCCGCACCAAGCGGATGCAGGGCTATGCCGCCCTGTGGGTGCCTGGCACGGACCACGCTTCCATCGCTACGGAGGCCAAGGTCGTGGAGGCCATGCGTGCTGAGGGCCTGACTAAGGAAATGGTGGGCCGCGACGGCTTCCTGGAGCGCGCCTGGGCCTGGAAGACCAAGTACGGCAACCGCATCGTCAGCCAGCTCAAGAAGCTGGGCAGCAGCTGCGACTGGGAGCGTGAGCGCTTCACCATGGACGAGGGCTGCTCTGAGGCTGTCAAGGAAGTCTTTGTCCGCCTGTACGACAAGGGCCTCATCTACCGCGGCAACCGCATGGTCAACTGGTGCCCCCACTGCAACACCTCCATTTCCGACGCCGAGGTGGAGTATGAGGAAAAGGACGGCAGCTTCTGGCACCTGCTTTACCCGGTCAAGGAGACCGGCGAGATGCTGGAACTGGCTACCACCCGTCCCGAGACCATGCTGGGCGATACCGCTGTTGCCATCAACGGCGATGACCCCCGCTATGCTCATCTGCACGGCTGCCATGTCATCCTGCCCCTGCTGAACAAGGAGATCCCCATCGTCTGCGACGAGCACGCCGACATGACCAAGGGTACCGGCGTCGTGAAGATCACCCCGGCCCACGACCCCAACGACTTTGAGGTCGGCCTGCGCCATGATCTGCCCATCGTCCGCGTCTTCACCTACGACGGCCGCATGACCGGCGCTGCCGATAAGGCTGCTGCCGATGCTCTGTTTGCGGCGGGCAAGAACACCGTCAACGAGCCTCATGTGCTGGACTGCGGCAAGTATGCCGGCATGACCACCCTCGAGGCCCGCAAGGCCATCCTCGCGGACCTGAAGGAGGGCGGCTTCCTGAAGGAGATCGAGCCTCTGAAGCACGAAGTCGGCACCTGCTACCGCTGCCACTCCACCATCGAGCCCATGGTGTCCAAGCAGTGGTTCGTCAAGATGGAGCCTCTGGCCAAGCCCGCCATCGAGAGCGTGGAGAAGGGCGACATCAAGTTCGTGCCGGAGCGCTTCACCAAGAACTATATGAACTGGATGAAGAACACCCGCGACTGGTGCATCAGCCGCCAGCTGTGGTGGGGCCACCAGATCCCGGCCTGGTACTGCGACGACTGCGGCGAGACTGTGGTCGCCAAGAGCGCACCCTGCACCTGCCCCAAGTGCGGCGGCACCAGGCTCACCCAGGACCCCGATACCCTCGACACCTGGTTCTCTTCTGCTCTGTGGCCCTTCAGCACTCTGGGCTGGCCCAATGAGGAGAGCGAAGACCTCAAGTATTTCTATCCCACCAACACCCTCGTCACCGGCTACGACATCATCGGCTTCTGGGTCAGCCGCATGATCTTCTCCGGTCTGGCTTACACCGGCAAGGCTCCCTTCGACACCGTCTGCATCCACGGCATCGTCCGCGACAGCCAGGGCCGCAAGATGTCCAAGAGCCTCGGCAACGGCATCGACCCGCTGGAAGTCATCGCCCAGTACGGTGCTGACGCCCTGCGCTTTATGCTGGTGGACGGCTCTACCCCGGGCAATGACATGCGCTACAGCGAGAAGAAGGTGGAGGCTGCCCGCAACTTTGCAAACAAGCTGTGGAACGCTACCCGCTTCGTGCTGATGAACCTGCCCGAGGACTTCCAGCCCGGCCTGCCTAGCGAGGAGAAGCTGGACATGAGCGATAAGTGGGTGCTGACCAAGCTGAATCAGGTGGCCGGCGCCATGAGCGACAACCTCGACCACTACGAGATGGGTCTGGCCGCCGCCAAGATCAACAGCTTCATCTGGGACGTCTACTGCGACTGGTTCATCGAGATCGCAAAGCCCCGCCTGAACTCCGGCGACGCCGAGCAGGCCGACACTGCCCGCCGCGTGCTGGTGTATGTGCTGGATAAGGCCCTCAAGCTGCTGCACCCCTTCATGCCCTTCATCACCGAGGAGCTGTATCAGGCTCTGCCCGGCTCTGCCGAGACCATCATGACCCAGAGCTGGCCCACCTTCGATGAAGCGCACAACTGGGCCGACGAAGAGGAAGCTTTCGAGAAGGTGATGGACTACATCAAGGCTGTGCGTACCATGCGCACCGAGATGAACGTCCACCCTGCCAAGAAGACCAGCATGATCATCGAGACGTCTGACCCGGCTCCCTTCCAGAGCGCCGAGGTCTATCTGGCAAAGTTCGCCTTCGCCACCGATGTGACCTTCACCGGAAAGTATGAGGGCAGCACCGACGGCATGGTGCAGGTGTCCACCCATGCCGCCCGCGGCTTCATCCCCATGATGGAGCTCATCGACCGCGACAAGGAGCTGGCCCGTCTGAACAAGGAAAAGGCCAAGGCCGAGAAGGAACTGGCCATGTTCGAGAACCAGCTCAACAACCCCAAGTTCGTCGAGCGCGCTCCCGCCGCTCTGGTGGAGGACATCCGCAATAAGCACGCCAAGAGCCAGGACAAGCTTGCCAACATTGAGCAGAGCATCAAGGCTCTGGGCTGATGCAGGAAACGGGTCCTGATATGCAAAAAACTTCTCCCTGGCTCATTGCGGCACGAGTCATCTTTACCTTTGCGCTTATCGCCTGCATCGTATTCATCTTCTCCAACTCCATGCAGATCGGTGACGTCTCGGAATCGGCAAGCGGACGAGTATTGCTCCTGATGAAAAAGGTGTTCACCCGTCTGGGAATGCCCGGCGCGGCGAACCATCTGACAGACCACATCGTGCGCAAGCTGGCACATTTCTGCGAGTATGCGCTGGAAGGCTTCCTGCTCACCCTCTGCCTGCGGGTCTACACCCGGCACTTTTTCGTTCACATCTCGTGGCCGATCCTGGGCGGTCTGCTCACGGCCCTGACGGACGAGACCATCCAGATGTTCAGCGATGGCCGGAGCAGCCAGCTCACCGACGTCTGGCTGGATTTTTCGGGCGGGATGGCCGGTATTCTGGTGGGCCTGTTCTGTCTGGCCCTGTGCAGGATGTGCTGGCTGCTCTACAAACATCGAAACGAGGATTGACGCAATGACCATCGAACAGGCAAACGAATATTTTTCTTCTCTGCCCGAGGGCTTTGCCCCGGCGGAGGAGCTGCGCGCTGCCCTGACGGCGGATGTCCAGAAGGTGCAGTTCGTCGGTGTGGCCGGCACGGCGGGCAAGACCGCTGCTGCCGGTCTGCTGGCGGCCATCCTGCGGGAGGCGGCGTTCCACGTCGGCTTCTACCGCGCCGGCTGTGAGCCGCTGTCGGCCCGCATCGCCATCGGCGGCGTGTCGGTGGACCCGGTGCTGCTCTGTCAGGCTGCCGAGGCTCTCAGTGCCGCAAAGCCTTTGCCCCGTGAGGCGGCAGAGCTGGCGGCGGCTGCCCGCTGCTTTGGTGCGGCGGGCTGCAAGCTGGCAGTGGTGGAGCTGCCGGATGCCGGTCTGGCATCGGCCCTGCCCAATATGCCGGTCTGCGCCGTCACGGCCATCGGCCCGGACGGCGTGAGCCGCTCGGTGGAGCGGCTGGCCGCGCTGGCCGCAGGCGTCATGCGGAAGGACGCCGTCTGCGTCACTGCGCCGGAGCAGCCGAAGGCTGTTCTGAGTGAGCTGGTGGTGGCGGCGGCCAAGGCCGAGTGTGAGCTCGTCGTCCCCGACGCCGAGGACATCACCTTCCTCGAGGCGGAAAAGTTCACCAGCAAGGTGGACTACGGCGGATACACCGCCCCGCTGGCCTTCCTGGGCCGTCATGCGGCGGGCAATGCCGCCGTCGCGGTCGAGCTGGCATTGGCCCTCTGGCGCAAGGGCTTTGAGATCCCCGATGAGGCCATTCTGGCGGGCCTTGCTGCTGTGGAGAACCGCAGCAGCATCCGCGTCCTGTCCCAGAAGCCCCTCATCATCCTCGACGCCTGCCGTACCCCGCAGCAGGCTGCAGCCCTTCTGCGCGTCCTCAATATGGCCAAGGTGCGCCACATGAGCGCCGTGATCGGCCTGACGGAAGAGGAAGGCGCGGAGTCGTTCCTTGCCGCACTGGAGACCGGACTGACTTCGGAAGAGCAGAAGAAGGACAAGAGCACCATGCCCGGCATGGGCGAGAACCCCTTCGACAAAGTCTTCCTCGTCGCCCCGGCGGGAGCGGAAGCGGCGCTGGCAGAGCGGCTGACCGAAAAGGCACGGTATCACTTCGACGCGGTGTTCTGCCCGACGCTGGCCGAGGCCGTGGAGCAGGCGAAAGCCAACAGCCGCCGCGGCCTGCTGGTCTGCGGCAGTGAGGCCATCGCCCTCGAGGCCCTGAAACTATTTTCATAAGCATTGCACACCGTCTGAACGGTCTTTTTGCCTGCATATTGCGTTGATTTCCCTTGCAATCCACCAAGGATTGCAGCGGAAAATCGCCTTGTCTGCGGGCAAAAATTCTCGTCATTCGGTGCACCCCCGCTTACGAAATAGCTTCTGAGAAGCTGCTGGAGAACCGCTGAGCGACACCGTTCTCTAAAAAATAACCCGAAAGACCTGTACACTGAAAAGGTGTACAGGTCTTTTCTTTATGCCAGAAAAAAAGGAGATGAGGATATGGCGACAGTGACCTTCAGCGCGGCGGACGATGTGCTCTACGCCTATCTGGCCGGCGAGATCGACCACGACGCGGCGCAGGGGCTTCGCATCCAGCTGGACGACGCCCTGCTCACCCGCAGCCCGCGCATTCTGGTGATGGACCTCGGCGGAGTGGGGTTCATGGATTCGTCGGGCATCGGGCTGATACTGGGGCGGCAGCGCTGCGCCCGGACGCTGGGCGGCAGTCTGCGCATCCAGCACGCGCCGGAACAGCTCCGGCGGGTCTTACAGCTTGCAAGCATCCCCTGCACCGAGCCGGGCGGGGAAGTATCAGGAGGGATATAAATGAAAGCGGAAAACAGTGCAAAGATCCAATTTGATTCGCTCAGTGCAAACGAGGCCTTTGCCCGGGGCGCAGCGGCGGCCTTTCTGGCTCGGTATGACCCCACCGTGCCGCAGCTGGCCGACATCAAGACGGCGGTGTCCGAGGCGGTGACCAACTGCATCGTCCACGCCTACCCGGATGCCATCGGTCCCGTGACCCTGTGCATCGCCGTCTACCCGGAGCGGCTGGTGAAGATAACGGTGACGGATAAGGGCATCGGCATCCCGGACATCGAAAAGGCCATGGAGCCTCTTTTCACTACCGGCAACCCGGAAGAGCGCTCCGGTCTGGGCTTTGCGGTGATGCAGAGCTTTATGGATAAGGTCAAGGTGTCCTCTCAGCCCGGAAAGGGGACGCGGGTGGTGCTGACCAAGCGTCTGGATGAGCGCTCTACATAATAAAGAGAAAGAGGGCGTCGCAATGGTAACGGACAAGACCCGGCGGAGCGCATTCATCGAGCAGAATCTGGGGCTGGTGCATTCCTGTGCCGGACGGTTCCGGGGGAGAGGCATTGAATACGACGACCTCTACAGCGCCGGCTGTATGGGGCTGGTAAAAGCGTATGACGGCTTTGATGAGTCGCGTGGCGTCTGTTTTTCCACCTACGCTGTGCCGGTCATTCTGGGCGAGATCAAAAAGCTGTTCCGGGACGGCGGCACTGTAAAGGTGAGCCGGTCACTCAAAGAGCTGAGCCTGCGCATCAATGCAGCCCGGGAGCATCACAGCAAGCTTTGCGGAGCAGAGCCTACTCTGTCGCAGCTGGCAGAGGAGCTGGGGGAAAGCGTGGAGAATATCACGCTGGCGATCCAGGCGGCGCAGCCTGCGGTGAGTCTGACGCCGGAGAACCGGGAAGAGGGCGACCGTCAGATGGATATTCCGGTAGAGTCGCCGGAGGAAGAGCTTGCAGATAAGATAGGCCTGGCGGAGGTATTGAAGAGTCTGCCCGAAGAGGACAGGCTTATTATCCAGCTGCGTTTCTATGGGGGCAAGACCCAGAGCGATACGGCAAAACTGCTCCATACCACGCAGGTACAGATCTCACGGAGGGAGCGCAAGATACTAAAGGTGATGCGGGACAGGCTGTTGGACGAATGATGGACAGAGCGGCCAAATCTGAGAGAAAAAACCGGGCAAAAGGACGAACCGGAAAATAATTCAAAAAAAGTGAAAAAAGGACTTGCTTTTTGAGGGGGGCTGTGCTAAAATACATTACTGTCAGGCGGACGTCTGGCACAAATACCTCCCAAAAAGCGACAGGAAAAGTACGAAGGTCGATTGGTTCTCCTAAGAACTTCAAAAAACCTTCAAAAAAGTGCTTGACAATCTGGTGCTTCGGTGGTAAACTAAATAAGCTGTCAGCCACAAGGCTGAGGCGCCACAGGACCTTGAAAATTGAACAATATCGAAAAACTTGTAACGGAACCTATTTTCG
>ERZ1027171.838-NODE-838-length-11790-cov-6.926630_pt1 | contig 11790 bp, 14 predicted proteins | sample MGYA00519274_ERZ1027171 | MGnify/ENA primary metagenome ERZ1027171 (study PRJEB26926, sample SAMN06164681) | human gut metagenome | biome: ENVO:00009003; feature: ENVO:2100002; material: ENVO:00002003 | host: Homo sapiens | place: USA | collected 2012 ... | reverse complement strand
TGTATGTACGGTTCTGCCCGTCCGTGTTGTTATTCGGTACATTGGTACTTCCTCCGCATATTTGCTTTTCTTTTGGAAGATAACATTCTTCATTTAGACGCTCTAAGACATCCGCATCAGATCCTCGACAGTTGTATGCAGAGATTGTGCAATACGGCGCAACTCATACAAATGAAATGCCGCAGGGTCATTAAAGCGATTGTACAGAGTCGCCAGCGATATGTCCGTTCGCTTAGCCAACTGCTCTTTGGAGACTCCCCAAATGTCCATACCACGCTTGATATTCGCAATCAGATATGTATTCTGTTTTTGCTCGTCTGTTTGTCGCAATCTTGGCATAGCACAATCCCCCTTAGAGTTAATTTATAGCACTCTCCAATAACTGTGTAATATCACAGTTATATACAGTAGCTATTCTCTTTAACATCTCTATTCTTGGTTTGCTTGCACCTGATTCCCACATAGAAATTGTTGACTGACAAACACCTAACTCTTTTGCTGCCATATCTTGAGTTAACCCTGCGTTTTTTCTTAAACTAGCTAACAATGCTTCCATATCGCACCTCTATCAAGTTTGTTGATATTATAATATATCAATAAACTTGATATGTCAATACTTTTTATCAATTTTATCGATAAAAGATTGATATATATCATCTCATCAATTATATTGATATATAATAGGATGGTGTATTTATGGTCAATAGAATAAAAGAACTTCGACAAAAACTCGGAATTACACAAAGAGAATTAGCAAAGCATTTAGGCATCGCACAAAACACGCTTTCTTATTGGGAAAACGGAAAATTTGATATTGACAACGCTAGTCTTTGTAGAATCGCTGACTATTTTCATGTAACTATTGATTATTTACTGGGGCAAAACAATTCACCTATTGATGTCATTAATTCTATTTCCACTGAAAATTTATTTGGTCAAAATGATGAAATCCTCAATTCTCGTCGTACTCTAACAAACGATGAAAAAGAACTAATAAAAAAATACCGCCTTTTAGACCAACACGGCCAAAAAGCGGTAAATAGTGTTTTAGATGTAGAATTTGAGCGGTGCTCAAAAGCAAGTAGCCCGAGTAATCTTGTCGAGATTCCGTATGTTGCCCGCTCGGGTGAACGAGGAACGGTTACGAAAACTCAAGAAGAAATTGACGAGATACTTAAAAATCTTAAGCCCGATACTTCAGGACGGTTTTAATATAATTCTCAAACTGTGCTTTCACCTGCCTTTCAAGCGGGCTTAAATAAAAGCACCCACGCCCTCGGTCTCTGAGAAAACGTTCATTACGGTTCTCTAACAACAGCATTCTTTCTAATTTGAATTCTGCTGCAATTTTGCTGATGGCACAGTATTGCACAATTTCTTCTGCAGTAAACAGTTTAAGCTCGTGCAACACGCAGGACGGCGCAAGCAACCGAGCCGCAAACATATTTGCTGCCGTTTCTTCGGGCTTGTCCTTTTTATTCGGCTCATTGTTGCGTGTTGTATATACTACACCTTCTTCTGTTCGGGAGAACCCGCTTTCAAGAATTATGTGTCCCAGCTCGTGTGCCAGTGTGAACCGAATACGGGCAGGTAACTGCGTATCATCATAGAAAATTATGTATCGGTCATTTAGGACAACCGTAAAGCCATCGCTTGTTTTCATTAAACTTTCCAGTTTTAACCGCTTGATTGTTTCCTCATTTTCTTGATAGGTATACAGCTCAATACATAATCTTCTGAGTACTGATGAGATGCTGACAGGCAATTTTGTGATGCCCATATCCAAAATCAATCGCCAAACCGCATCCCGTATCTCCGTATATCGCCTATACGGAATAATAAAGTTTTTGTTGTCTTTGTCCATTTTTATCACCTCTATTTAATCTTAGAGGTGTTTTTTTGAAAAAGATACAGGTAAATATTGGAAATAAGTTTTATAAACAAGACTCACAGACAAAACATCCATCTACATTTTGGAGTTTTTTACTTTGTGCCATCGTGTCACAAAGTTATTTTTAGTCTGTATAGAAAGGAATATCTCTATGGCGACTGCAAAAAAATTGCCCAGCGGCAACTACCGTGTCCGCGTACATATCGGCAACGGAAAATACAAATCCTTCACAGCTGAAAAGAAAGCAGATGCCGAATATGCCGCTAATTTATATTTACAAACTTATAAAGATAAATGTATTCCGTCCAAAATAACCGTTGGTGAAGCTATAGACCAATACATTGAAAGTAAAAACAATATCCTTTCCCCTTCTACAATTCGGGGGTACATTGTTATGCGAAATAATTATTTAAAAAGTATCATAGATAAACCCTTGCAAAAATTAACCGCCCAAGATGTACAAGAAGCTATCAATGAAGAAGCGAAAAACCATTCACCAAAAAGCGTAAAAAACATTTACGGACTTTTATCAACAGCTCTAAAAGGACACTCCATCTATTTTAATATTGCGCTTCCGCAAAAAGAAAAAAAGTCGATTTCCATTCCTACAGCAGAGGAGATTGGCAAAATCCTGAAATATGTTGAGGGGAAAGAAATAGAATTACCTATCTTACTATCTGCATGTTTAGGTTTACGCCGTGGAGAAATCGCGCCTTTAACTTATTCAGATATTGACTATCAACGAAAAACTATTCGAATATCAAAGTCAATGGTTTTAAATCGAGATGGGGAGTGGATTACGAAAACACCAAAAACGTACTCCAGCAACCGAACGCTCAAAATATATGACTTCATTTTAGAAAAAATTCAATATAGAGAGGAGCACGAACTCCCTCTGATTTCTTTAACGCCCAATCAAATTAGCGATGAATTTTCCTATATACTGAATCGCTTAGGGCTACCACACTTTAGATTTCACGACCTTCGCCATTATAACGCTTCGGTAATGCTTTCTTTAAATATTCCAGACAAATACGCTATGGAGCGTATGGGGCATTCCACAAATAATATGCTCAAAACTGTTTATCAACACACTATACAAGAAAAAGAAAATAGCGTTGATGCTTCGTTAAGCAATTATTTTGGCACATTATTTTCCTCAGATGGCGAGCCATAACATTTATAGTAACGCGCAAGTGTATATGCCACAAATTATGACACAAAATATATAAATGCAGTATTATCAGTAGTTTTATGCTTATATATACGGGTTCAAGTCCCATCGCTCGCACCAACAGTAAAAACCTTGCATTTTCAACAAATGCAAGGTTTTTTTGTGTATCAAGCATCCAAAAGCGTGTATATTCTAAAGTTTCAAAATGCTTTTTTGTATTTGGTACGTCTTACTTGATGATTTCCAACATAGTTGCAATGTCCTCGGTTGCCATTTCAGCTTTTGACTTTTCTATTAAAATGTTTTTTCCCGTCATTATATATGACGGCATTACTCTGATATCCGCATAATAGATTTCGCTGTTCCGCAATTTATAGGTGGAAACAGCAGGAATAACATTTTTCTTTGTTGACTTTTTCGCAATCATGTTAAAGGCTTTCTTTGCAACATCACCCATAAGCATAATAACCTTTATATTTGGAAATAAGGAAAGCTCTGCTTCTAAATAGGGTAAACTATTTTCAATACTGCTTTTGTCAACAGCATATTCTGTCTTTGGCGTTTTCACGGCATTTGTGATATAGATTCCCTTTTGCAGTATATCATGTATGGAATGCACCTCTGCTCCCGCCCCTTGCAAAAGAGGAATCGTTGTTTTCAGATAATCTGCATCAGAAGCCCCGTAGAAATCCTGTAAGGGGTCAGAGGGAACCACTTCATTTATCATAATTGCCTGAATCGCAAGCGGGGCAATATCCACGTTGTTCAGATATATCCCGTCTGCTATACCTATTTGCATTTCAAGTTCTTTTTTATATTCATATCTTTATTTTATCCCCTACTCTGCAAAAAAACTGCTGTTTTCAATTTCCCGCATCGCTTCCCGAAGAATTCGGTGCACGTCTGCACCCTGAATATCTAAATTTTCCGCCTTGAAACACTGTATCTTCGGTATGCCGTAAAAAGTCTCTGCCAAGGCGTTCACATAATTATAACCTAAGTTGCGGTCTCCAATCGGTCCGCCCGCCGTAGTTACATAAATGATGCGCTTTGCTTTGCATAAGCCGACGGGAATTCCCGCTTCGGTATACCGAAAAGTAATGCCTGTTACGGTTACATTTTCAAAATATATACGCAAAAGCGACGGAAACGCCAAATCCCAATACGGCGCGGCAATCACAATTTCATCTGCCGCCGCAAACTGCCTTGCATATTGAAACAACGGCACCGAAAAGTTCTGTGCCGCAAGCTGTGTGTTTCTTTCCTCTAACTGTTTTTGGCACAGCGGAACAAGATTTTCACGGCAGAGGCAAACTTCCGTTATTTCCCCGTCCAGCTTTTCAAGCACTTTTTGCGTCAAGGTATATGTGCGGGAATTCTGCCGCACACAGGCGTTGACAAACAATATATTTCGCATAATCGGCTCCTTTCTTATCTTACCTGTAACCAATCACGGCGTACAGCCGTTTTCTGAAAAACTTTTACAAACAGCTTTTTATTACTTCAGAAATTTTGTCCGCCTGTGCTTGTTCCAAATACGGGTGTATCGGCAGGCTCAGCACGGTTTCCGCCGCGTGCAGTGTATTGGGATACCACGCATCCGTTACCTGCAAATACGCATATGCTTTTTGCTGATGTATGCCGCGGGGATAATAAATCATAGAGGGAATGCCCTGCGCCTTGAGCGCCGTCTGTACTGCCCCGCGCGTTTCGCTGTCCCGCAGCATAATGGTATACTGCGCCCAAGCGGACGTGTATCCGTTCGGAATATAAGGGGTTACAACCGCATCTTTCAGCCGCTCTGTATACCACTGTGCCGCCTGATTGACCGCGGACAGCTCATATTCCGTAAACGCCTGAAATTTCGGCAAAAGAATCGCCGCCTGTAAAGTATCCAGCCTGGAATTTACACCGACTTCCAAATGGTCATACTTGTCTGTCTCCGACCTGCCCTGCGCACGCAGGGAACGCAGACGTGCATCCACCGCGTCGTCATCCGTAAAAATTGCGCCGCCGTCGCCGTAACAGCCCAAAGGCTTCGCAGGGAAAAAAGAAGTTGTGGAAATTTTGCCGAACGAGCATGCCCTTTTGCCGCGTATACTGCCGCCGAAGCCCTGCGCACCATCCTCCAAAATTTCCATGCCGTATTTTTCGGCAATCGGCACGAGTGCATCATAATCCGCAGGCAGACCGAACAGGTCAACGGCAAGAATCACTTTCGGCTTCCGTCTTTTTTCCGAAAGCACATGCAAAACAGCGGATTCCAACGCCTGCGGAGAGATATTAAACGTGCGCGCGTCGACGTCCACGGGAATTACCGCGGCGCCGCATAGGGAAGCCGCACCCGCAGAAGCGATATACGTAAAATTCGGAACAAATACCGCATCGCCTGCGCCGACATGCATTGCCGTCAGTGCAAGCTGTAAAGCATCTGTCCCGTTCGCACAGGAAACACAGTATTTTCGTCCTACATATGCGGCAAGTGTATTTTCCAATTCCGTTACGGGTTCCCCGAGAATAAAATCCGCCTGATGCAGCACAGACTGTATCGCCGAATCAATGTTCGGTTTCAGCCTTTGATACTGCGTTTTTAAATCTCTGAACTGCACGCTGTTCTCTCCAATCCGTTCCCGCATTTTTGATATTTTCGCCCGCAGGCGCACTGCAAATCTTCGCCGAGCGGATTTCCGCATTCACAGACCCAACCCGCGACTCTTGCAGGTACGCCGATTACAACCGCATAATCAGGCACATCGGACGCAACCACCGCCCCTGCGCCGACCAATGCCCACTTACCGATGCTGTGCCCACAGACAATTGTCGCGTTTGCACCGATGCTCGCCCCCGTTTGCACAAGCGTTTTTTTATATGCCGCCGAGTCTTTCGGATATTTCGCGCGCGGCGTAAGGTCGTTGGTAAATACACAGGACGGACCGCAGAAAACATAGTCCTCTAAGGTCACACCCGCATAAACCGAAACATTGTTCTGTATCTTCACGCCGTCGCCGACGGTTACACCGCTGCCGATATTGACATTCTGCCCCAACACACAGTTTTTTCCGACAGACGCACCGCTTTGCACATGGCAGAAATGCCATATTTTTGTACCTGCGCCGACGGTTACATTTTCATCCAAATAACTGCTTTCATGCACAAAATAGTCCTTTTTCATATTTCAAGTCACCCCTGAAAAATCGTTACGAATGCACTGTGTTTTTCTGTTTTTGCAGTATATGCAATAAACAGCCGAAGGTCAGCAAACTTGCAATGACCTCACCGCCGAAGGTCGCATACGCCGCGCCCATCATTCCGTATTTCGGAATCAGCAGAAAATTCAAAACGATATCCGATGCACACATCAGCAAACTGCAGACCACGTTCCGCCGAACCGCCTTCAGCGCCGCAAGAAAATTCACACTCAGAACACGGAACGTACCCGCGATGCAGTACCCTGCAACAAGCACCCGAAACGGGGCCGCCGCCGCGAGATACTGTTCGCCTGAAACAATCCGAATAATCCACGGCGCAAACACTATCAGCACCAGGCTGATGCAGAAATTCACCGCAAACATGCCCGCAAAGGTTTTGCGCATCGTCGTTTTCAGCCACCTCGGATTTTGACTGTGCGCCACAACGTCCGGCACAATGCATACGACCACACTGGCAGGCACGAATGCAAGGGCGTTGGGAATCAGCGTCGCCACCTTATAGACGGCTAAGGTTTCCTCCGAACCGATGAAAGCGGCAATCATGGAAATGTCTATCAAATATAAAATCTGATTCAGCGTACTGCTGATACCGTTAAAAACCGAATAATGCCAAAGTGCCTTTTTCTGTACAGCGTTTAACCTGCCCGCATGCAAAACGGCACGCAGTGTGCCGCGCATCACATACAGGATAATCAGCAAAGACAGCAATTCTGCGGCATATTTGCCGACAATCACACCGTTTACGCCCCAAACAGCGCCGCCGCAGGTGCAGACGGCAGTAAAAACGGTATGTACGGTGGTCAGTTTGGAATATACACCGAAACGGTTTTGGCTTCTGAGAACCACCAAAAACAGTGTACGCAGATATTCCAGCAAAATCAGCGGCATGTAAATACGTACATAATACCCCGCCTGTGCAAACGGCATTTTCCCCGTAAAGCTGAACCCGACAAAAACGAGCACGATACCTATGTTGGCAAGCATGCCCGCTTTGGCGCAATAACGGTAGAACTGCTCTTGCGCGGGCTTGTTACGGTTTTCCGCACCGAACTGCAATGCACCCGCAGCCAAACCGAAGCCCATAATCAAATTGGCATAAGAATGCACATTCAGCACGTAGCTGAAAATACCGTATGCATTTTGCGCCAGGATTCTGGTCAGCACCATATTGCTGAGCATAGAAACCGCTTTGTTGACCACGCTTGCGGTAAACACTTGCAGAATGCCCTTTTTCAGTCTCTGCCAAAATGTCATTACAGCCTCCAAAACCGCATGCCCGATGCGCGCAAATCATCTATACGGTAGATACTTTTTACATCCAGCAAAATTTTCTCCCTGTCGGGCAGGTTCTCCTTAAACAGCGTCCGAAGCTGCCGCACAGACAGCGCTCTGAATGCACGGTGACCAACGGCGGCAATCACACAATCCGCCTTCGGCAATTTCTCAAAAGGCGTTAATGTTACGCCGTATTCCCGCTTGACCGCCGCACTGTCCGCCCACGCGTCGGCAACAATCGGCTCTATGCCGTAAGTTCTCAGCCTGTTTATAATATCGATTACTTTGCTGTTGCGGATATCCGGGCAGTTTTCCTTAAATGTAACGCCCAAAACCACAACCGTTGCTTTTTCCCATTCCGCTTTGACCGCCCGCAATTCTCTGACCGCGGTATCGGCAACGTAGAATGCCATGCTGTCATTCACCTGTCTGCTGTCCGAAATCAGCCGGCTGCGGCAGCCGAATTTCTCCGCCGCCGCCAGCAGGTAATAGGGGTCAACGCCGATGCAGTGTCCGCCCACCAAGCCGGGGCGGAAGTCTAACGCATTCCATTTGGTACGCATTCCGGAAAGCACTTCGTCCGTATCAATGCCCCATCGGTCGCAGATTACGGCAATCTCGTTCATAAAAGCGATGTTTACATCCCGCTGGGTATTCTCAATCACCTTGACGGCTTCTGCGGTTTTTATATCGGAAACACGGTAGGTTCCCGCCTGCACGACAATATTGTATACTTTTTGAATTTCCGCCGCGGTTTCTTCATCCATGCCTGAAATAATTTTACAAACAGAGGACAGGGTGTGTACTTTATCGCCCGGATTGACGCGTTCGGGACTGTATCCGATTTTCCAGTCCGCACCGCGCGCAAGCCCCGAAGCCCTTTCGATAATCGGCGCGCAAATCTCCTCTGTCACACCGGGGTACACCGTTGTTGCAAACACAACAATCGTACCCGCCTGTAAATTTTCCCCGATGATTTCAGACGCCTTTTCCAACAGTGAAAGGTCGGGCGTGCAATCCGCCTTGACAGGCGTCGGCACTGCAACAATGATAAATCTTGCGTCTTTTAGTTTGGTCGGGTCTGCGGTAAAATCCACGGTTGTATTCCGAATGGCTTCGCCGACCTCCCGTGTGGCGTCCATCCCGTTTTTATATGCAGACACACGGCTTACATCTATATCAAAACCGATTACATCCACATGCTTGGCAAATTCGACTGCCGCAGGCAGTCCGACATAGCCGAGTCCTACCACGGCAAGCTTCTCTGTGCCTGCAACCAAGCCTTGATAAATATCCGTAAATTGCATACTCATTTTTCAAACCTTCCCCGAAAGTCAAGCGTAGAACCGCTTTCGAGCGGCAGTTTGACGGGCAGCCCCTTCTGTGCAGACTGATAAACAGCCAACACCAGCTCCAATGCCCTTCTTCCGTCCTCTCCGCTTACATACGGCGCTCTGTTATTCTTTATGGCGTCCAACATATCGGCATAAAGCGGCGTGTGCCCGTATCCGTAAATATTCGGCGGATTCTCGCCGTAAACCGCTTTCACATGTGCAGGGTCGTCCGCCCCATCCGCAAAGTTCCACTCTTCAATGATATTCACCGATTTTCCGCCTGCCTTCACGGTACCGCGTTCCCCGAAAAGATACAGCGTTTCTTCTAAATTTTTCGGATACACATTGGTCGTGCCTTCAATCACACCGTAAGCGCCGTTTCTGCATTTTATCAATGCAAGCCCCAAATCCTCCGCTTCTATAAACGGATGCTTTAAATTGTCGGTATAGGCGAATACCTCGGCTACATCCCCACCCAGCATCCAACATAACAAATCTATGCTGTGAATACACTGATTCATCAGTGCGCCGCCGTCCTGCGCCCACGTTCCGCGCCACGGCGCCTGCATATAATATTCCTCTGCTCTGTTCCAATACACACGGACAGCACCGTGCATCAATTTTCCGAATCTGCCTTCCTCCAACGCTTTGCGAATATACTGCACCGATTTGTTGAAGCGGTTTTGGTGGCTCACACAAACCAGCACGCCTTTTTCCTTTGCCGATGCAATAATGTGATCCGCATCCGCGATGGATAAAGCAATCGGTTTCTCAATAATCACGTGACACCCCGCCGCAAGACAGTCCAAAGCAATCTCGGCATGCTTGCCGCTTTCCGTCGCGATGGCTACCAGCTCGGGTTTTTCATTTATCAAAAGCGTTTTATAGTCTGTATAGAAATGTACACTGTCGGGTAGGTCAAACCTCCCCCGCATCTTCTCCTCTGCAAGGTCGCATACGGCGGCAATTTCCAAATGATTGTTTTTCGCCGCTTCTATATGATTGGGGGAAATTCTTCCGCAGCCGATTAACGCGTATCTCATTTTTATATTCTCCCGTCACTGTTTCGTCCTTGTTACGCCGATGCCTTGTATATTGTAAATTATAATCAATTTTGCCCTTTGCAGTCAACCGTCTTGGCAAGGGTTACATACTTTCATACTGCACTATTTTTCACTGCGTAAAATATCTGCCGTTTCCTGCGCGGCATCTGTTTTCACTTCTGTTTGCGCTAAAAGCCGCCCGTAAAATTCCGACACGTCTTTGTCTTTCAAAATCAACTTCACCTGCGGGTTTTCGGTGGCAATGCGGTATAATGCTTCACACATTATCCTGTCAAAATCCTCATAAGCCGCCAGTGATTTTATAAGCATATGCGTGCGCACAAAGCTTTTGCTGTCTGCCAGCGCGTCAATCAGTTCCTGCTTTTTCTGCCGTTCCAAGGTTTCGGCGGCGGGCTTATCGACCTCGCGGACTTCGTTTTGATAACGGTAATACATATCCTCTAACTTCTCGGTTTCGGCGGTTTTCAGAATGATTGCCTTTACAAGACGGTCAAGCTCCTTGCCCTCGGAATAATCCGCAGGCGCAAAGAATTTGATTCTGCGGTCACGCATCATTTTATAGACCTTGGATTTGTCTTCGGTTTCGGGATTGTACACGCCGATAGAATGCCCGCCGTAGGAATTCACCAGCTTCATGCAGGGAATATCCGTATCGCTGTCGCCGATATACACCATATTTCGAAACGGCACGCGCATTTCATAAGGGGAAAAATAATCGTTTACACCGGGGTCGTTGATATCCAACACGCCTTTGGAGATGCGAAACAAAAACTGCGTTTTGTTGGTGTAATTCACCACCTGCGCAGGCCATACCGCCACACCGCGCGCATTAAAATAAAAGGAGCTTGCATAAATTTTCTCGAACGCGTGATTTTTCGCAACTTCCGTTCCCTCAATCATTTCTTTAAGCCCCGAGGAAATGATGTAATGCTCCACAATCACGCCGTGCTCCAAACCGAACTGCCGAATCCGTTCAAACCATTCGTTCACGCCGGGAAACAGCGCCACCTGTGCGCCGTAGCGCGCAAGCGTATCTTTATTAAAAACAAAATTTCCCGTTGCCTCTTCCATCATTTTATACATATACGCAAGGTTGCCGTCCATATCGTTTTGCTCGGCAAGGGCGTTCGACTCCGACCAAAAGCTCCCGATGTCATAGCCGACGGACTGTATGTACCCCTGCGCTTGCATATCGTCGGGAGACAGCGTCTTATCGAAATCATAGCAAATTGCCAATACGGGCTTGTCCTCTTTGGTTTTGCGTGCATATTTGGTTTCAAGCATAAATAACCCTCAATTCACATTACATATTTTCCTGTGCTGTAAAAAATTCTGCATTTCCCATGTTGGACGGTATCGCGCGCCAGCGAAGTTTTTCAGCGCAAATCAAAGTCCCCTTATAATTCTCTAATTCTGATTTCGTAATATCAGCGCTGTCACACCAATAAATATATCCGTCTTTTATCAACATTGCAGAATCTAATATCTCACACGTATATCGCACATCTGTTGGAAATAATTTCATGTATTTTAATCCTGTAAATTCCAATTCCAGCATGGATAAATCCTCAAATTGGCGTTGCACGATTACGCGTAATACTCTTTGATCGTTAATGGGATACATAGATAAATCTTCTGCAACATACGCCCCGCTCACATATTTTAATTCTTTTATACAGCTGTCATGAAAATGCTGTACTCTTTCCATAAAGGATAATACATCGCGGTTGTTCGCAATCTCGTTCCACATAAGTAATTTCCTCTTTTATAATGAATCTTAGATATATAATTTTATTACTGTCTCTTATACACATCTCCGAGCCCACGAGACCGATCAGTATCT
>ERZ1027171.810-NODE-810-length-12230-cov-5.075565_pt1 | contig 12230 bp, 9 predicted proteins | sample MGYA00519274_ERZ1027171 | MGnify/ENA primary metagenome ERZ1027171 (study PRJEB26926, sample SAMN06164681) | human gut metagenome | biome: ENVO:00009003; feature: ENVO:2100002; material: ENVO:00002003 | host: Homo sapiens | place: USA | collected 2012 ... | reverse complement strand
ATATGTTATAATAATATCAAATTTTTATAATATCATTGAAAGAAGGAGGTATCTAAATGCAGACAGGCGCCCTCATCGTGGCTGCGGGGAAATCATCACGAATGGTAGACTTTAAACCCATGCTTCAGCTTGGCTCCATTTCCATCGCACAGCGCGTGATCAATAATTTCCGGCAGGCCGGAATCTCCAAAGTAGTAGTGGTAACCGGATATCATGCAGATGTTCTGGAATGCCACCTGGCTTCCAATAATGTAGTCTTTCTTCGAAATGAGAACTATGCAAACACTCATATGTTTGATTCTGTCCGAATCGGACTTGAGTATCTGAAAGACAAAGTGGATACGGTGCTCTTTACACCTGTTGATGTTCCGCTGTTCACAGCCCAGACAGTCACTCAAATGCTCTCTCTGGGGCGTCCCCTTGTAACTCCGGTCTGTAATGGCAATCCCGGTCATCCCATTCTGATCCGTTCCACACTGATTGATTCCATCCTAAGTGATGACGGAAAATCAGGACTTAAAGGTGCTGTGGATAACTGCGGGGAACCCATGTATTATCTTAATGTAAAGGATCCTGGTATTATTCATGATGCTGATACACCAGAGGATTATGCTGAACTTCTCCGCATACACAACCAGAGTCTGATCCGTTCTGAAATCCATATTCAGCTAGCCCGGGAAAAAGTTTTTTTTGATGAAAAACTCTATTCGCTGCTTACACTGATCCATGAAACAGGATCTGTCCGCGATGCCTGTGAGCGCATGCACATTTCCTATTCTACCAGCTGGAACCTGATCCATACCCTGGAATCACAGCTTCATGAACCTCTGATCATCAGAAGCCAGGGCGGTACAAGGGGAAGCCATAGCGAACTGACACCATACGGCGAAGAATTTCTGAAACGATATGCCCGTTTTTCAGAAGAAACACGTTCCTGTTCAAAAAAAATATTTGAAGAATGTTTCGGAGGGTTTTTAAATGCGTAACCTTTATCTGGTCCGGCATGGAAAACCACAGTATCCGGATGAACATTCTTACTGTGTAGGACAGACAGATTTCTCTCTATCCATGCTTGGACATCTGCAGGCAGTCCTTCTTAATGAAGAATTGTCCGATAAAATATCAGGGGTATACTGCAGTCCTTTGTTAAGAACTGTTGAGACAGCAGGCCATATGGCACCTGAGCTTCCACATATCATTGTTTCTGATCTGTCAGAACGAAATCTGGGAGAATGGGATGGCCTTTCTTTTGATGAAATACGCCAGAGATGGCCGGACATTTATAAAGCGCGTGGGAATAACCCTGATCATCCGATCCCGGGAGCAGAAACTCCTGCTGCATCTGGTTTTCGCTTTTCGCAGGCAGTTCATAAGATTCTTTGCGCTTCTGAAGGTGATATTGCAGTGGTAACTCATACAGATGTAATCTCTTCTTATTTACATGCATTACATTCTGATATGTACAGCAGGCAGCAGTTTCGTCTGCCCTGCGGCTCTTACTATCATCTGGAAGTGAATGAAAAAAATAATATTTCTTTCTCTGATCCCAGTTATATACTGCCTCATCCTGAATTAAATGACGGACTATGTCTCAGGCTTCGCAATGCTGTTTCTCTGCCCCGTCATGTACAAGCTCACAGTGATGCTGTTACTGAACTTGCCTGTTGTTTATGCAATATGCTGGAATCCAATGGTTATATCTTTGACCAGAAGCTTGTTCGCTCCGGTGCACTTCTGCATGATATTGCCAGACTTCAGAGGCATCACGCGAAAACAGGCGGTGAACTTTTCTTACAGTTAGGTTATCCTGAGATCAGCCAGATCATTTCACAGCACCATGGTCTGTTGGAAGCCACGCTGGATGAAGCAGCTATTGTATTTCTGGCTGATAAACTGATTCAGGAAACACAGCGTGTAACCATAGAAAAAAGATTTGCCGACAGCATGAGTAAATGCAAAAGTCCGGAAGCTCGCAAAGCTCATGAGCAGCAGTTAGAACAAGCCCGCAAACTGCAGGACATTATACAATCACTCTGCCATATCACGCTTTAGTTCAGGCGGGCAGACGTACACAACTGGAGCAGAAAAATCACTTAATTTAGTTAGGAGGTATTTTATTATATGAGAACATTATTTCAGACAATAAAACAACAATTCCTGGAGGGAAACGATCTTGTACTTGTTTCCGTTACAGCATCCTCAGGGTCTACACCAAGAGGTGCCGGTTCCCGCATGCTGGTCGGAAAAAACGGCAGAATTTCCGGAACCATCGGAGGTGGAGCTGTAGAATATCGTGCTGAATGTATGGCATTGGATATTCTTGAAAAAAAGGAATCCTGCGAGCATGAATTCCGGCTGAATCATAAAGATGTTGAAAATATTGGTATGATCTGTGGTGGTGATGTTACGGCCTTTTTCCAGTATCTTGATCATAACGATCCGATTATTATGGAAATCACGGAAACTGCTGAAAAATTCTATGAAGAGCGAAAAGATTTCTGGCTGATTTGCGATCTTCTCACCACCTCCGGTGTGAGCCTTTACAGTCCTGCATGCGGTCTCATCGGAACTGCCAATGTTCCTTCTTCTGTATTATCTTCTTTGTCTCTAAAGCCACACCGATATCACAGTGAAGATTATGATCTGTTTTCTGAACAGATTGGAACCTCAGGAACTGTCTATGTATTCGGCGGCGGACATGTCTCACAAAAGCTTGTCCCAATCCTTGCAAGCGTTGATTTTCGCTGTGTTGTCCTGGATGACCGGCCGGAATTTACAAATCCTGCTCTTTTCCCAGGAGCAGTTGAAACAATACTTTGTGATTTCAACCATCTGGACCAGTATGTTTCTATTACAGCTGCTGATTATTGCTGCGTCATGACACGTGGACATTCCTATGATACCATTGTACAGGCACAGCTTCTCGCTACACCTGCATGTTATATAGGCGTCATTGGAAGCCGTGCAAAAAAAGCTGCTGTATTTCGCCGTCTGATTGAAGAATACAACATTAATGAACAAGATTTAAACCGTATCATCTCACCTATAGGACTGGAGATCAAAGCAGAAACACCGGCTGAAATCGCCATCTCCATCACAGGACAGATGATCCAGGTTCGCGCTGACAGAAAGGATACATCAAAATGATGGCAAAATCAGTATATAAAACTGTAATATTTGGTGCCGGACAAATTGGACAAATGACCGCAAGACTTCTCAGCAGTCCCTGTCAGCTCCTGTGCTTTGCTGATAATGACCCCCATAAACACGGATCATATATTGGAAATATTCCAGTCTGTTCTCCGGATACTGCAGCAGCACTTCTCCCGGATCTGGTCATCCTGGGAGTTCTGGATGAAGAACGGCGCAATTCTATGATAAAGCAGATGGAAAACTTAGGTTATCACGGACCTTTTCGTGATCCCTCCGTCCTTCGCATGTTTGACGCACGGGTTGCTGTTATGCGTCTTTTATCTGAGCAGATCTATCAATTGGATATTCCGGGAAATGTTGCAGAACTAGGTGTTTTTCGAGGTGAATTTTCTTCCCTGATCAGTGCAGCCTTTCCAGACCGAAAAATCCATCTTTTTGATACTTTTGAGGGATTTTCAGAAAAGGATATCACAATAGAAGCCTCCGGTAATCTGTCCCGTGCCAAAACAGGTGATTTTTCTTCTACTGATATTGACTCTGTTCTTCATGTTATGCCTAATCCTACACGTACTGTGATCCACAAAGGATGGTTTCCGGATACCTTTTCCGATGTCACAGATGAAACTTTTTGTTTTGTATCTCTGGACGCAGATCTCTATGCTCCAACTGCAGCCGCACTTCCTCTGTTCTATGAACGCCTGGCCACCGGAGGAGTTCTCCTGATCCACGATGTGTACAGTACACAGTTTTCCGGATGTCGAAAAGCGGTCGGGGAATTCTGTCTGAAAAACCATCTGTTTGCAGATCCTGTATGCGATCTGCATGGAAGCGCAATGATCCGAAAATTATAAAAGGAAACGCCGGAACCGGTATTTACCGGAACCAGCGTTTCTTTTTCATTTATTTATTGTATAGCCCTTTTCCACGTCCATGCCTAACCTTTATAAAATTCCTTTCAGAACATTTTCCAACGCTTCTCATGGAAGTAATTTCAGGACTGGCCAATCAAAAAAATAACCGCTAGAAGCCTTGATTTCTAGCGGTTCTACGTGCGTTAGAGGTTGCTGCGTGCCAGTGGCACGCGTTTAGCAACGACCGGAGCGAAGCGTAGATCGAACCCGTTCGAGTCCGACCCGTACTCGAATAAAAAAATAAGACAGTGCATTTGCACTGTCTTATTTTTTATTAGCGTGCGTTAGAGGATTCGAACCCCCGGCCTTTTGGTCCGTAGCCAAACGCTCTATCCAGCTGAGCTAAACGCACATCCTTGTGAAGTTCTTATCTCGTGTCCCTCACAACAATGAGTATTCTACTCTATACTGGAGCATTTGTCAACACTTTTTTTGAATTTTTTATTTTTTTCTTTTGATTCGCAAAATTATAACAATTTACAACTATTCTGTAATGATATCAGTACACAGGTACACCAAAATACCATCGCAGTCCTGTTTTCATTAATTCCGCCGCAAAGCCTCGATCGGGCTCAGTTTTGCTGCTTTCTTCGCAGGATAAATTCCAAAGAATACTCCTACTGCACAGGAAAACAAAGTCGCCGCCATAATTGTACTCAGGCTGATTCCCGGAGTGATGGACATTCCCATACTGCTGCTTATGATTGAACAGATCACATATCCGCCAATCACACCCAGAACAATTCCTATCACCCCTCCAATCACCGTCAGAATTGCCGCCTCTGCCAGAAACTGCATCATAATAGAAGAGGTTTTCGCTCCCAGTGACTTACGGATACCAATCTCTCTGGTACGTTCTGTTACGGAAACCAGCATAATATTCATAACGCCGATACCGCCAACCAGAAGGGAAATTCCCGCCACAAAGGAGATAAAAGCAGTCACCATATCCAGCATCTGATTCATAGAGCTCATAATATCCTGAAAGCTCTGTACCTGAAAGTAATCTTTTCCTGCACACTGATGTCTTTTTTCCATCAGTTTTACCACTTTGTCAGCAACATCCTGACTGTTTAAGCTCTTATCTGCCTGCATTGTTACTGAGAAAAAGTAATCGGATACACCGGTGAATTCATTCATTGTAGTATAGGGAACATTAATAGTCACCGGCATTCCCTCATAAGTATAACTGACAAAGGTTCCATTTTCTTTCTGGGTTGTCACCCCGCAGATACGAAGACTTTTGGTCAGTCCATAACAATTGACATCTACAGTCATTCCAACCACATCATCTGTGCCAAAGAGTCTTTTTGCATCTGCATCGGAAAGCACACAGACATTTTTTGCTTCCTGAACTTCATTTTCTCCGAAATATACTCCATGCTTCATGGTGGCATTATTTAACAGCTTTGCATCCGGTCCCTCACCCGTCAGCATAAGAGAAAAATTTCCCTTACCTGTGGTAGTTTCTCCACTGAATGAATCCGAAACATTTACTCCTTCTATACCGTCTACCGCCCGGATTGCTTCCACATCATCCGCAGTGATCCACTCCTCATCTGTCTGTGCCTCATCGCTGACACTGATGGCAATCTGCCCGCCGCCGATATCATCAATTTCACTGTTCATCTGGTTCTTGGTTCCTTCACCCACAGATACAATGACAATTACAGAAGCAATGCCAATGATAATGCCAAGCATAGTCAGAAAAGAACGTCCCTTATTTGCCATAATGTTATGGACTGCCATCTTGATATATTCATACAGATTACTCATCGGCATCCTCTCCTGTCTGTTCAGGAACTGCCTGTACTTCCATTCCCTCTGTGTAATCACCCAGATCTGCGATTACTTCTTCTCCTTCTTTGATTCCGTCCGTAATTTCCACATAATCCTCTGAGCTGATTCCTGTGGTAATATTTCTCTTTGTCACCAGTCCATCTTCTATCACATAGCAGAAGGAGCCTTCTTTTCCGATATTGACCACTTCCACAGGAAGAGTCACCACATTTTTCGCAGAAGCCGCATAAATCTTAACCTTTGCATCTACTCCCAGGAAAATATCTTCATCCGGATTATCAATGCTTACTGTTGCTGAAATGACCGGCGTTCCTTTTTCATTCTGCACCGCAATATGACTCATTTTTGTTACAGTACCCTGATAAGTATTATCCCCCAAGGTAATCTCAACAGACTGCCCCTCTTTCACTGTATTATAATCATATTTAGAGAGAGTCACATCCACACTTGCCTTGTCTGCATTCTCAATAGTAAACAGTTCCATACCCTGAGTAACTGCTGCTCCCTGCTTAATATCTGCCTTGGATATGATTCCGTTAAATTCCGCGGTGATTCCTTTCTTTCCTTCCTTCACCAGCTCCTCGGCTGATTTTGCGTCCAGTTCGGAAAGATTATCTGTTACTTTCAGTTTCTCTTTTTCTTCTTTTGTCAGGCTTGTGGAATCTGCCTCTGCGATAGCTTTCTCAGAAGCCAGATCTGACTGAAGCTCTGCAAGTTCATCGCTTGCTGTCTCAAGTGCACTTTCCAGAGCAGAAGTATCCGCAGTTACTGTCCCGCCATCACTTCCACTGTAATCATATCCGTAGGAGGAAGAATCTTCCCCATCGCTGTCATCTGCATCTGAACCGTCTGAAATTCCCCATGAGTAATCTGCACTGCTTTCTGTGAAATCAGAAAGTACCGGCATTTTCGGTGTCTGCTGCTTAAGATCATTATAAGTCTGCTGTGCCTGCTGCATTGCGAGCTGTGCCTGTGTTCTTGCAGCCTCCGCATTATCCAGAGCCTGTGTATTCTCATCTGAAGGGTCTGCCTGCCATGTTGCAAATGCCATCTGATATGTGGTGTCTGCCTGATTATAATCGCTTTGTGCCTGATTATACTGTGCATTCAGATCTGAGAGCTGCTGCTGGTACTGCGGAAGAGTCTCCGTCTTGTATGTATAAAGTGCGGCCTGATATTTACTCTGGATTTCCTCCTGTTTCTTTGCCTCTGCCTGGGCTTTTGCCTGAGCTTCCTGCTGCTGTGCCTGAGCCTGAGCTGCTGCCTGTGCGGATGCCTGAGCTGCCGCTTCACGCTGTGCCGCTGCTGCTGCCGCTGAAATCTGTGATTTCAGAGACGAGACATAAGCTTTTTTATCCTTTATTTTCTTCTCAAGCTCCTGAACATTCTTTTTGGCATCCTTCTGCTTCTTCTCTGCTTTGTAAGATTTATTTCTTGTATCCTTTGTATCATACTTTGTTGATTTCAGATTCAGTTCTGCTTTCCGATTATCTTTCTCCAGATCCTCTGTATTAAACTCGATCAGTTTTGTTCCCTTTTTCACCACATCTCCCTGGGCAAAAGAAACCGTTTTCAGCTCTGCATTTACAGGAGAATAATAGGTCTTCTCCTCTTCACTTCCCACTGTTCCTGTAGCATCTACAATTTCCTCAACATCACCCTTCTCTGCAATTACCACCTGAACCTGCGGGATCTGATTTTCTGTGGAATTCCTCTGACCTGCTACTGTAACTCCGCCGGCAACAACGAGAACAGCAGCTGCTCCAATAATAATTTTCTTTTTACTTTTCTTTTTTTTCATAATATTTGTCTCCTTGTAACCGGGTTTATGCATCCAGCTGATTTTTTATATATTCTTCTTTCCCATAGTTTTTATTGATAAAATCTGACTCTATCTTTCCATCCATAATTCTGACTACACGCCTTGCCTGAGCAGCAATCCCATTATCATGTGTGATCAATATGACCGTTTTTCCCTGCTCGTGCATACTTTTAAGAATCTGAAGAATCTCCTTACTGGATGCAGAATCCAGATTTCCTGTAGGTTCATCTGCCAGGATCACCGGTGGCTGGGCCGCGATTGCTCTTGCAATAGCCACCCTCTGCTGCTGTCCTCCTGACATTTCATTTGGTCTGTGATCCATACGTTTCTCAAGCCCTACCATGGTCAGTGACTCTACTGCCAGCTTATGTCTCGTTTTTCTGTCTACCCCTCTGTAAACCAGCGGTAGTTCCACATTTTCAATTGCAGTCAGATTTGAGATCAGATTAAATCCCTGAAAAATAAATCCGATCTCCCGGTTTCTGACTTCTGAGAGTTCATTGTCTTCCATTGTGGACACATCAGTTCCATTCAGAAAATATTCGCCGGATGTAGGCACATCCAGACAACCCAGCATATTCATAAATGTAGACTTTCCTGAACCTGACTGTCCGATAATAGCAACAAACTCACCCTTATTAATTTCCAGATTAATATGATCCAGCGCCCGTACTTCATTCTCGCCGGGATTATATATTTTACACAAATCTTTTACTCTGATCAGCGCTTCCTCCATCTTTCCCTCCCGTCTATTAAATATCCTGCTCCAATCCAGATCTTACAGAATCGCAACCTGTCTTTCGTAAGATATCAGAAATACCTTTTACAATCATAACCTCACTTATATGTTAAAAGGGCAGCGCTTCAGTTTTCCAAAAGCTCTGCCCTTATCTGCGGAATCTGCAAGTCTCTGTTATCAGAAACGATACAGCTTCCACGATTTCTTCATATTTTTATTCCGCATCTGCCTGACTTTTTATGCTTCCAGCAGAAATGCCTTATATGCTTTCTTAGCTTCGTAAATATCTGCCTTACTTGTCACTTCCCATGGTGCATGCATACTGAGCACTGCCACACCGCTGTCAATGACTTCCATTCCATAAAGTGCTGCGATATAAGCGATTGTTCCGCCTCCGCCTACATCAACTTTACCAAGCTCAGCTGTCTGGAACGCAACTTCATGGCTGTCAAAAATATTTCTGACTCTTGCCACATATTCTGCATTTGCATCATTCGAGCCGGATTTACCTCTTGCTCCGGTAAATTTATTTAATACGATACCTCTTCCAAGATAAGCTGCATTCTTTTTCTCAAATGCCTCCCCATAAGCCGGATCATAGCCTGCACTTACATCAGAGGAAAGCATACTGGAATTCTTCAGAGTTCTTCTCAATCTCAGATCACTGTAGCATCCCATTGCATCCAGAAGTTCAGCCACTGCGTTCTCAAAGAAACGTGACTGCATACCGGTTGCACCTACGCTTCCAATCTCTTCTTTATCAGTAAACAGACAGCAGGAAGTGTGTTTCGGGGTGTCCATCCCAAGCATTGCAAGCAGAGAAGTATATGCGCACACTCTGTCATCCTGTCCATAAGCAGCGATCATACTTCTGTCCAGACCACACTCTCTTGCCTTTCCTGCCGGTACGATCTCCAGCTCTGCAGAAAGAAAATCTTCCTCTTCCATATCATACTTCTCTTTAAGGATATTCAGTACATTCTGTTTTACTGCCTCTTTCTTCTTATCATCTTCCAGGTCTTTCAGTGGTCTGCTGCCGATCAGGATGTCCAGATTCTCTCCCTCGATCACTTCTGCCGCTTTTTTCTGCATCTGCTTTCCTGCAAGATGGATCAGAAGGTCTGTGATATATACGATCGGATCATCCTCATCCTCACCGATATTTACTTCTGCTGTACTTCCGTCTTTCTTTACCACTACGCCATGAATTGCCAGGGGAAGAGTCACCCACTGGTATTTCTTAACACCGCCATAATAATGGGTATCCAGATATGCAAGATCCGTATCCTCATATAATGGATTCTGTTTGACATCAAGACGTGGAGAATCAATGTGTGCTCCCAGAATATTCATTCCCTCAGAAATATCATCCTGTCCGATATGAAACAGTGCAATGATCTTCTTCATTCCGACTGTATAAACTTTATCTCCTGCTTTCAGTTTCTCACCCTTCGCAGTCTTCTCTTCCAGAGATTCATAACCTGCTGCCCGTGCTTCTCTGATGATCTGCGTCACACATTCACGCTCTGTTTTTCCCACATTAAGAAAATTGCGATACGCTTTTGCAACCTGCTCCAGTTCTTTTTCTTCTGCTTCTGTATAAGAAAGCCATGCATTTCTACGTTCCATTTACTGTTCCGCCTTTCTTTATGACTGTCATTCATAGTATTGCTTTGATAACGGTAACTATTCATCAGTTCGCTATTATGTAATGATATTGAACAATTACCTGTTTTTCATTATAAAACATCCTCTGAAAATTTTCCATATGATTAATATTTATTTGTCAGTGGACATTATGATTCATTTCCGCTATAGTTGATGGCAGGTTAATGTTTCTCCTCTCAAATTCATTATTTGCGAGGATTATTATAAAAATATCTGCAATACCAGGAGGTTCTGTCATGAAAAATTCAGAGGAACTGCGTCAGCAGCTTCGTTCCATAAACCGCAAAAGTTATCCGGCATATAAAGGGCTGAAAGGTCTGTATCATTTTGGAAATTATATTCTGTCCATCGACCATGTGCAGGGAGATCCTTTTGCTTCTCCCTCTCATGTCAGCATTCAGATTTCACACAGAGATACCGGATTTCCCGTCGAATATTATAAAGATACACTTACCGGGACTACTCTTTGCGACTATCTTACACGTCAGTTTGAAAAACAGGTCAGTCAGTACAGCTTTCGTGCAAAAGGCTCCGGCAAAAGCGGCCTGCTCACTGCCAGTCATTGTGGTCAGGAGATTCTTTCCCGGACAGCCTGTGAAATAACAGAAAAAGGCATAACCGCCCGCTTTTTTGTGGGCTTCCCTGCTAATGGCCGCACGATCAATGCCACTGAACTGGAGAAAATCCTTTTTGATTTTCTGCCTGTATGCATTCAAAAATCCTTTTTCTACTCCAGCCTTAATGCAAAGGAATTACAGAATTATATAGAGCTTGCAGAGGATCAGGAATTTATCCGTCAGACGCTGCCCGCAAAAAATCTCTGCGCATTCATAGCCGATGGCTCCATCCTCCCAAGAGAAAGCGGTATTTCCTCCCGCCCTATGAAAGCTTCCATTCCCTTTACTTCTCCGGACAGTCTGCGCATTTCCATAAATCTTCCCCATAAAGGAAAAATCACAGGCATGGGGATTCCAAAGGGAATCACTCTGATCGTAGGCGGTGGATATCATGGCAAATCCACGCTTCTGAATGCACTTGAACTTGGTGTATACAATCATATCCCCGGAGATGGACGTGAATACGTGATCACAGATGCAACTGCTGTCAAACTGCGTTCAGAAGATGGCCGTTTTATCAAGGATGTGGATATTTCCATGTTTATAAATGATCTTCCAAACAAGAAAGATACCCGCTGTTTCTCTACACTGGATGCCAGTGGAAGCACTTCCCAGGCAGCCGGTATCGTAGAAAGCATGGAAGCCGGAAGCCACCTTTTTCTTCTTGACGAAGACACCTCCGCAACTAACTTCATGGTTCGTGATGCTTTCATGCAACAGGTTATCCAGCGTGAGAAAGAGCCGATCACTCCGTTTCTGGAACGTGCAGAAGATCTTTATAAAAAAGCAGGGATTTCTACAATTCTTGTTGCCGGTAGTTCCGGGGCATTCTTTCATATTGCAGATACAATTATCCAGATGGACAATTACGTTCCAAAAGATATTACAGCTTCTGTCAAAAAATTATGCAGCCAATATCCTCTGCCTGCTGTTTCAGTTACTGATTTTCAGCTTCCGCACAGCCATCGCATTATGAGCAGACCTGCCGAATCTTCTAAGCGCCTCATACATAACAGTCGTGGAAATCATTCCGATTCCGGTGCCGCAAAACCTGAGCGCCTGAAAACCAGAATCTCCGGAACAGATGGCTTCTCTCTCGGCAGACAGGAGATTGATCTCCGCTATACAGAACAGCTTATTGACGCAGAACAGACCGCTGCCTTAGGTCTCCTGCTGAAATATGCAGTTGAACATCTGGCAGACGGCAGACGTACCCTGCCTGAGATTGTGCAGTTTCTTTGGAAAAATCTCTCTTTACATGGTCTGTCCTTCTTTACGGAGAATCAAAAAATTTCCTGTGGTTACGCTACTCCCCGTATTCAGGAAATTTATGCCTGTCTTAATCGTTACAGAGGTTTATAAGAAAGAATCCTGCTTCAGTGACATAATAAAATCACCGCTTCTCCGTCGATCTTGTCGGCTAAGCGGTGATTCACGTTCATTTTACACTTTTTAGGGAAAGGAAAGATTTTCTCTTAAGGTACGTCATTTCCCTGTCTCTTATACACATCTGACGCTGC
>ERZ1027171.802-NODE-802-length-12317-cov-6.501060_pt1 | contig 12317 bp, 12 predicted proteins | sample MGYA00519274_ERZ1027171 | MGnify/ENA primary metagenome ERZ1027171 (study PRJEB26926, sample SAMN06164681) | human gut metagenome | biome: ENVO:00009003; feature: ENVO:2100002; material: ENVO:00002003 | host: Homo sapiens | place: USA | collected 2012 ... | reverse complement strand
GGCATACGAGATACTGATCGGTCTCGTGGGTTCGGAGATGTGTATAAGAGACAGAAGCGATAAAATATGAAAACAGAATATGGTTCAAATGCCGTTTTTTGAAATCGGCAGAACAGAAACCGGAGGAAGAGAAAGGTGAAAAAATCATTGAAGGTCTTTTTGATTGTTTTAGCAGTCCTGATTGCGGTGCTCGGCGGATTTTATCTGCTGATTACACATGATTTTAAGGATGATGTTGTGGATGTAGCGGCAATCGGTACGTCGGATACGGTTCGCAATCCGTACATTGTGCCCACAGGTGAAACCATGATTTCCGCACACCGTTCGGGCGGCGGTATCGCCCCCGAAAACACCATGATGGCATTCAAAAACTGCGTGGAAAACGGCAGCTTTGCCATCGATATTTTTGAATTCGATTTGCATATTACCAAGGATGGGCAGCTGATTTTACTGCACGACGGCAATTTTGACCGCACAAGCGATTCTGTGGAAGTCTTCGGCGAAGAAGAGGTTTTGCCGAGTGAAAAAACCTATGACGAACTGCGCGTGCTTAATCTCGGTGAAAACTTCACAACCGATTCGGGCGAAACGCCGTATAAAGGCTTACGCGGCGCGGACATTCCCGAAGATTTAAAGGTTGTCCGTTTGCAGGATATTTTCGATTACCTTGCACCGTACGGCGATTACAGCTTTATTATTGAAATTAAAGACGGCGATGACCTGGGCAGACAAGCGACAGATGCGCTGTATTCCGTCTTAAAGGAATATGACATGCTGTCCCGCGTGGTGGTCGGTACATTTAACGGCGAAATCAGCGAATACATGGACGAACAGTACCCGGATATGCTTCGCTCGGCAGGCATCAAAGAGGTGGCAGGCTTCTATTTCGACAGCCTGTTTAACCGTGACCGTGCAGACGGCTATTACAAATTCAAGGCACTGCAAATCCCTGATGACGATTACATCTTTAATCTCGGTACTTCCCGACTTATAAATTATGCGCACAAGCACAATATTGCCGTGCAGTATTGGACCATTAACGACCCTGAAGACGTGAAGCATTTGGCGTCTGTCGGCGCGGATGCAATCATGAGCGATAATCCCGATATGGTATATGAAATTCTGCGCGGGGATAAAGCCTAAATCAAACAATTTAAATTCAGTTGAAAAGACAGCAGAGAAACGCTTTGCTGTCTTTTTTTGTATGTCGTAAGCTGTTTGCACAAGGTTGGATTTCGCGAAAACCAACGGCGAATCACAACCCGTAGGGGCGGGTTTCCATGCCCGCCCGTGCAAAGTTGAATTCTGCATAAGGCCAATGGCTAACCATAACGCACGAAGCCGTACCCTCATGCCCCGCTGAATAATAAATTTACTCTGTTCTGTATGAGATTCTTCGCTACGCTCAGAATGACAGATTTTTGCGAACCGTCCCTGCGAATCACAACAAATTCATTTTATGCAGATTCCACAGAAGGATACAGAGTTGTTTCTATATGTTCGTTAATACCGTTCCCGGGTAATAGTGCGCTAAAATTTCTTTATAATCTGCGCCTTGGCGCGCCATATAATCCGCACCGTATTGGCTCATGCCGACAAAATGCCCTTTTCCCTGCGCAGTGAAAGAAAAAGCTCCGTCTTTGTATTCCACGGCAAAAGCAGGCGAGGGCAGTCCCAAAAGTGCGCGGCACTGCTGTCCCGTCAGCGTTTTACCGCCGACAGTGACCTGCGCTATTGCGCCCGATGCACTTTCGGCATACTGCACTTCACCGAACCAGCCCGCAGGGTCCTCTCCCAGCAGTATCTCTTTTTCTGCCGACAGCTTTTGCCGAACCTCTTCGGCAGAAAGCTGTACATCACTTTGCAGGTTTGGCGAAAGTCGGTCGCCCGTGCTTGTCACGGACTGCAAATAGGGTATATCGCCGCCCCAAATCACCTGTGCGCTTTCCGTTCTTCCCGCGCATAAAGAGAAATATGCCGCTGTAACGGGCTTGCCGTCATAGGTCAGTGTTTGTCCGCTGACCGCCTGTACGGCGGCGGTGAATTTCTCCTGATACACATCGTATTTTTCACCCCATTTTTCCCGCCGTGTTGCCTCATCGTAATAGCCCTGATGCTTGCCTGTATCGTCGGTAATATCCGCATTTTCCGCTTTCCCGTCAGGCGTTTCTTTGAGGCGTATCAAATTGGTATATGCCGCCACCGCCTGCGCCTTCAGCGCTTCGTCCGAATAGTTCGGCGGCATTTCGCATGCCAGACAGCCGACCAGGTATTCGATTGTACCGACTTCTGTTACGTTTCCGCTTGCCGCCTGTAAAACACGGACGGTATCTTGCTTGCTGTCCTCTTTTGTTTTTTCTTTTTGGCTGTCGGAAAACAGGGAAAGATTTTCTTTCACATTTTCTGTGGAAAAATTGCTGAAATCGAATGCCGCAACAGGTGCGGCGAACATGGCGAGCGCCAGCACAAAACATAAAATTCCGTAGGTTTTCATAACATGCCTTCTTTCTGATTGTATGCTGTCCCTTTTGGTTGACTTTACGCAGGATTTGCGATACAATAATATATCTGTTAAAAGGGAAAGTATTTTCCTAAGGTAACCGTGTCCGAAACGAATGCGGTCTCCTTAAGATGAAGAAATTAAGTCAAAGGAGGTCCCGAGAATGGCTGACTATATTTCTCCGATTGCAAATGAGGCTCTTTCTAATTTATGCGCGGAGCTTTTGAAAAATAACCGAATCCGCATGGAGGACTACCGCCGCTTCGATGTGAAGCGCGGTCTGCGTAATGCCGACGGCACGGGCGTAATGGCGGGGCTGACGCGAGTCTGTTCCGTAGAAGGTTACTATATTGACGACGGTGAGCGTGTGCCGAAGGACGGTCGTCTTGTATACCGCGGTATTGACATGAGTGAAATTGTCAAAAACTGTGAAGCGGAAAACCGCTTCGGCTTTGAAGAGGTCGCATGGCTTTTGCTGTTCGGCGATTTGCCGACACAGGCACAGTTGGACGCCTTTTCCGCACTTTTGGCGGAATGCCGCGAACTGCCCGATGAATTCATCGAGGATATGATTATGAAAGCGCCCTCGCCTGACATTATGAATAAGGTGGCGCGCTCTGTTTTGGCGCTGTATTCTTTTGATGAAAACCCGGACGACACCTCGGTGGAAAATGTTCTGCGTCAGTCTATTCAGCTGATTGCGCAGATACCGACAATTATGGCATATGCTTATCAGGTCAAACGCAGAGCCTATGACCACAAAAGCATGTACATTCATCAAAACGATAAATCTCTTCGGACCGCGGAGTCGATTTTACATTCCATCCGTGCGGACCGCAGGTTTACGGATGAAGAAGCAAAGCTTTTGGATATTTGCATGATTATCCACGCAGAGCACGGCGGCGGCAACAACTCGACCTTTACTACACGGTGTATTACCTCTTCGGGGACGGACACCTATTCCGCTGTGGCGGCGGGCATCGGGTCTTTGAAAGGTCCGAAGCACGGTGGTGCGAATATTAAGGTACATAAAATGGTGGACGATATGAAAGCGCATATCGCAAATCCCACTGATGAAGGGCAGGTCGCCGATTACCTCGCCAAAATCATTCAGAAGCAGGCGGGAGACGGTTCGGGGCTGATATACGGCATGGGGCATGCCGTGTACACACTGTCCGACCCGCGCGCGGTTATTTTGAAACGCCGTGCGCGTGCTTACGCCGAAAAATGCGGCTGTGCAGACGATTTCCGCACTTTGGAATTGATTGAACAGCTGACGCCCGAGCTTTTCTGCAAATATAAGGGCGAAAAAAAGAAAATCTGCGCGAATGTGGATTTGTACTCCGGGTTAATCTACGATATGCTGCGCATTCCGCAAGAGCTGTTTACACCGCTGTTTATGTCCGCGCGCATTGCGGGCTGGTCGGCGCACCGCATCGAGGAGTTAACCACGGGCAGCCGCATTATGCGTCCCGCTTACAAAAATGTATCTTTGCCCAGACGGTTTGTCCCCATCGGCGAGCGTATTGACGACCATAAGGTGGCAACCGAATATATTTCGCCCGAAGAGCGGTGATTGGCTTGAAAAGAGGGAAATTCATGCAAAAGAAATTTGCAAACATAGACGTCAAAACTATGCTGGCGGCGCTTATTGCCGCACTGCTGTGCGCTGTGCCGCTTCGTACGGTGCAGTTATTTACCAACATTGAACCGCACACAGGCTTTTTTGAAGCCATTGACTGGACGGTATTCACCGTTTACGGCGTTCTGCTGTTCGGTGCGGTGCTTCTGCTCGTTTTACCGATGCTTTCCGCGCGTTTGCCTGCGTCGCGTCCTGTGATTCGGCAAAGCTATGCGCTGACCGTCGGCGGTCTCTTTTTTGCAGTCGGCATTGCGTATGATGTGATTCTTGCCGTAACGAAAATTGCCGCCGCCTTTTCCGAAGGCTTCGGCAGACAGAACGTATTTGAGATACTGTTTACAGACGGGTTGTTTGCGCTGTTTTTGCAAACGGTTTGCGGCGCGGCGGCATGCGTATATTTTGTTTTGCTGGCAATTTCTTACCTGAAAGGCAATTCGGTTTTCTGCCAATATAAACTGCTTGCCATTATGCCGCTGTTTTGGACGCTGTTCCGCTTGGTGTCGCGGTTTATGACAAAAATCAGCTTCACCCTGCTGTCCGAACTGCTCATAGAGCTTGCCATGTTAAGCTTTACGGCACTGTTTATGATGTCTTTCGCCCGGGTTTCGGCAGTCGTCAATCAAAAAGGCGAAATGAAAAAGTGCATCCGCTACGGTCTGCCCGCGGCATTTTTGGCGCTGACTGTCGGCTGTACACGCTTAATCTGCACCTTGGGCGGCAAAGCAGAGGTTCTGCCCGACGGCTTTGCGTTTTCCCTTGCGGATATCGGCTTCGGTGTGTTTGCCGTACTGTATATTTTTGTATACATGCAGTATGGACGCCCCGCGTCTGAGGACGAACAAATTCCCGCCGACGCAAAAGCAGAAACAGCCGATGACGAATCCGACGGGAAAGCTGAGGACTGAAAGACGGTATGTTTTTACAAAATGTGCAAACCGCGGCGATGCAGGTCGCTGTTCTGTATGTAATTGTCGCGGTCGGCTTTATTTGCGACCGCGTCGGACTGTATACGGAAAAAGCCGCGCGGCTGACCAACGACTTATTATTTTATATTGTTACACCCGCCATTATCGTGCAGTCCTTCACTTCGATTGTCTATACGCGGGAGTCGCTCCGAAATTTGCTTTTATCCTTCCTCGGCGGTACGGCACTGCATGTGCTCGCCATCCTGATTTCACTTCCGTTTTTCCGCAAAGGCGACAAGCACACCGCCAACGTCTACAAGTTTGCATGTGTTTACGGCAATGTCGGCTATATGGCACTGCCGCTTGCGGCGGCGGTTCTCGGGGATGAGGGTGTATTTTTCTGCTCCGGCGTATTGATTCCGTTCAATATTTTTGCGTTTACGCACGGTGTACATTTAATGTCGCGTGCATCGGGGGATAAAACAAAATTTCATGTAAAATCCCTGTTTCTGAATCCCGGCGTTATCTCCGTGCTGATTGGCTTGCCGCTGTTTTTACTGCACGTCACACTCCCGAGAATTCTCGCAGAGCCTGTGTCCTACATCGCGAGTCTGAACACACCGCTCGCCATGCTGATGTTCGGCACATATCTTTCCAAAACCGATTTGCGAAAAATGTTTCTGCGCAAAGAAACCTATTTTGTCGCGTTTTTGAAACTGCTCGTGTTGCCAGCGGTTATGCTCGGCGGACTGAAGCTTTTGGGTGTACCAAGCGTGCTCTGTACGGCGCTTCTTATCTCCGCCTCTGCCCCAACGGCAAATAATACCGTCATGTTTGCGACAAAATACGGCAACGATACAGCCGCGGCGTCACAAACCATTGCCGTTGTGAGCTTTTTATCGGTACTGACCATGCCGCTGTTCATTGCGGCGGCGCAAATGTAATATAGTATATATAAATATATTTTTGGAGGTATTTCCATGAAACTGCTTATCGCCATTGTCAACAGTGAGGATGCACCTGCTGTTTTGTCCGAATTGACCGCGGCAGGATTCAGTGTGACCAAGCTTTCCACCTCTGGCGGTTTCCTGCGCGCAGGGAACGTGACCATGCTTATCGGTATGGAAGAAGAAAAGGTTAAGGACGCGCTTTCCGTCATTGAGGAATTCAGCAGCCGCAGAAAACAGCAGGTTCCCGTGAATTCCACCTATATCGGAGATTCCCTGATTTCCGTACCCGTAGAGGTTACCGTCGGCGGCGCAACCGTATTTGTGCTGGACGTAGAGCAGTTCTATAAATTATGAGCTTACAGGATTTTCCGCTGTCCAACGGAGACAAACGGTTTCTGTCAGCGCGCATAGAAAACCGCACCCTGCCGCAGACGATTCTTTTGGAAGGCGGTTCGGAAACACATCGGCATGCACTCGCGCTGGAGCTTGCGGCGGCGATTGTCTGCACGGGGGACGGAGAACGTCCCTGCGGCGTCTGCCGCGCCTGTGTAAAATGCAAAGCAAACAGCCATCCGGATATTCAGATGTATGCGCCCGAGAAAAAAGGCACATCCTTTAAGGTGGAGACCTGCCGTGAAATCCGTCAGGATGCGTTTGTATTGCCGAATGACGGCGAATGCAAGGTGTATGTTTTGGAGGACAGCCAAGCCATGAATGACAGCAGTGAAAACGCTCTGCTGAAAATTCTGGAGGAACCGCCCGACGGCGTATATTTTATTTTAACCTGCGACAGCCGTGCGGCAATGCTGCCGACTGTGCTGTCCCGCGCGGCGGTTGTCCCCTTGTTGGGGGAAATGTCCGCCTTTTCCGAAGACGCCGTACAGGTCGCCTGCACACTCGCAAAAGCGATTGCCGAAGGCAATGAACTTTCCGTTCTGCGGGAAAGCGCGCCGCTTGAAAAAGCGCGCGAGGAAATTCGGCAGGTGCTTTTATGTCTTTCGGAGATTTTCGCGGCGGCACTGAAAGAAAAAAGCGGCGGTGCAACGGCGGAAAGCGTATACGGAGAAGCGTCTGCACAGCTTACAAAAAAACTGACTAAACCGAAAATTTATGCGCTTTGGCAGACCGCACAGACGCTGATTGCAAGCGCGGAACGCAACGCCAATGCGAATTTACTGCTGACAAGCCTTTGTTACAGGCTTCGGCAGGCAACCGAGAATTAAAACCATGGAATGATTCAACAGAGAAAGGGACGGTATTCGGCAGAGCCGTATTCCGTAGCACAGGTGAAAAATATGGCAGAAGTAGTCGGTGTCCGATTTAAAGAGGTCGGAAAGGTATATTATTTCGACCCGGATGCAAAGCCGTACAAAAAGGGTGACCGTGTCATCGTGGAAACGGCGCGCGGGGTGGAATGCGGCGAAATCGCGATGGAAAACCGCGATGTACCTGAGGAGGAAATCGTCAAGCCCTTAAAACGCATCATCCGCGCGGCAACAGAGGCGGATTTGCGCACAGTGGCGGAAAATAAGGAAAAAGAGAAAAAGGCGTTTGCGGTCGGGGAAGAGAAAATCCGTGCGCACAAGTTGCAGATGAAGCTGGTAGATGTAGAATATACCTTTGACGGCGGAAAAATTCTGTTTTACTTCACGGCGGACGGACGCGTGGACTTCCGCGAGCTGGTCAAGGATTTGGCAGGCGTGTTCCGTACCCGCATTGAACTGCGTCAAATCGGCGTGCGCGATGAATCCAAAATGGTCGGCGGCTTCGGCATTTGCGGCAGACCTTTCTGCTGTAATTCCTTTTTAGGCGATTTTCAGCCCGTGTCCATTAAAATGGCAAAGGAACAGGGGCTTTCGTTAAATCCCGTAAAAATCAGCGGTACGTGCGGACGTTTGATGTGCTGTCTTAAATATGAGCAGGAGGCGTATGAGCATCTGCTGCGCCACACCCCGAAAATCGGTGCGATTGTGGAAACACGCGAAGGCCGCGGTACAGTGGTTGATAACAATTTGCTGACGGGTATGCTCAAAATCCGTCTGGACCGCCGCCCTGACGCCGCACCCGTGCTGATTGAGCGTCACGACGTCAAACTGATTCGGGATGCACAGATTCGGGTGGATAAATCCGAATTGGAATCCCTGCGCGGCATCGAATAAAAATATTATTTTTCAGAAAGATAGCGAACCCTTGCAAAAAGGGCTTGATATTTTATGAAAGTATGATAGAATGTAAGTACATTTTAGCAAGGGAGGCTATAACGATGGCATACCATATTTCCGATGACTGCATCTCCTGCGGCGCTTGCGCGGCAGAGTGCCCGGTGGAAGCGATTTCTGAAGGGGACGGCAAATATGTAATCGACGCAGACACCTGCATCGATTGCGGTTCTTGCGCAGACACCTGCCCCGTTTCCGCACCGCAGGCTGAGTAATTCAAACCTGAAAAAGACCGCCGCTTTGCAGTGGCGGTCTTCATCTTTTTAAACTGTATTTGTCCGCTGTGCATAATTCGTGCACAGCGTTTTTTTATAAAAAGCTTCGTCAGCAAGGTTTTTTCTATATGCAGATGTATACGACTGCCCTAAATTCGTAAAATATTTTTGTTTATTTGTAAAATATACTTGACATATTGTTTTGTATAGTATATACTGCAAGTAAGAGGTGACAACATGGGAAAAAATCTGAAATTAAAATCCGCCCGTGCCGGGGCGGATATGACACAAAAAGACCTTGCCGATGCCGTCGGCGTGTCGCGGCAAACCGTCAATGCCATTGAAAAGGGCGAATACAACCCGACCATAAACCTTTGCAAAGCCATTTGCAAAGCTCTCGGCAAAACACTGAATGATTTATTTTGGGAGGATGAAACCAATGCGTAAACATAACAGCCAAAACAATTTAGATGAAATGCAGGAACAAACCCTTTTAAAAATTGAATCCCGCGGGATGTGGATTGCTTTCTACGGACTCGTGATTTCCCTTGTAGTACATCTGTTGATTGGCGGGGAACAAGTGACTTTTGCCATCGTCGGCGAAAGCATATTACTGATGATTTTATCGCTGTATATTTCTTTTTCCTGCCTGCGGCACGGGATTTGGGACAGAAGACTCCGCCCGACGCCGAAAACAAATACGGTTATATCCGCTGTTGCGAGCGCAGTCGTCGGCATCGCAATGGGCGTCCGTTCCTATTTAAATTACCATGCGGCTGTCGGCTCTGTATGTGTCTTTCTGTTGTGTACGGGAATGACCTTTGCGCTGTGCTTTGCCGCGCTCACCGCCTGCTCAAAAATCTACGAAAAGAGACAGGCCCGCTTGGAATCGGAAGAAAAAGATTCAGAGTAATTAAATTGCAGGGCGTATTGGGCGGTGTGCAGTCCGCTTAACTCGCATTGCTGTGGGTACTGAACAGTTGTCTCCGACACACAAAAACACACACGGTATCGCAAACAGATACCGTGTGTGTTTTGTTTACGGCAGAAACTGTATTTTCTGCTGTAACTTTTTTTACATCTGCTTATTTCTTTGTGCCGTTCTTTTTAGACGGCGCTTTTTTTGCTGTGCTTTTCTTCGCGGCAGGCTGTTTCGCGGAAACAGCTTCCGCCTTTTCCGCCTTGGGTGCGGCGGGCTTGGCGCTTTCTGCGGGGAATGCAGACTTCGTGTGCCAAATGTCACGTGCATAGTCGTTGATGGCACGGTCGGCGGCGAATCTGCCTGCACCCGAAATGTTCATCAAAGACATTCTGTTCCAAACGGTTCTGTCTTTAAAGGTTTCGACAGCCAGCTTCTGCGCACGGCGGTAATCCGCGAAGTCTGCCAGCACCATGTAGGGGTCGTGGTGCAGAATGGTGCCGCCGATTTCGGGGAACTGCTTGCCTGCAATGCCGTTTTGGTTGATAAAATCGATGGTTGCGCGCAGCTCGGCGTTATTGTTGTAGAAGTTGTTCGGCGTGTAGCCGCGGCGTTTCATTTCCTCGACTTCGGGGGTGGACATGCCGAAAATGAAGATGTTGTCTTCGCCGACTGCGTCGAAAATTTCTACGTTTGCGCCGTCCATCGTGCCTAAGGTGACCGCGCCGTTAATCATCAGCTTCATGTTGCCTGTGCCGCTTGCCTCGGTACCCGCCAAAGAAATCTGCTCGGAGATATCCGCCGCAGGCATCAGATTTTCCGCCATGGTGACGTTGTAATCCTCGCAGTATACGACTTTAAGTCTGCCGCGCACGTCGGGGTCGTTGTTAATCATATCGCTCAGTGCGCAGATGAATTCAATAATCTTTTTCGCCACGAAATAGCCTGAAGCCGCTTTTGCACCAAAAATATAGGTGTGCGGTGTGTATTCCGCGTTCGGATTCGCTTTAATGGTGAGATATTCTGTTAAGATATTCAGTGCGTTCAGATGCTGACGCTTGTACTCATGCAGACGCTTGACCTGTACATCGAAAATGGAGGTCGGGTCAAGCTTTATGCCAGAATTTTTATAAACCTGCTCGGCAAAACGCTCTTTATTGTGTGTTTTGATGCGCTCCAATTCTTTGAGGACACTTTCGTCGTCCTTATAATCACGCAGTTTTAAAAGCTCGTCGGCACGGTAAATAAAGCCGTCGCCGATTAACTCCTTGAGCAAATTCGTAAGCTCGGGATTTGACTGGCAGAGCCAGCGGCGGTGCGCAATGCCGTTGGTAACATTTTTGAATTTGTTGGGGGAGAGGGTATAGAAATCATGGAAGACGGTGTCTTTCAGAATTTCGCTGTGCAAAGCGGAAACACCGTTGACGGAGTGCGAGGACGCTACGCAGAGATTTGCCATGCGCACAACGCCGTTGGACATGACCGCCATGCGTTCGACTTGGTCGGCGTTGTTTGTTGCCTGCCATACGAAATTGCGGAAGCGGTTGTCAATCTCTTTGGTAATCTGCCAAATGCGCGGCATTAAGCGGCGGTACAAATCTTCGGGCCAGCATTCCAGCGCCTCTTTCATAACGGTGTGGTTGGTGTAAGCTACCGCACCTGTGACGATATTCCACGCATCGTCCCACCCGTAGCCGCATTCGTCAAGCAAAATACGCATCAGTTCGGGGACAGCCAAGGTCGGGTGGGTGTCGTTCAGATGAATGGCGACCTTTTCCGAGAAGTTATCCATTGTGCCGAAAGTACGCAGATGCTTATGCACAATATCCTGAATGGAAGCGGAAACCAAGAAATATTGCTGACGCAGACGCAGGGATTTGCCTTCGGGATGGTTGTCGGCAGGGTACAGCACCTTGGAAATGACTTCCGCCATAGCGGTTTGCTCCATGGCGCGGATGTAGTCGCCCTGATTGAACAGAGACATATCGAGCGCAGGTGCTTTTGCCGCCCACAGGCGCAGGACGGAAATGCCCTTGCCGTCTTTGCCTGCCACATACATATCATAGGGGACTGCTTTTACAGGCTTGTAGTTGACAATTTCCACGTGGTGGAATTTTTCTTCCCAGGAATCGACGACGTCGCCTTCAAAACGGACTTCAATCGCGCTTTCTTCATGGGGAACAAGCCAGACTTCGCCGCCGGGCAGCCAGAAATCGGGCAACTCGGTCTGCCAGCCGTCTACGATTCTCTGTTTGAAAATGCCTGCCTCGTAGAGAATGGAATACCCGCGTGCAGGGTAGCCCTGTGTGGCAAGTCCGTCCAGATAGCAAGCCGCCAAACGGCCCAAGCCGCCGTTGCCGAGACCCGCGTCGGGTTCACAGTCGTAAAGCGTTTCCAGCTTTACGCCGTAATCGGACAGAACGCTTTCAAAGGTTTCAGTCAGATTCAGATTGTAGAGATTGTTTTTGAGGGAACGCCCCATCAAAAACTCCATGCACAGGTAATAGACTCTTTTGGTGCCTGCTTTTGCGGCAGTTTCCGTGAATTCCGCTCTGCCCGCGCTCATCATATCGCGGACAATCAGTGCGATTGCCTTGTAGTACTGCTCGTTGGTCGCCTCCGCGGGCGAAACGCCCATGAAATGCGAAAGTTTTGCAGAAAGCAGTTCTTTTGCTTTCTTTTTCGATAATGTGTAATTCATACATTTCCTCCAAAAAAATTGAAATAAAAATGCAAAAAGACTATTTTATTTGTATATAGTATACTAAATACAAGAAAATAGCAACCACAATCGAAAAAATAATTGTATTTCAGCGATATATACAAAAACAGACGGCACACGGTTTTCGGATTCCGACGGGCAGTGCAGAATCCGATATAGGCAATTGAAAAGCCGACAGGCATATTTCAAGGGCTGTCTCTTATACACATCTCCGAGCCCACGAGCCCGATCAGTATCTCGTATGC
>ERZ1027171.795-NODE-795-length-12470-cov-6.283770_pt1 | contig 12470 bp, 8 predicted proteins | sample MGYA00519274_ERZ1027171 | MGnify/ENA primary metagenome ERZ1027171 (study PRJEB26926, sample SAMN06164681) | human gut metagenome | biome: ENVO:00009003; feature: ENVO:2100002; material: ENVO:00002003 | host: Homo sapiens | place: USA | collected 2012 ... | reverse complement strand
GATTTTAGTTTCAACTCTATTGTTGGTTATCAGTTTAGTTTCTTATGCAGCAATACAAAGTGGAGAGGCAGAAATTACTTTTGAAAACACATCACATAATTTCGGTACATTCTCTGAATCAAGTCCGAAAGTAACATGTACATTCAAATTTAAAAATACAGGAGATGGTCCATTGGTTATCCATCAGGCAATTGCATCATGTGGATGTACTGTTCCTCAGTATCCCAAGGAACCTATTAAACCGGGAGAGAGTGGACAAATCACAGTCATTTACAATGGTGCCGGCAAATTTCCGGGACACTTTAAGAAATCCATCACTATCCGCAGTAATGGGAAAAATGAAATGACACGTCTTTATATAGAAGGTGATATGCTTCCCAAAGATGCAAAACAATAAGAGACTTCCCTTTCAAGAACTCCCTAAACAGCTCTCAAAAGTTATTTAGGGAGTTCTTTTTTATCGGTGCACCTTATAATATAAGAAAAAAAGGACATTTTTCCTAAATAATAAGACACTCTTTATTCCCTAAAAATGACGTACTTTGCAACAAAATCAAAAAAATGAGAAAAGGAAACTTATTATTACTTCTCTTAATAGTGTGCTTTACTTCATGCGAAATGCTTGAATCTCACCCTTATGATGCACATATTACAGGCGAACGAGGTATAAACGCAAAAAACTGTGAGCGTATAGAAGAAGCTATGAAAGGCAAGAAAACTTTTCGTTTTGCTATGATTAGCGATACGCAGCGATGGTATGACGAGACAGAAAAAGTGGTAGAGAAAATCAATGAACGCGGAGATATCGACTTTGTTCTTCATGGTGGAGACCAATCAGACTTCGGTGCTACAAAAGAATTTCTTTGGATGCGTGATATTATGAAAGGATTCCAAATGCCTTTTGTCTGTGTTTTGGGAAACCACGATTGCCTCGGCACGGGAGAAGATGTCTATAAAGCAATCTACGGCAATCCCAACTTTGCCTTTACAGCCGGAAATGTTCGTTTCATCTGCCTCAATACCAATGCAATGGAATATGACTATTCACAACCTGTACCCGATTTTGGATTCATGGAAGATGAATTGACCAACCTTCCCGAAGGTATTGAGAAAACTGTTTTCCTGATGCATGTAAAACCGTACGAGTTTATCTTCAACAACAACGTAGCCAGAGTATTTCAGGAATATGTAAAGCAGTTCCCCAATGTACAGTTTTGCCTTTATGGACACGAACATCAACTGACAGTGGACGATTTATTCGGAGACGGAATTCTCTACTATCAATGTCCTAACATCGGAAAACGAACATATTTGGTATTTACTATTAAAGAGGGAACTCATGAATATGATTATGAAGCAGTTGAATTTTAAGATTGTCCTATTATTCCTAACAATATATGTCTGTCCCCACAGGACACTTGCACAAAAAGATACATTATTATATAGAACATTAATCCAAGACAGTATCCTTATTCCACAAAAAAGTCAAGCAACAATAGAAGAGGAAGAGGGTATCTTCACGGAAGTTCCCAAGCATTATCGTAAATACGATAAACGTGTCCACCGCTATCGCAGTGCGTGGGAAGCCTTGATTCCCACACACACAAAGATACAATATGCCGGAGGTATGGGATTACTTTCATGGGGTATCGGATGGGATTATGGAAAACGCGGACAATGGGAAACCGACCTTTTATTAGGTTTTATCCCTCGCTATTCTTCTCGTCATTTCAAAATGACAATGACATTAAAACAGAATTTTATTCCTTGGAGTGTCTACTTGGGAAAGGACTTTTCATTAGAACCGTTGACCTGCGGACTTTATTTTAATACCGTATTCAGCGATGACTTTTGGACGGAAGAACCTGACCGCTATCCACATGGATATTATGGTTTTTCCAATCGTATCCGTACCCATATATTCTTAGGACAGCGCATCCGTTTTGATGTACCCGAGAAGTATCGCAAATTCTCGAAAAGCATTACTGCTTTTTATGAAATCAGCTCATGCGACTTTTATTTAGTGAGTGCATTTACCAATAGTTATCTTACTCCCTTAGATTACCTTCGGTTATCATTTGGACTGAAATTTCAGATATTCTAATGAGATTATAGGCATGTTTCTCTAATTTTTCATTATTTTTGGGCATTTATTGTGATAAATTTCAAAAATAATAAAATAGAGAAACATGAAACAAGAACAAGAAAAGCCGGTCGGATTGCCCGAAAATGCTTTCCGTCCATTGAAACCGGGAGAAAAGTATCACCCCATCATGTCACCCGACAGACAGTACCCGGAAGTGAATGCATGGTCTGTCACCTGGGGTATTTTAATGGCTATATTATTCTCAGCAGCAGCTGCTTATCTGGGGTTAAAAGTAGGTCAGGTATTTGAAGCAGCCATACCTATTGCCATTATTGCCGTCGGTGTGTCAGGTGCAGCCAAACGAAAAAATGCATTGGGTGAAAATGTAATTATCCAATCTATCGGTGCCTGCTCAGGAGTTATCGTAGCCGGTGCCATCTTTACCCTTCCTGCCCTTTATATCTTACAAGATAAATATCCAGAGATGACTGTCAACTTCTTCCAAATGTTTGTCAGCTCATTACTAGGAGGTATTTTAGGTATTTTATTTCTGATTCCTTTCCGCAAATATTTTGTAAATGACAAACACGGCGAATACCCTTTTCCCGAAGCAACAGCCAGTACTCAAGTACTTATCTCGGGTGAAAAAAGCGGCAGTCAGGCAAAACCACTTTTATTTGCCGGGCTGATTGGTGGGCTTTATGACTTCATTGTAGCTACCTTTGGCTGGTGGAACGAGAATTTCACAACCCGCGTTTGCGGCTGGGGTGAAATGATGGCAGACAAGGCAAAAATAGTGCTTAAAATCAATACAGGTGCAGCCGTTCTCGGTTTGGGCTATATTGTCGGTCTAAAATATGCAGCCATCATCTGTGCCGGTTCATTGGTCGTATGGCTGGTTATCGTCCCGGGAATGTCGATATTGTTCGGAGACCAAGTACTGAACGCTTGGAATCCGGCTTTGACACAAACCGTCAGCGAAATGTCTCCCGAACTTATCTTTAAAGAATACGCCAAAAGTATCGGTATCGGTGGTATTGCCATGGCAGGTGTCATCGGTATCGTGCGCTCATGGGGTATCATCAAAAGTGCAGTAGGATTAGCATCCAAAGAAATGGGAGGCAAGAAAGTAGAGACCAATGTTATCCGCACACAAAAGGATCTTTCAATGAAGATTATCGCTTTCGGCTCTATCTTTACCATCCTGCTGATTTCCGTCTTTTTCTTTTTCGATGTGATGCACGGAAACGTATTGCATAGCATTGTCGCCATTTTATTGGTTGCAGGTATTGCTTTCCTGTTTACTACCGTTGCTGCCAATGCCATCGCTATTGTCGGAACCAACCCTGTATCGGGAATGACACTGATGACTTTGATTCTGGCATCTGTTGTAATGGTAGCGGTCGGTCTGAAAGGTGCGACCGGTATGGTAGCCGCCTTAGTAATGGGAGGGGTTGTTTGTACCGCACTTTCTATGGCAGGCGGATTTATTACCGACCTGAAAATCGGCTATTGGCTGGGAAGTACGCCCGCCAAACAAGAAACATGGAAGTTCCTCGGAACTCTGGTCTCTGCTGCTACCGTAGGTGGGGTAATTATGATTCTGAATAAGACTTACGGTTTTTCAAGCGGTGCTTTAGCGGCTCCTCAAGCTAATGCTATGGCAGCTGTCATCGACCCGCTGATGAACGGAGTAGGCGCACCTTGGTTGCTCTATGGTGTCGGTGCTGTATTGGCACTTGTGCTCACTTACTTCAAAGTTCCCGCATTAGCTTTCGCGCTCGGCATGTTTATTCCTTTAGAGCTTAACTTGCCGTTGCTGGTGGGTGGAGCCGTCAACTGGTATGTGACTTCCCGCAGCAAAGACGAAGCTGTCAACACGGAACGAGGCGAGAAAGGTACATTGTTGGCATCGGGCTTCATTGCAGGCGGTGCATTGATGGGAGTAGTCAGCGCAGCAATGCGTTTTGGCGGCATCAATCTGGTCAACGAGGAATGGTTGAACAATCCGTGGAGCGAAGTGGCTTCATTAGGTGCTTACATACTACTGATTATCTGGCTGGTAAAGGCAAGTATGCATATCAAGAAATAAAACAGCAGGTATATATATACTTAGGCCCATGTATGAGGGTATGCCATGTCACTTTGGCATACCCTCATTAACTAATTGCCTTCAAAACTAACAAATATGAAAAACTTAAATACAATGAAGCGACTGTTCATGATGAGCTTGCTTGCAGTCTCTACTGTTTTATCCGCACAACAATCGACAGAATTAAAATTATGGCCCAACGGTGCTCCTAATACAAACGGTATCACTACCGACGAGCAAGAACCAGAAAAGAACCGTATCTCAAATGTCACAGTCCCTACCCTCACTATTTATCCGGCTACCCAACCAAACGGTCTGGCAATCATCATGTGTCCCGGTGGCGGATACACTCGCCTGGCAATGGATCATGAAGGACATGACATGGCACAATGGTTCAATACACAAGGTATTACTTATGCAGTATTAAAATATCGCATGCCCAATGGACACAGCGATATTCCTTTAAGTGACGCTCACCAAGCAATTCGCCTGATGCGCGAGCATGCCAAAGAATGGAACTTTACCAAACTGGGAATCATGGGAGCATCTGCCGGCGGACATCTGGCAAGCACTGCAGCCACACACTATACAGCCGAAACACGCCCTGATTTTCAAATTCTTCTCTACCCCGTAGTCAGTATGAATCCGACCCTTACCCATAAAGGTTCGCATGACAATCTATTGGGCAAAAATCCTTCCAAAGAATCAGAAGCACTCTACTCCAACGAACTGCAAGTAAAAGCAGATACTCCCCCCGCTTTCATTATACACAGTAGCAATGATGAAGCCGTGCCGGTAGCTAACAGTATAAACTATTATATGGAACTAATTAAGAACAAGATTCCCGCCTCACTTCACACCTATCCCATCGGTGGACACGGCTGGGGGTTTCATGACAGTTTCCCATACAAACGCCAGTGGACCGAAGAACTGGAACAATGGCTCAAAAAAGAAATACAATAAAAAAACAGGGTGTGTCGAAAATTGACAGTATCATCAACTTGATCTGTCATTCTACGCTTTGACACACCCTATTTTCAGTCCTTTAAAAACAAATGTTTATCTCTTATTTTCTTGCTCCCAACTGTGCATCTAAATAGAACAAACCGGCTTCACCACCCAATTTGATTTTATCAACAATCCCTTGTACTGTGGCTTCTTCTTCTACTTGCTCACGAACAAATCCCCACAAGAAGTCCTGAGAAGCTTTGTCTTTTTCATCAGCAGCAACATCTACCAACTTGTCAATCAACTCAGAAACATGACATTCATGCTTATAAACATGTTCAAAGACAGCCAATGGTGATTCCCACTCTTGGGGAACAGTATCAATAGCACCCACTTTTGCCACACCACCACGTTTAAAGACGTACTGAGCCAACATATCGGCATGATCATTTTCTTCACGAGATTGAGCTTTCATCCATGCAGCAAAACCCTCATATCCTTTTGCTGCAAAAAAATAAGACATAGAAAGATAAAGGTTAGCTGACCACATCTCAGCCACAATCTGCGCATTAATAGCATCTTGTAATTTCTGCGAAATCATAATCTTAGTTTTTTAGTTAGTCATTTATCATAAATTATAGTGGCAAATATAAAATTAAATTTAATACTTTATACCGATACAAGAGTTTTTTTCTTATTTTTTTTGAATAACGCCACTTAAAGCTTTGTCATTCAAAAGAAAAGATTTATCTTTGCACCCGCTAATACGAGATATTAGCATAAATTCAAATCATTAATTATAAAAACGTTATTTAGAAAATGGCAACTAAAATCAGATTGCAAAGAAACGGACGCAAAAGCTATGCGTTTTATTCAATCGTTATCGCAGACGTAAGAGCTCCACGTGATGGTAAATTTACTGAAAAAATTGGTACTTATAACCCTAATACCAATCCTGCCACAGTAGATTTGAATTTTGAACGCGCACTTCATTGGGTAATGTGCGGTGCACAGCCTACTGATACAGTACGTAACATCCTGTCAAAAGAAGGTGTTTACATGAAAAAGCACTTGCTGGGGGGTGTTGCCAAAGGCGCATTCACAGAAGCAGAAGCTGAAGCTAAATTCGAAGCTTGGAAAAACAACAAACAATCCGGTCTGGCTACTTTGAAGGCTAAACTGGACGAAGCAAAGAAAGCTGAAGAAAAAGCTCGTTTGGAAGCTGAAAAGAAAGTAAATGAAGAAATTGCCAAGAAAGTAGCTGAAAAGAAAGCTGCTGAAGCTGCTGCCAAGGCTGAAGCAGAAGCCGCTAACGCTCCTGCTGAAGAAGCACCTGCTGCTGAAACTACTGAAGCTCCTGCTGAAGCATAACTCATTTTACTTCAAAAAGAACAGCTCCTCTGATTATATCAGAGGAGTTTTTTTATGCTCTTATCCGAAGAATCAAAGGGAGTTTATCTCATCTTCCGAAAGTCCGGTAACTTTTGCGATTTCAGCTATGGAAAGCCCGGCATTCTTTAAATTTCCTGCAATAGTTTGGGCTTTCATCCATTCACCTTTCGCAATGCCTTTCTCCATCCCTTTCGCAATGCCTTCCTCCATCCCTTTCGCAATGCCTTTCTCCATCCCTTTCGCAATGCCTTCCTCCATCCCTTTCACAAGTCCTTCCTCCATCCCTTTCACAAGTCCTTCCTCCATCCCTCTCGCAATGCCTTTCTGAATAGCTGTATCAATCACATTGTTCCAATCTCTATATACTTTCAAACTCTCCTCATAGGCATAAAGGTTCTCTTTTGAGAACTGAGCAATTTCGGCAGCCTCAAACAGCCGGTTGAACACACGTTCCTGAAGGGCAGTGGGGCGTTCCATCAAACGGGCCAGATTCTTGAGCACAAACATCCATTTATCAAACAACGTATCCAACTCCTGCTCGGTTTTATGGAATTTGGGCATTTCCAGATACACAAAAGTCAGTTTGTCAAAAAACACTTCATGAGTAGTTGTATCCATCAGCTTCACTTCATGGCGGAAGCTGGAAGACGAAACATCATCCAAGGCAAAATTCAAAATACCGATCACATACACCGCTTTCAGTTCATAGTCCCAGATTTCCCCTTTAATAGCCTGTTCCCTGATAGGATAGGTAGCATAGTAAATACTCCGGTCCTTGAAAAACTGTTGCTCCCCTCTCTGCATTTCTATCAGAATCTTTTCTCCTTTTTCATTTTCACAATAGACATCAAAGACAGCCCGGCGGTCAGTCTCTTTGCTGCCCAGATGCTCTGTGTTCAAGTAGGTGACATCCTCAATGACCTGCTTGCCGTCGAACAAGGCATTCAGGAAGCCAATAAGAATTTCTTTGTTCAAGTCGGTTCCAAACAATAATTTGAATGCAAAGTCCGTATAGGGATTTACATATCTTTCACGCAATCCTTCACTACACATAAGCGTTTGATATTTAAAGTTGTTTTAACTCTGTTGAAAGCAGTTCAATACAAAGGAACGAAAAAAAAGCGGATTTCAAGAATGTTATCTGCTAATAAATTGTTAATGTTCCAATATGTCACTCACCTCTATAGGGGGAAAGCGTTTATACAAAGACGGAAATAACTGTATAAAGAGTTTCGTAATAAAAAAGAAAAAGGGCTGTTCCGCCGGTCAACTCCTTATGTTTTTAACTTACAGTCTGTAAATATTCAAAGAAATATCATTCAACAGATTTAAGATCATTACTTTTCTACCCCCCAAAATGAGTTCACATTCTCTACTTATAAACTGTAAGCAACAATAAAGAAACGTGTCCAAAAACTAGAATGACTGCTCCGAAAAGTTACAGATAGTAACTATAACACTTAAAAGGGTCGTATCAAACTCTGTATGGAGTAATGATACGACCCTTTCTTTAGTCTTTTAGGATGCTCAAATTTCAGATTATAAGTTCATATTTTCAAAAACTGAGTTTTTGACACCCACTTTATTTATCTTCAAGTTTAAAACCTTATTTTGTTACTTCAGGTTCACCTTGCAGTTCAAATTTAGCATTTCCTAAACCTTTGAAAGTATAAGTATAAGTAAATGTTTCAAGCCCATTATACACTTTTGCAGAAATGACATAGAAACAATCAACCCCACTTACTTGCGCGCCGGCTGTAGGATACTCTGTTGCCAAGATCAGTTCAATACCCTCCTGAACCATAGACAACAAATAAGCCTCAGCCTCTTTATCATCTGCCGGAACCACCCCGTCGGGGTCATTCGAACGGCGTTTAGCCAACTGGATATTGAAGTTTACATAATAAGAGCTGCCACCGAACCAGTATTCCGAGTTTCCATATTTGGCATCCATATACCCGGCATCCTTATTCGCTTTCACCCAATTTTCCAAAATCAAATAATCTTCGGAAGCCAATGATTTCGTTACCGTCGGATCAAACAACCACTCGGTTCCATTATGTACAAAATTCACTTTTTCTTTCAGTTCAATATTGTTATTCAGAACCCATGTACCCTCCTTGAACAAATACTCGTCCACCTCCATCGTCGTTACCTTATTATAATATTTGTACATGACGGCTTTTGAATCCCCTTCCTGGGCATATGGAAATTTCTGAGCCAGGAACTGGGGCAGATAATTCTCCGGAGCATCCGAAGTGCTGAAGTTATCATGACTGCCCGGGCTTCCCATAGCGTCATAATCGGCAGGAGTCACTACAACCAATCTGCTATCTTCTTTAACCTTCCAAGCCGTTCCGTCAAACTGATACAATGCATTATAAGGCTTTTCATTCGTCGGAGCCAATACAGCCGATGAAATACTTACATTATCGAGCTGAACAGTCGTGGTTTTCGCCTTGGGCCCCTCGCCTACATAGCGGAACGCAACATAAACGCTTTTGCCATTGTATGCCTCCAGACCGGCTTTCCCTACATTCACAAAATTATCATTGTAACCGTTGGCAGGTCCTTCAGGAAAAGTAAACTGGTCTTTCACGCTAGTCCACTGTGCCATATCAATCGAACCATTTCCCGCATATGTATCGGAAACCAATACATCCAGACAATCCGCATTATAGTATCCGAACTTTATGTCGAAAGACAGTCCGGCATCTTTGCTCGTCACTGCTACTGCCGGAGAAACAAGCCAAGTATCCACCTCACCCTCAAAGCCATTGGCCGAGAATTGTGCGTAACCATTACTACTATAGTTTTTTCCCTGCCATTTTCTATCGCCTTTCAGAGTCACCTGCTCCCAGCCTTCCAACACGATATCCTCATTGACCGTAACCGACTCAAAGTCCTGAGAGTACAAGTCCTCCCCTGTAAATTCAGGATCAACATCGTCATATTTGTAATCTACCAGCACAAGATCACCTTTTGCCGCATCCTTATACTGACCGGCCAGCCACTCGGGCAATACGGTAGCCGGAGCATGTGCCGGAGCCAGGAACTTCACGGGAGAGCCTTCGCCCCACAGGGCCTCATAATCCTTATCACCCAAAGAAGTATTAGTCACTGTCCTATACTCCAGTACGTAATCGGAAGGAGTATTCTGATAGTTATAGGTCACTCCTACCGAAGAGCCTTTCCCCCATGAAGGCAGCATCTTCGCGATGATGGAAGGAACATACTTCTCGGCCGATGCAAACTCGTTCAAAGCCTTATCCGTCTTGACGGCATTCGCCAATGCTTTTTCAGCATCCGAAGTGGCAGCCTTCGCCGCCGCAGAGCTGATAGTTTCGTAATCGGCATCAGTCAGTACATATTCCGCCATCGTCTGGGTGTTCGTTGTACCTTCCGCATCGATTTCATTATAAATATCGTCCATGGGATCACATGCCGCAGCAAAGAATCCCAACAGAGACCATGCAATTAAATTATATTTTAACTTCATATTTATTGACTATTTTAGAGATTAAAAGATTACTTTAAAACCGGCAGACCATGTAGTACCGAAGCCGTAATATACCAATGCAGTTTTCCAGTCATGGTTCGTACCGTCCTTGGCATCGGCTATATATTCCGTATTAGTCAAATTATATACATTACTGTATACGATGGCACGGATATCTTTGGTGATATTGAAACGATAGTTCATACCCAAATCAATCGTACCATAATCCGGCAACTTCCAGGAGTCAATACCGGCGTCTGCTTCATTCACCCGGTTCTGAGGATCGAAGTCTGCATAGTTCTTGCCGAAGAAGTTGTAGTCGGCCGAGATTTTAAATCCTTTGAACGGTTCCCAAGAGGCGCTCAATGCGGAAGTGAGCTGTGCGGAGTTACCCACATGGACATCTTTCAGATAAGCGTCGTATGTTCCGATAGGATTATTCGCTTCATCATACATAGTGAAATGAATATCATCTTTCCATTTCCAATCGCCTAAAGAGAACATACCTTTCAATTCAAAGGACTTGACAGGACGGTAAGTCGCTTCCAGTTCCACACCCATGTGGACTGCGTCCAATCCTGTAAGGTTGGCATATTCCTGACCGATCTTACGGCGCAAGGACTTATCCATCCATTGAGTGTAATAACCATTCAATGCAATATTGACCTGTTCCGTGCTAAATCCATAACCCAATTCGAACGTAGTAATCTTTTCGTAGGGTACATCCTTTTCGGGAGCTGCCGTATTGCTTGCAAAGACAGAGTTGAAGAAAGGCGCGCGGGTAAAATATCCTGCATTGACAAATACATTGTGGTTGTCATTGAACTTATAGTTAAAACCACCCTTCACGCTCCAAGGCAGAAAATTCTGAAGGCTGGACACTCTGTCCAGTTTATCCGCACCCGTGGCAGAGTATCTTGAATCCGTACCACCACGGTCATCGTATCTATAAGCCTCTTCGGTCAATGATGCCGACAGGAATCCCGACCACTTATCGGTATTATATTCAGCCTGTGCAAAAACACCGCCCCAGAATATCTCTCCAATGCTATAGTAATTGAACTTGTCACCCACTTTCAGCAGCTGGTTCTTGGTTTGGAATGCCAGCGGCGAGGTCTGCAGATAGAACTCACCACCCAGCAAATCATCAATTTCCTCTGTATGATACCCTTTATAGTAACGTAAGTCAATACCTCCCGTAAGAGTCAGGTTCTCAGTCAGATGATTCTTATAGGAACTCAGCATGCCATACCAGTCATGGTCATTGACAGCATTGGTAAAGATCACCTGCGACCCGTTCTGAGAAGCCGCATTGGCAGCCATAGCACGCTCGTAGTCGAACAAACCGTCCGGAGTCATCATCGCACCGTCTTTAGGGCGGCCGGTGTTGTTATCAATAGTCAGCCAATTGCTCATCGCGCCACGGGCACGGCGTCCGCCGCCTGTAGCCATTGAGCCGTATAGAGAAGTGGTCAGTGTCGATTTCTCGTCGATAGTCCAGTAATGATTCAAAGAAACCTGGGGCTTATGATAATAATTATAGCCGTAACCGCTACCTACCGCTTCACCGTTGATATAACCATATCCGTTATTGAAACGTCCGCCGTCGGGGCTGTTCTTGTAATCCTCGATATAGTGCATGGTAGAGCGCTGGTTGTGCCACTGGGGAGCTCCGAAAGCTGTCAATGACAATTTATGATGATCGTTGATTACCTTCGAGATATTTCCAAAATAAGTCCATCCTTCATAATTGGTACCTTTCACGTAACCATCTCCCGTATTCAGCGACCCCATGAATGTAATAGCCCATCCGTTGTCCATCAATCCGGTAGAGAAAGAAACCGAATACTTGCGGAAACCGTCGTTACCGATACCGAAATAAGCTGATCCGCCTTTCTGGGCTTCGGTACTTTTAGTAACCATATTCATGGTTCCTCCCACAGAAGAAATACCTAAAGCTGACGCACCCAAACCACGCTGTACCTGGATAAACTGGCTCACATCAGACAAACCGGACCAGTTAGACCAATAAACCTTACCGTTTTCCATGCCGTTGATGGGCACACCATTGATCAGCACGCCCAGGTTGGATGAATCAAAACCACGCATATTGATACGGGAATCACCATAACCACCGCTTTCACGGGTTACATACACCGAAGGAACTGATTTCAGCAATTCGGGGAATTCCAGATTACCTATTTTCTCCTCTATCTTGGCCAGTTTCACGTTAGAAATAGGAATAGGGGTCTGACGGTCACTCTTTATAATAGAGGCAATAACACTGACCTCACCCAAACCAATAGCATCAGGAGACATCTTGACCTCACCCAAGTCTATCGTATTGCTTCCTTTTACTTGATGCGTAATTTCGTTGTACCCCAAGTACTTGAATATAAGAGTAGCCTTGGAAGAGGTAAGTTTCAACACAAAGTTACCGTCAATATCCGTTA
>ERZ1027171.784-NODE-784-length-12574-cov-5.431744_pt1 | contig 12574 bp, 9 predicted proteins | sample MGYA00519274_ERZ1027171 | MGnify/ENA primary metagenome ERZ1027171 (study PRJEB26926, sample SAMN06164681) | human gut metagenome | biome: ENVO:00009003; feature: ENVO:2100002; material: ENVO:00002003 | host: Homo sapiens | place: USA | collected 2012 ... | reverse complement strand
AGCCTTATCGTCGGCAGCGTCAGATGTGTATAAGAGACAGAATAAAGAATGATTCTTTGCCTAAGAATTAAAAAATTAAATTAGAATTATTAAAGCACACCACGGCAGTGAAAAAATTCACTGCCGTGGTGTTTCTTATGATATTAACAAGAACACATTATTATTGATTTTTACCTTGAAAAGACACAGTAACAAAATTTTCTGCTTATACTAAGCCGCCTTTGCTGAAGAAAGGAAAAAAAGCCCTGTATTCTCTTAAAATACAAGGCTTTTACGGCTTGGAGCGGATGATGGGAGTCGAACCCACCTGTCAAGCTTGGGAAGCTTGCATTCTACCGATGAACTACATCCGCGTAAATGAATGACGCAAGGACTCCCTTGCGTCATAATTTGTGGTCGGAGTGACGGGACTTGAACCCATGGCCTCTTGGTCCCGAACCAAGCGCGATACCAAACTTCGCCACACCCCGAAATGCATTTATTCTTGAATGCTAAGGTATTATAATATATTTCGCATATAAAATCAAGGTTTTTTTAAAATTTCATACGAAAATTTCAGGAAAAATCTGTCTAACAAAGATTTCGTCGGATAACTCGCAACTTCAATCTGACTTTCACAGTTTTTCTGCTCCCTCTCTCCCCTGCGATTATCCGATAAATAACTGCATTAGATAAAACAGGCATTCCAAAAAAGGAATGCCTGTTCTCAGTTTAGCTGTTAACAGCAAGCTTACTCAGCATCGGGTGCATAGAGATCCTGCAATTTGACAAGGTGGTTGTATCTTGCCTTTGCGGTATCCTCTGCTCTCTGGAAGAGCTCTTCTGCTCTTTCGGGGAATGCACGGGTCAGCGAGGAGTAACGTGCTTCGTTCATAATGAACGCGCGGTAGCTCTCGGAGCCTTCCTTCGAGTCAATGGTGAAGGGGTTCTTACCCTGTGCTTTGAGTGCGGGGTTGTAACGGAACATATTCCAGTAGCCGCAGTCCACAGCCTTCTTCATCTCTGCCTGGCAGTTGGTCATGCCGCCCTTAATAGAGTGCATTTCGCAGGGGGCATAAGCAATGATGATGGACGGACCCGGATATGCCTCTGCCTCTGTAATCGCTTTGATGGTCTGATTCTGGTCTGCGCCCATCGCAATCTGTGCCACATAAACATAGCCGTAACTCATTGCGATTTCGGCAAGGCTCTTCTTCGCAATCGACTTACCAGCCGCCGCGAACTGTGCAACCTGACCGATGTTGGAAGCTTTGGAAGCCTGACCGCCTGTGTTGGAGTAGACTTCGGTATCGAACACCATAATGTTGACATCTTCGCCTGTCGCAAGCACGTGGTCTACGCCGCCGAAACCGATGTCGTATGCCCAGCCGTCGCCACCGAAAATCCAAACGGATTTCTTGGAAAGGTATTCTTTATTGGCGAGAATATCACGTTCTGCCGCACAGCAATCGCAAGCCTCTTTGCAAACGCAGTTTTCAAGCATTTCCACCAACGCTTTGGTTGCCGCCGTATTCGCCGCACCGTCATTTACAGTGTTCAAATACTGATCCAGCACTGCCTGCATTTCGGGATTGGAAGAGTAATCCAAAGATTTCACTTCGTCAATCAAACGGTTGCGGATAGCATTCTGACCGAGGTACATACCGAAGCCGTGCTCCGCATTATCCTCAAACAGGGAGTTTGCCCATGCGGGACCGTGGCCGTCCTTGTTGACGGTATAGGGAGAGGTTGCCGCAGGACCGCCCCAAATGGACGAACAGCCTGTTGCATTGGAGATGTACATTCTGTCGCCGAACAACTGGGTGATAAGACGCGCATAAGAGGTTTCCGCACAGCCTGCGCAGGAGCCGGAGAACTCAAGAAGCGGCGTCTTGAACTGACTGCCGATAACGGTATTGTTAGCAAGGTCTTCCTTGACGGTGACGTTGGCAACCATATAATCGAATGCCGCCTGTTTTGCATCCTGCGATTCGCGGGATACCATCTTCAGAGAAGAGGTCGGGCAGACGCCGATACATACGCCGCATCCCATACAATCCATCGGGGAAACAGCCATGGTATACTTGTAAACATCCTTGCCCTTACCCTTTTTGTCTACGATGGTCGCAACTTCGGGAGCCGCCGCCGCTTCTTCAGCGGTCAGTGCATACGGACGGATGGTTGCGTGCGGGCAGACGTATGCGCACTTGTTGCACTGTACGCAGGTTTCTGCATTCCACTCGGGAACCATAACCGCAACGCCGCGTTTTTCATAAGCCGCCGCGCCCTGCTCAAATGTACCGTCTGCATGGTCAACGAAGGCGGAAACAGGCAGGCTGTCGCCGTCCATTTTGCCGACGGGCTTCATAATATTGTCAACCATCTTAACAAGCTTTGCAGGACCGTTTTCGGTCACGGCAACTGCATCGTCGGCTGCATTTGCCCAATCTGCGGGAACGTCAATCTTCACGTATGCCGTAGCGCCTGCGTCGATTGCTTTCTCGTTCATTTCGACGATTTCTTTGCCCTTCTTCATAAACTTCTGGGCTTTTTCTTTCATATAGCCAATCGCTTCCGCTTCGGGAAGAACCTTGGACAGTGAGAAGAAAGCAGACTGAAGAACCGTGTTGGTACGCTTGCCCAAGCCGATTTGTGCGGCAAGGTCAATCGCGTTTACGGTGTAAAGCTGAATACTATTTTCCGCAATATAACGCTTGGTTTCTGCGTTGAGCTTTTCTGTAAGCTCTTCCGCATCCCACTGGCAGTTGATGAGGAATACGCCGCCGGGCTTTACATCCTGCACCATCTTGAAGCCTTTTTCAATATAAGACGGGTTGTGGCAAGCCACGAAGTCCGCTTTATTGATGTAATAGGGGCTCTTAATCGGTTTGTCACCAAAACGCAAATGGGAAATGGTTACGCCGCCTGTTTTCTTGGAGTCATACTGGAAATATGCCTGTACATATTTGTCGGTATGGTCGCCGATAATCTTGATGGAGTCTTTGTTTGCGCCGACGGTACCGTCGCCGCCCAAGCCCCAGAATTTGCACTCGATGGTGCCTTCCGCAGCAGTATTCGGCGAGGGTTTCTCGTCAAGGGACAGATGTGTAACGTCATCCTGAATACCGATGGTGAACTGACGCTCGGGATTCTCTTTGTCGAGATGCTCATACACGGCAAAGACGCTTGCGGGCGGTGTATCCTTTGAACCGAGACCGTATCTGCCGCCGCAGACCTTTGCGGTTCTGCCCATTTCATTGAGCGCGGCAACCACGTCGAGGAACAGCGGCTCGCCGATAGAGCCGGGCTCTTTGGTTCTGTCAAGCACTGCGATTTTCTTTGCGGTTGCGGGAATTGCTTCGCAAAGCTTTGCGGCGCTGAACGGTCTGTACAAGCGAACCTTGACAAGACCGACCTTTTCACCCTTTGCGGTCAAGTAGTCGATAACTTCTTCTGCAACGTCACAGATAGAGCCCATAGCTACGATAACCTTTTCGGCATCGGGCGCACCGTAGTAGTTGAAGAGCTTATAGTCTGTGCCGAGTTTTTGGTTGACCTTGTCCATATACTTCTCAACCACAGCGGGAACAGCTTCATAGTAGCTGTTGCAGGCTTCTCTGTGCTGGAAGAAGATATCGCCGTTTTCGTGCGAACCGCGCATAACGGGATGCTCGGGGTTTAAAGCACGCTTGCGGAACGCATCGACTGCGTCCATATTGCACATTTCTTTGAGATCATCATAATCCCAAATCTTGATTTTCTGAATTTCGTGAGAGGTACGGAAGCCGTCGAAGAAGTTGATGAACGGCACACGGCTCTCAATCGCTGCCAGATGCGCAACCGCCGCCAAGTCCATAACCTCCTGCGGGTTGGTCTCAGCAAGCATTGCAAAGCCTGTCTGACGGCAGGCATACACGTCGGAATGGTCGCCGAAGATGTTCAGCGCGTGGGACGCAACACAGCGTGCCGACACGTGGAACACCGACGGGAGCAATTCGCCCGCGATTTTATACATATTGGGAATCATCAAAAGAAGACCCTGGGAAGCAGTGTAGGTTGTGGTCAACGCACCTGCCGCCAAAGAACCGTGCACCGTACCTGCCGCACCTGCTTCGGACTGCATTTCCGCAACCTTAACGGTTGTGCCGAAAATGTTCTTTACGCCCTGTGCCGACCACTGGTCAACATAGTCCGCCATCGGGCTGGACGGCGTAATCGGGTAAATGCCTGCAACTTCTGTAAACGCATAGGATACATATGCGGCGGCATTGTTACCGTCCATCGTTTTCGACTTGCGAGAAACGACGGGTTTTTGAGTTTCTGCCATGGATATTTCCTCCTTGAAAGGTTTGTTAGCTTGTAAGGGAGCGGGAAAACCAACTCGTCTACATACAGATTTATTTTAACACGATATTTTTCGTGTGTAAACCTCTAATTCTCTGAAAATGTGGGAATTTTTTAATTTTATGCGTTTCAGGTGAATCGAATCACTGTACAGACGTTTTAAATCCGCATTTCACGGAAGGTTTCGGACATTCTTCCCGTGAAATCCCACTGCCGCCGCATATAACTGCACAGCGTCTCGGTATTTTCTTTGTATGCCGCACAAACGGAATCCGCATTCCCGAAATTTTGCAAAACGGCTTTTGCGGCGGCAAAACCGCTTTCCAGCGCGGCGGATATGCCCTCCCCCATCGGATTCAAAAAACCTGCCGCTTCGCCTGCGAACAGCACACGTCCTTTGCCGTAATCCACGATACAATCGGGGCGGATATGCGGCATCAGCCATTTTTCCGCTTTCAACTGCGTCTCCATTTGCAGATTGTGATTCGCCTGCAAAAAATGCACAAACCGATTGTAATACAGCGGAATATTTCGTTGGTCTTTCACGGCGACGCCTAAAACAAGACGGTTTTCTTTCACATTAAACCATGCGTCATATTCGGAAAGTGCGGGCTGTAAATATGCGTAGAAATAGTGATAATCTAAATCTATACTGCCGCAGTTAAAGGTTTGATAGGTTGTAATATACGGCGCAGTTTTTCCGAGCAGCTTCCGTTTCAGAGTATCTGTAACCCCTGCACAGTCCAGTACATATTTTGCCTGTTCGGTATAGGCGCTCTTCCCTTTTAATCCGACAGTAACCGCATCGTGCGCCTCGGAGCATTCCAGAACCGCCGTGCCGTCGCGCAGTTCTGCACCGCTCTGTACCGCTTTCTGCGCAAGCCAATAATCAAACGTGCTTCGCCATACATTTAAGCCTGCCTGTTCAAAACGAAATTCCCTGCCCCTATCATCGGTAAAAATCATACCTTTATTTTCCGTCGGCACGCACGCGGCGGAAAGCGGCACAGGCTCGCCGAAATACATCTGTACCAAATCCAAGGTCTTTTGAATCAGCTGTCCCGAACAGGATTTGTAGCGCGGCAGCTTACATCGCTCCGCCAAAAGCACTTTACAGCCGTTTTCTGCAAGAATTTTGGCGGCGGTGCATCCCGTAGGCCCTGCGCCGATTATCAAAACATCGTACATCGCTGTCCACCGTCCTTGCCGCTCCGATTCTTCGGATAAATTATAACCGTATGTTATCCCCGTGTCAATGTATAACGCTATTGACAAGCACAGTCTTACAGAATATAATTAAAACAATCGTTATATAACGCTTGTTTTAGAAGGTGAGGCGTTTATTATGCCGCCGAAGGCAAAATTCACAAAAGCCCAAATCACCGAAGCCGCATTCGGGATTCTTCGGGAAGAAGGTATGGAAAACTTAACCGCAAGAGCGTTGGGTGCAAAGCTCGGCAGTTCCGCCTGTCCGATTTTTACCGCTTTTGCCAATATGGAAGAGGTACAGCAGTCGGCGATTGCTGCCGCCAAAGCACTTTATAAAGAATATGTGGAAAAAGGATTATCGGAAACACCCGCTTTCAAGGGCGTCGGTATGCAGTATATTCAATTTGCCGTTCACGAGCCGAAGCTGTTCCGCCGACTGTTTATGACGGAGCAAACCACGGTTCCCGACTTTGACCGTGTTCTGCCGCTGATTGACCAAAGCTACGCAGAAATTCTTGCATCCATTACGGAGAATTACGGCGTTACAAATACGGCCGCGCAACGGCTGTATTCGCATTTGTGGATTTACACCCACGGCATTGCATCGCTTTGCGCCACCAAAATGTGCCGTTTCACAGAAGAAGAAATCAGCGATTTTCTGACCGAGGTATTTGTAAGCCTGTTAAAGAAATGCAAAGAGGAGCAAAACCATGATTGAGGTAAAATCCCTTACGAAATTTTACGGGGACGGCGAAAGCCGCTTTCAGGTATTGAAAAATATTGATTTACAAATTGCCGACGGTGACTTTGCCGTGATTCTCGGCGCCTCGGGTTCGGGCAAATCCACTTTATTAAATGTGATTTCGGGGTTGGAACGCCCCGACAGCGGTGCGGGAAAGCGTTACTGAACGGGTACCGTCCGTTGGCATATATCGGGTTTCTGTTGGGAACCGTATATCAATATGTATTGCTTCGTATGATGGTAGACATTGTAATCCGTGATATAGAAGGTGTTCCCGCGTATGAATTCGACTTTCCCGCGATGTGTCTTTCCCTTGCGGCATTCACTGTCATTTACGAAACCGTAATGTGCCTCTATGTCAAAAAGATAAAGAAAATATCTGTAAAAGAAATTATGACGGAATAACACTCGAGGCAAAGAAACGGAAGATATTCCGCATTGTTGACTTATTCCGAAAAATCGTATATACTATAAAGCAAATTATTTTGAAAGGAGTCCACAAATCATTATGGACGCAGACCCCGGGAGTATTATTTTAAAGGTTGTACTACTCTTTATCCTCACGCTTTTGAACGCTTTCTTCGCCATGTCGGAAATCGCCATCATTTCTTTGAACGACACAAAAATCGACAAGCTGGCGGAAGAGGGGCATAAAAAAGCAAAGCAAGTCAAAAAACTGACGGAAAATTCCAGCAACTTCCTGTCCACCATTCAAATCGGCGTAACCTTAGCGGGATTCTTAACCTCCGCTACGGCGGCACAAAGCTTCGCCACGATGCTTACCGATGCACTCGCAAATACCGCAGTTGCAAATGTGGTGCCGTTAGGAATTATCAGCGGCGTTTCCACGGTGTTAATCACTTTGGTTACCTCTTATTTTTCCTTGGTGCTCGGCGAATTGGCGCCGAAAAAAATCGCGATGCAGAAGCCTGAAAAGGTCTCGTTTGCGGTTGTGCCTGTGTTGTTGTTTGTAAGCAAGGTTACTAAGCCGTTTGTGAAAATTCTCTCGGTTTCCACCAATGCGGTGGTTCGCCTGTTCGGTCTTGACCCGAATGCGGACGAAGAAGAAGTAACCGAGGAAGAAATCCGCATGATGGTAGACGTCGGTCAGGAAAAAGGCGTTATTGAAGATGTGCAGAAGGAAATGATTAACAACATCTTCGAATTTGACGATATCGACGTGGCGGACATTATGACGCACCGCACGGATATGGCTTGTGTAGACGAGGAAGATTCTCTTGCGGAAGCGATTCAGCTTTCCATGGAAGAGGGCTATTCGCGCATTCCCGTTTACGAGGAAGACCCCGACAACGTGGTCGGCATTGTCTATATTAAGGACTTGTTAAAATACATCGGCTCGGCACTGCCCGAAACACTGCAATTAAAAGATGTGATGCGCAAAGCCTATTACGTCCCCGAAAGCAAGCGCTGCGGTGCGCTGTTTGCGGAAATGACCGAAAAACACATTCAAATGGCGATTGTCGTAGACGAATACGGCGGCACGGCAGGTCTTGTCACCTTAGAAGATATTGTAGAAGCGATTGTCGGCAATATTCAGGATGAATACGACAACGAGGATGAGGAAATTTCCAAAATCAACGAAACCACCTTCACCATTGACGGTGTAACCGATTTGGAAGAGGTTGAGGAACAGCTCGGGATTGAATTCCCCAAAGACGACTTTGATACCTTGGGCGGATTCATCATCAGCCAACTTGGATTTTTACCGCAGGACGGCGATATGAACGCGGTGGAATTTGAGAATATCCGTTTCACCGTGCTGAACGTGGAAGACCGCCGTATCGGGAAAGTGAAAGTAGAAATCCTGCCGAAGCCCGAAACGGAAGCGGGAGCACCCGAAAAGAAATCGATTTTTGACCGCGTTGACCGCAACGCATAACGTAAAATTTATACGGATTATTTTTTCAGCCGAAAGACGAAAGTCTTTCGGCTGAATAGTTAGGAGAAAATATGGAAGACGTCAAAAAGCAGGCATTATTTGAAACGATGCCTGTGCCGAAGGCGGTGGCACAGCTTGCAGTGCCGACGATTTTAAGCTCGCTTGTCATGGTGCTTTACAATCTTGCAGACACCTATTTTGTCGGTATGCTCAATGACCCTATCGAAAATGCCGCCGTCACGCTCGCCGCGCCGCTGTTACTTGCCTTTAACGCAGTCAACAATCTGTTTGGCGTAGGCAGTTCCAGCATGATGAGCCGTGCGCTCGGACGCAAGGATTTCGATACGGTGTACCGCAGTTCTGCGTTCGGGTTTTACTGCTCGCTTTTCAGCGGATTGGTATTTTCTGTTTCTTACACCCTGCTTCGCAACCCGTTTCTGCATATACTCGGTGCAAATGCAGAAACTGCGGGCGCAACGGACAGCTACTTATTTTGGACGGTAACCTGCGGTGCGGCACCCGCCATTCTCAACGTCGTGATGGCATATCTTGTGCGTGCCGAGGGCGCCGCCTTACACGCAAGCATCGGTACGATGAGCGGCTGTCTTTTGAACATTGTGCTTGACCCGCTCTTTATTTTGCCGCAGGGGCTCAATATGGGCGCGGCGGGTGCGGGCTGTGCGACATTCCTCTCCAACTGTGCGGCGTGCCTGTATTTCTTTATCTTCCTGACGGTCAAACGCAAAACCACTTACGTGTGCATTCGCCCGAAAATGTTCGTACTGAAAAAGGCGGTTTTGCTCGGCATTTTCGGCGTGGGTATTCCGGCCGCCATTCAAAATCTGTTAAACGTAACAGGGATGACGATTTTAAACAATTTTACCTCGGGGTTCGGCTCGGACGCTGTCGCCGCCATGGGTATATCCCAGAAAATCAATATGATTCCCATGCAAATCGCATTAGGTCTGTCGCAGGGCATTATGCCGCTCATCAGTTATAACTACGCCGCAAAAAACACCCCGCGTATGAAAAAGGCGCTGACGTTTTCATCGGCTATCTCTCTTTCCTTTTTGGTTATCATTACCGTCGGTTATTTCATTGGAGCGGAAAACTTAATTACGCTTTTTATGAAAAACGAGCAGATTGTCGCTTACGGTGCAAGCTTTTTACGCGGTTTTTGCTTAGGTCTCCCCTTTTTGTGTATGGATTTTCTGGCGGTCGGCGTATTTCAAGCCTGCGGGATGGGCAAAAAGGCATTGTTATTTGCGATTCTGCGAAAAATCGTGCTGGAAATTCCCGCATTGTTTATCCTCAATCACTTCTTCCCGCTGTACGGGCTTGCCTATGCGCAGTTTGCGGCGGAATTCGTGTTGGCAATCGCCGCAGTTCTTGTGCTTTGCTCTATATTCAAAAAATTGGGAAAGGAAAGCGCACTTTAAAATGAAATCCCCCCTGCCCTTTGAAAACCCGAATTTATTCTTTGAACTGTTCTTGACTTTCAAAAGATAACAGCGTATAATAACACATGTTATAGAACATTAGTTTTAGAAAGCCGAGTGAAATACATCATGGATTTATGGGCAGAATTAGAAATGAGCGAAACCCTTTCCGATATGTGGCAGGAATTGGGTATGAGTGCGGGAACGGCTTTGGTCGTTTTGATTGCCTTGTATTTTGTCATCAAATGGGCTGTCAAAAACGGAATTTTGGAAGCCCGTAAAGCATTGGAAAAGAAAAATCAGGCACATTCGGAATCCGATATAAAATAAGCACAAAAATCCCTGTCCGTTGCAACACACGGACAGGGATTTTTTCATATATCAGTTTTTTTAAGCCTTTGGTAAGCGGTTCGTAAATCTTCGGGGATATCCGCATCTGTCATAAGGTCGTGGACGGCGCAGGTGCCCGCTTTCGCGGCGGTTTCATAATACCAATGCTTATAATTCAAAGTATCTAAGGTTTCCTGCAACTGTTTCTGCTGTTCCAATACGGTTTCCCGCTGTTTGTCAATCAGGGCAAGGCGCTCGTTTATCGTTGCATCGCCTAACTGACACAGCCCCATAAACACTTTTATATCTTTAATCGGCATCCCCGTTCTTTTCAGGCATTCAATCACCCGCAAGCCTTCCATATCCGAATCCTTAAACATACGTATACCGCTGTCGGAACGCTCCACAAACGGCAACAGCCCCTCTTTGTCGTAATACCGAAGCGTAGACGGCGCAACATTCAGCTTTTTCGCGATTTCCCCGACCGTGTAGAACATGTAAAATTCACCTCAAAAAATTTTTTAAAAAAACGCTTGACTTAAAGTTAACTTTAAGTTTTATAATCTAAACAAACTTTCAGATATAGTATAACAAGCCGTATTTCGACTGTCAAGTGCGGGCAAAATTCGGCGCAAGGAGAAATTTTTATGTATTTAGAAAACATTCAAAGTCCTGCCGATGTAAAGAAACTGCCGATGGATGCGCTCGCCGTATTGGCGGACGAAATGCGGGCGGCACTGTTCAATAAGCTCAGCGCGCACGGCGGGCATTTCGGTCCGAATCTCGGATTTGCAGAAGCAACGGTTGCCCTGCATTATGTATTCAACTCCCCTACCGACAAAATCGTCTATGACGTATCGCACCAAACTTACTGTCACAAAATGCTCACGGGGCGCAAGGATGCATTTTTATACGCAGAAAAATATGACGATGTGTCGGGCTACAGCAATCCGCAGGAAAGCGCACACGACTTTTTCACCGTCGGGCACACTTCCACTTCCGTAAGTCTTGCGTGCGGTCTTGCGAAAGCGCGTGATTTAAAAGGCGATACCGAAAATATTATAGCGGTCATCGGCGACGGCTCATTGAGCGGCGGCGAGGCGCTGGAAGGCTTGGATTTTGCCTCGGAGCTTGAGAGCAATCTCATTATCGTGGTCAACGACAATCAAATGTCGATTGCGGAAAATCACGGCGGTCTTTATAGCAATTTACAGCTTCTGCGCGACACGGACGGCAAAGCGGAATGCAATCTGTTCAAATCCTTCGGGTTGGAGTATGTGTTCGTCAGGGACGGAAACAATCTTGCGGAGCTGATTCCCGCGTTCGCTTCTGTCAAAGACAGTAAGCACCCCGTAGTTGTGCATATCTGCACGCAAAAAGGCAAAGGATTCTTACCTGCCGAACAGGATAAAGAAAGCTGGCACTGGTGTATGCCCTTTGACCCCGAAACGGGCGCACCGAAAATCACCTTTGACGGGGAAGATTATTCCGAAATCACGGCAAAATATCTGCTCAAAAAGATGGAAGCGGACAAAACCGTAGTCTCGATTACTTCGGGTACACCTGCTGTATTCGGATTTACCGAAGAACGGCGCAAGCAGGCAGGCAAACAGTTTGTGGATGTGGGTATTGCCGAGGAAACAGCCGTCGCGCTCGCCTCAGGTATTGCGGCAAACGGCGGCAAGCCTGTTTACGGCGTATACAGCACCTTCCTGCAAAGAACCTTTGACCAGCTTTCGCAGGATTTGTGCATCAACAACAATCCCGCAACAATTCTCGTGTTCTCTGCGTCGATTTACGGTATGAACGATGTAACACATCTCGGTATTTATGACATTCCGATGATTGCCAACATTCCGAATCTGGTATATCTCGCACCGACCACGAAAGAGGAATACCTTGCTATGCTTGAGTGGAGTGTGGAACAGCAGAAACACCCCGTAGCGATTCGCGTACCCGGCGGAGAAGTCATTTCGGACAGCAGAGAAGTCAAGACAGAGTACGGCGATTTAAACCGCTTTACCGTTGCACAGCACGGCAGTAAAGTTGCCGTACTCGCGCTTGGCACGTTTTTCCCGCTCGGCGAACGTGTGGCGGAGAAAATCAAAGCGGAAACAGGCGTACAGCCGACGCTTGTGAATCCGCAGTTCGTCAGCGGGTTGGATACAGATTTATTGCGGGAAATTGCGAAAACACACGACACCGTCATCACCTTAGAGGATGGGCTTTTAGACGGCGGATTCGGTGAAAAGGTCGCGAGATTCTACGGAAACTCCCCTGTACGCGTATTGAATTACGGCTATCAAAAAGAATTTTTAGACCGATATAATGCAGAGGATATTTTAAAAGAAAATCGCCTGACCGTCGAGCAAATTGCGGAAGATGTGATGCGGTTGTAAAATAAGTTTTGCCCCGTCTGATTTCAGACAGGGCATTTTTTCAATTGCCGATTTCGCATATTTTGCAAAATCCGATGAAATTGCACGGAACGGTACAGAGGTTGTATAAACATATCATTTTGAGCATAGCGAAGAATCTCACACGGCACAGAGCAAATTGTACCATCGGTAGGGCGGGGTGCGGGTCTCCGGTGGAGACCTTTGAATACAAAGTATTCAAAAGCACCGACCG
>ERZ1027171.765-NODE-765-length-12764-cov-4.961445_pt1 | contig 12764 bp, 8 predicted proteins | sample MGYA00519274_ERZ1027171 | MGnify/ENA primary metagenome ERZ1027171 (study PRJEB26926, sample SAMN06164681) | human gut metagenome | biome: ENVO:00009003; feature: ENVO:2100002; material: ENVO:00002003 | host: Homo sapiens | place: USA | collected 2012 ... | reverse complement strand
GAGCCTTATCGTCGGCAGCGTCAGATGTGTATAAGAGACAGGTATGAATATCTGGCTGAGAGAAGAAATCAGTATCTGCTCGGCTTTTTCAACATGATCGTCGTTTATGGTATCTTCAAGACAGAGAGCAAGAGAAAATCTGTTCCCGAATCTTTCATTTATCAGAGAATCAGTGATGGATATTCTGTTAGCAGGACAATAGAGTAATGGACCTACACTGTAATATAAAACGTTATTTTTCATAACACTCCTTCTGACATATCTACAAAAATTCCCGTAAATAGGGTACCTTATAGAAATTCAATAAAATACTGCAGGTAATCCGGCCCATCACAGTGTGAAGGACCGAGTCAGCAGCTACATCATAGCACATTTCAGGGGAATAAGCCATAGAAAGAACAGGGGAATTTTCTTGAAATATAAATAGCAATATGATACAATTTTGAGGTAGAATTTATACGAAAATTTGGAGAAAATTATGGTTCCGCATTATTTTATGAAATTACTGTAGAACTTATCATGAACAGAAATAAGATAAGCAGATATTGAAGGTGAGATACTTATATGTTGGAACACAAAAAAATTCAAAACCTCAGTGATTATTTTGTCGAACTGAACAGCAGGCGGGAGAAAGGTGTTTATTTCTACCGTATTAACGGATATTCTGAAGAAGTCGGCGAATTTATAAAGAAATATTATGATACAGCAAGAAGAACCGGAGTGGTTATCGAAGGGAAGATACCTAATCCCGATGAGGGGAATCTTGCATATTATAATGAAATAATGGGAATGGATTTTCAGATGAGTATGGATTTTATCCATGTCAGTCTGAGAAAATGGCTGCCAAGGATGAATGAGTTTCAGAGACAGAATGTGGCAGCCTCCATTTATGACTCTCTGGATTCCCTGCGAAAAGCCGGGAAAACCGAGAATATGCTCAGGAACGCATATATCAAGTTCATGTGCTGGCTGTATTATAAATTTGAACGCATTGTAAATCAGCTTGGAGAGAACCATATCCCTAAAATATTATATGAAGGGCAGATAAGCAATTATGAGTTAATGCTCATATCGATTCTTTCCAATGCAGGCTGTGATGTAGTACTGCTTCAGTATGCAGGGGATCAGGGATATCTGAAAACAGATCCGGGTTCCGTTCTCTCAGACAGTTTGCAGATGGAAGGTTTGCAGCCATTTCCGCAGGGATATTGTGTGAAAAAGGTCAGAGATGAGATTCAGAATGAACTTAACAATGAGAGACTGTATGGAATCAGACCTTCGCTTACAAATTGTACAAATGCATGGATAAAGGGAAACGGCCTGGATGATATCCGCGAGAGCATTCTGTTAAGGGGAAATGACAGCCGTTTTTTTTATAACTGTTTCTGCAGGATAAACGGGGCAGAAGATAAGCTTACTTATGCAAATGAGTTATTCAGATTGCAGCAGGAACTGAGAAATTCAAAGAGAAATACAGTGATCGTAAGTAAAGAGATTCCAAGACCAACGCCGCAGGAAATTTCAGAGATAAAGAGGTCAAACTATACATCCGGAGATCAGATGCTCCTGGGACTTGCGTGTAATATACAGTATGGAGCCAATCCGGAGCTTCAGCGGATCCTGCATAAAACATTTGTGGATGTTATGCTGGCTGAATCTCAGAAGGAAGGGGAAAATCTTAACAGACTGACAAACAGGGCAGTGTATCTGCTGTGCTGGCTGAGAAGATATCTGCCGAAGCTGTTCATAAACTGGAAATCACCGGAGATTGGATGCTTTATTTATCTGGGGGGCTGCCGGAATGAAAACGAAGCTCTGTTTATGAGTTTCCTTGGACGGCTGCCACTGGATGTGCTGATCTTATGTCCTGATCTGAACATTAAGTGCTGTCTGGAAGATAAACTTCTGTATGAGGTCAACTATCCGGAGAGTCTGGCGATCACAGAATATCCGGAAGAGAGTTCTCAGGTAAAGATTGGAACAGCCGCTTATCATGCGGAAAGAGAACTTGATACTCTGATGTATCAGGACAGTGGGATATACAGAAATCAGCAGTATGTGAAGGCGAATGTTATCAATCTGCAGACCATGTATGAAGAGATAAAACTACTGTGGGATCAGGAATTGAAATACAGACCTAATTTCAGCACAGTTAACGGTGTGGTAAATATTCCGGTTATTTTTTCAAAAATCTCAGGAGTGAAGGATGGAAGTGTTTCTCAGTACTGGGAATCAATAGCAGCACTGATCACAGAGGATACTGTTGTTGTGAAAAGTGCTCCGTACATTGAACCAACTGCCTCCGGTCCAATGAAAGCCTTTGCCGTAGAATTTTATAAAAACGGAAAGCTTCTGCGGAATAAAATAAAGAATCATCCCAGATATCCTTATCATCTTCTTCGGGAGGAAATGCAGGAATTTATACTTGACAAGCTGCAGCTTCTGATCGAGCGGAAACTGATAAAGGGTATTGGGGAAAATGGTACAGAATATACAGTGATCGCGCAGATTCTGGATCTGCCTAAGGAGATTCTGCGTCTGATCCAGAAATTTGATTTTACAAAAAAGAATCCGAAACTGATATATATTAATACAGGGGAGACGATGATTTCACTTCAGGATTCGATTCTTGTAACATTCCTGAACCTGGCAGGATTTGACATTCTGTTTTTTGTCCCTACAGGCTATCAGAGTGTGGAGAACTACTTTGCAGAAAAACTGATGGAAGAGCACCAGATCGGGGAATATAAATACGATATGCAGGTTCCGGATCTGAATAACATTTCGACAAACAGTACCCGCCCCTCATGGCGGAGAAAACTTTTCAGGAGAGGTTAGTAGATTATGGGACTTGATTTCGGTAAATCATCTATGGGAAATCCTGCTCAGGCCGGTAATGGTCTTCAGGAGAAAAATGAGATTGAAGTTGTGGAGAAATATGATATTGTCGCTGACAGGCAGCAGATGAATGCTGAGCTGGTCAATTCAAAAGAAGTGGACGATATTGTCAGCACGATCGAAGTTTATAATATGGATACCATTGTATCTTTTGGTGCGAAAGCAGCAGAGGAGATTTCCAAGGCATCTGATGTGGTCCTCAACAGCATGAATATGTCGCAGCTTAATGAGACAAGCGAGATGCTTAAATCGCTGGCAAAGATCATGGATCAGTTTGACATTAATGAAATTAAGGATAATCCGGGACTTTTCGGAAAGCTTTTCGGAAATTTCAGAAAACAGCTGGATAAGATACTGGCCAAGTATCACACAATGGGCGAAGAAGTTGATAAGATTTATGTTCAGCTTAAAGGATATGAGTCTGAAATCAAACAGTCCAACAAAAAGCTGGATACCATGTTTAAGACCAATGTGGATTATTATCATGAACTGGTGAAATATATCCTTGCAGGAGAACAGGCATGTAAAGAGATTGAAGCCTACATTGCCCAGAGACAGCAGGATATGGAGAATACGGGAGATCAGTCTATTCAGTTTGAACTTACCAGTCTGAATCAGGCACTGATGATGCTGGAACAGAGGACACAGGATCTGAGAACAGCAGAGAATGTGGCAATGCAGTCCATTCCCATGATAAAGACTATGGAGTTCAGCAATTACAATCTGGTGAGAAAAATCAATTCTGCGTTTATCGTTACGCTTCCTGTATTTAAGCAGGCACTTGCGCAGGCAATTCTTCTGAAAAGGCAGAAGATACAGGCAGAATCTATTGCAGAACTGGATAAGAAAACAAATGAGATGCTTCTTAAGAATGCCCAGAATACAGTAGATGTATCGAAGATGACAGCTAAAATGGCATCCGGAAGTTCCATTCAGATTGAGACTCTTGAGAAGACATGGGCAACCATTACAAATGGAATCGAAGAGACAAGAAGGATCCAGGAAGATGCCAGAAAGAAACGCCAGGAGGATCAGGTTCGTCTGGAGGCAATCAAACAGGATTTTAACAAACAATACAATGTGCCACCGGTAAGAAAATAAAAACACAGAAAAAAGGGAGGATGAATGATATGCCTATTAATTTATCAAAAGGACAGAAGGTAGATTTAACAAAGAAGAATCCGGGACTTAAGAAGATCATGGCAGGACTTGGATGGGATGTAAACGCTTTTGATTCAGGTTCGGATTTTGACCTGGATGCAGCAGCATTTATGCTTGGTGCCAACGGAAAATGCCCTACAGAGAAAGAATTCATTTTCTATGGCAATCTGAAGCATGCCAGTGAATCAGTCATCCACATGGGAGATAACCTTACCGGTGAGGGTGAAGGTGATGATGAGCAGATCATGATCGATCTGTCAAAGGTTCCGGCGAATATTGAGAGAATTGCGTTTACAGTTACCATTTATGATGCAGAAGCAAGACGTCAGAACTTCGGACAGGTTTCAAACTCTTATATCCGTCTGGTAGATGAATCCAATGAGATGGAACTGATCCATTATGATCTTGGGGAGGACTTCTCCATTGAAACAGCAGTAGTTGTAGGAGAACTTTACAGACATAACGGAGAGTGGAAGTTTAATGCCATCGGAAGCGGATTCCAAGGTGGACTTGCAGCACTCTGCGGTCATTATGGTATTGAAGTAGCGTAATGTAAGAGACAGTCGGCTGTTTGGTAAAAATACTAAACAGTTATCAGGTATGGAGCTGTATAGCGAAGCGGATAAGACAATATGGGAGGAAAAATATATGCCAGTTAGTTTAAAAAAAGGACAGAAGGTCAGTCTTACAAAAGGTAACCCGGGACTTAAGAATGTAGTTGTAGGTATCGGATGGGATATCAATGCTTTTGATACAGGCGGAGATTTCGATCTGGATGCAGCAGCGTTCTGTCTGACAGATTCCGGAAGGGTTTCTGATTCGAACGATTTTGTATTCTATGGAAATCTTGTACATCCGTCCGGAGCAGTCCAGCATATGGGAGACAACCTTACAGGTGCCGGAGACGGAGATGATGAGCAGATTAAGATCGATCTGTCAAAGATTCCTGCCAATATCACAAAGATTGCATTTACAGTTACCATCTATGATGCAGAGGCAAGACGCCAGAATTTCGGACAGGTTTCCAATGCCTTTGTGAGAATCTTCAATGAAGTGACAGGAGAAGAAATCCTCAGATATGATCTTGGAGAAGATTTCTCTATTGAAACAGCAGTTGTATTTGGTGAACTGTACAAGAATGGTGACGAATGGAAATTTAATGCCATTGGAAGCGGTTATCAGGGTGGTCTGGCTGCTTTGTGCAACAGTTATGGTGTAGACGTAGAATAGTGCCGGAGGGCAACAGGAGGGACGAAAATGTCAGTAAGCTTACAGAAAGGACAGAAGGTAAATCTGTCAAAGGAGCATGCAGGATTAGCAAAGGTGATCGTGGGACTTGGCTGGGATGAGGCAAAGCCATCCGGCGGTGGTGGATTGTTTGGTGCATTATTTGGTTCTTCATCACATCAGGCAATCGACTGCGACGCTTCTGCAATCATGTTGAAAAATGGTAAATTTACAGATAAAACAGACCTGGTATATTTCGGCAACCTGAAACATAAATCCGGGACAGTCAATCATATGGGAGACAATCTTACAGGAGCAGGCGAGGGAGATGATGAGCAGATCGTTATTGATCTGTCAAGAGTTCCGGCTGAATATGATAAGATTGTCATTGTTGTCAATATCTATCAGGCAGTAAAGAGAAAACAGCATTTTGGAATGATCCAGAATGCATTTATCCGTCTGGTTGATGCCAGAAACAATAAAGAAATGTGCAAATATAATTTAACTGAGAATTATTCAGGTATGACTGCGATGATTTTTGGGGAAATATACAGGTATAACGGTGAATGGAAATTCAACGCCGTAGGAAATGGCACAACAGATCCCGGACTTGGGGAACTCTGCCAGAGATTTGTGTGAAAATAAAAAGAGGAGCTGTTATGGTTCCTCTTTTTATATAAAATCCGGTAACTGTCTGTCCATGATTGAACAGTTGCAAAACCCGAAAGAGGAGGTTGATTATTATGAATGAAATAAACAAAGAGGAGCGAATGCAGGGCCTGTCCGGACAGCAGGTCAGCGAGAGCAAGGCGAAGTACGGCACCAATGAGCTGGCGAAGAAAGAGACTGAATCACTCTGGTCCATGTTCATCGGCGCATTTGATGACATCTGGATCAAGGTATTATGTGCGGCTCTGGCTCTTAAAGTTATCCTGGCTGTGCTGGGAATCTTTGTCCCTGCATTATCCGGCGGAAATGATGTTGTGGAGATCATCAGTATTGTGATCGCAATCGCACTTGCTACCGGTTTCAGTACCCTGTCAGAGTACAGAAATACTTCAAGAAGTGAGGCGCTTCAGGAAGAATACAGCAAGACTTATGCCAAAGTTGTAAGAGACGGAAAGCTGGTCAATATTCTTACCAGTGAAATCGTTAAAGGTGATACGATCCTTATCCAGGCAGGAGATAAGGTTCCGGCAGATGGTCTGTTATTTGAAGGTAAGATCAAAGTATCTCAGGCGGCATTAAACGGTGAATCAAGAGATGAGAACAAAGCAGCAGTAACCAATATGGACGAGGCAGAATCTACGGATTACTCCTCACATGGAAAAGTCTTTATGGGTTCTGTTGTGACTTCAGGCGAAGGTTACATGATCGCAACTGTTATCGGAGACAGTTCTGAATTAGGAAAGATAAACAAAGCTCTGACAGATACCTCCGAGGAAGATGAGCGAAAAGATACTTCCAGCCTGAAGCTGGAGGGTGTGGCAGCAGGTATCGGTAAACTGGGTGTGTCAGCTGCAGCGATCGCAGGTATCCTTCATGTTGTCCTGACTCTGATCAGGGCAGATCAGGCAATCACTGTTGTTTCCGTTCTCCTTGTAATAGCAGAAGCAGTTATGCTTATGGCTTCTATCGTGATCATGGCAGTTCCGGAGGGACTCCCGATGATGAACAGTCTGGTTCAGTCAATGAATACAGAGTCCATGTATAAAAAGAATATCCTTGTCAGCCACAAGGCGGCATTTTCAGATTCTGCTTACATGAACGTGCTGTTCAGTGATAAAACCGGAACGATCACACAGGGTAACCTGTCACTGGTAGAATTTATCACAGGTAACGGTGAGATTGTTGATTCCATCCAGAGCAGGGAGTTTATAGAAGCTATCACCCTGAATAACCTTGCAAAGATTTCCTCAGAGGGAAAGGCAATCGGAAGTAACAACATGGACAGAGCACTGCTCTCTTATGCCATTGATCATGGTTATAATGATTATGACAATGATCCGGAGAAGGTAGAAGAGATCAGCGGATTTGATTCCGAGAAGAAATGTGCCACTGTAAAACTGAAAAACGGACTTGTTTACTGGAAGGGTGCTACAGAGAATATCATTGATAAAGTAACACATTACATGCTTCCGGACGGGGAAGAAAGAGAGTTTACAAAGGCAGATAAAGATAAAGTAGAAGAACAGATGCATGCACAGGCAAAGAGAACCATGAAGCTTCTCTCCGTAGCAAAAATCAGCGATGGAAAGACTGTTCTTATGGCAGTTCTGTGTCTGCGTGATAATGTCAGAACAGATGCGGTTGAGACTGTTCAGATTCTCAATGATGCAGGAATCCAGGTAGTTATGGTTACCGGTGATGCAGAGGAAACTGCAGTAGCCATTGCAAAAGAGGCAGGTATTCTTGCAGATGAGAAGAAGGACGTGGTTCTTACCCATGAAGAAATGGAAAAATTATCAGATGAAGAGCTGAAGAAAGTTCTCCCGAACCTGAGAGTGGTAAGCCGCGCGAAACCGCTTGATAAGAAAAGACTGGTATCTCTTTCACAGCAGATTGATAATGTCTGTGGTATGACCGGTGACGGTGTGAACGATGCTCCCGCATTAAAACAGGCAGACATTGGTTTTGCAATGGGAGATGGTACAGCAGTTGCACAGGAGGCAGGAGATGTTGTTATCCTTAATAACAGTCTGACTTCCATTAAAGACTGTGTGCTTAACAGCAGGACTATGGCGAAATCTGTTGGAAAATTCCTCATTTTCCAGCTTACTGTAAATATCAGTACTCTGTTAATGAATATCATTGCACCGATCCTGGGATGGACAGAGCCGTTTTCCATTGTCCAGATCCTTTGGATCAACCTGATCATGGATACACTGGCTGCCATGGCGTTTGGTGGAGAACCTATTCTTGATAGATATATGAAAGATCAGCCGGCAAAGAGAACAGATAATATTCTGACTCCGTACATCAAGTCAGCGATCGGAGTAAGTGCAATATTTATTACCCTTGGTTCTATCCTGATACTTGAGAATATCGGCGGCATTACCAGTTGGGTAATCCCTGCGGGCTGTGCAGATCCGGAGCTTTATGAGAAAACATTTATGTTTGCGTTCTTCATTTATGCGATTATCTTTAACAGTCTGAATACCAGATCTGAGAAGTTTAATCTGTTTGAGCATATCGGGGAGAATAAGAACTTCGTACTGGTAATGGGAGCAATCTTTGTTCTTCAGACCATTATCATTGAAATCGGGGGAAAAGTATTTAACACAACTCTGCTTGAGCCAAAGGCATTACTGGTATCCATGGTACTTGCAGTACTTATTATACCGGTGGATCTTATCAGAAAAGCAATCATGAGCAGGTAAACAATACGTATGAAATAATAATTATGGGGCTGTCGCAGGTAATAACAGTGCGGCAGCCCCATTCTTGGAGGAAGAGAATGAATGGCATTTTATGCGCGGACATGGACAATACCATAATATATTCGTATAAGCGCAATATCGGTGAAAATAAATTAAATGTTGAGTTATATAATGGAAGAGAAATCTCGTTTATTTCTGAAAAAACGCATGATCTGTTGAAAAAAGTAAGTGAGAAGATGACTATCATACCAACATCCACAAGGACGGAAGAACAGTATAAACGTATTGATCTGGATATAGGAATCGTACCCTATGCCCTTGTCTGTAATGGAGGAGTACTGCTGGTAAATGGTAAGCGTGACAGAGAGTGGTATCTGGAGTCGCTGCAAATGATCCGGAATAGCAGACCGGAAATGGAAAAAGCGCAGCAGATTCTTGCCGGGGATTCCAGACGAAAGTTTGAGCTGAGATTTCTAGATGAGCTTTTTATTTTTACAAAATGTGAAAAGCCAGAGGAAGTGGTTGAAGATCTGCAGGCAAAACTGACTACGAAGCTGGTGGACGTATTTCATAATGGAGAGAAGGTATATGTTGTTCCTGTAAATCTGAGTAAGGGAATGGCTGTGAGAAGACTTCGAAAGAGGTTGCAGCCTGCATATATCATAGCAGCCGGAGACAGCGAATTCGATGTTTCCATGGTGGAAGAAAGCGACCTGGGATTAGTTCCGGCCGGATTTAAAAAGATTTACGGTAATGGTAGCGACAGATTCAAAGAGACAGTGATGGAAATGGAGGCAGGAAGACTGTTTTCGGAAACATTACTTGAGAAATGTTTGGTTTTATATTTTAAAGAGCCGGACTGACTGCAATTCTATAAAATATTGCAGTCAGTCCGGCTCTTTGTTATATCAGGCTGTTAATCCATACTGACGCGGATTCCGCTCTGACGTTCAGATGGCTGAATGATAACCGTAACATTATCTCCTCCATGCCACTCAAACTGATAAGACTCTCCGGAAGTCTGGCCGATGAAAGTTTTCCAGTAATTCGTTTATTTCATGTATTTTTCCAGAACCGGAAACTGTACAGGTCCGATGTCCAGAATCCGGCGGTGAAATTCTTTCAGGTCGAAATCATCTCCAAGTCTTTTCTGACAGACTGTTTTCAAGTCAAGGAAATTCAGATATCCCCAATAGTATTTCAGATAGTTACCGGGAGTTTCCACAATATACTGATAGATTTCGGCAGCAGTGGAAGCATTGTTGATGCCAAATGCTTTCAGAAAGACAGCAGTGCGGGCTGCATCCCAGCCCCTGTAATGAATGCCGATATCGATCAGGGAGTAAATGCACAGATTCATACTCCTGTTTAACCAGGCAAACCGGACGGCATTTTTGGCAGAATCCGGATTATTCATAAGGGAGGCGGCATATTCATAGCCGTATGATTCCACGTAGGTTGCCCAGCCTTCCACGTAGCCGGAGGAGGTGACCAGATATCTGATGTCAGAGGGATTATTTTCGGCAAAAGAAACTGTCTGATAAAGGTGACCGGGAAATCCTTCATGTGCCAGTGTGCCGAAAAGCTCCAGAGAAGAGGTACGTCCGGAATCGTTGATATAGATTACGTTTGGGGTCCGGGTATCCACAGGCGGCGTGAGATAAAAAGCAGGACTTAAAAATTTTTTCATGGAAGGATGAACTGTGCGGAGTTCGTAAGTGGCATCTTTCAGTTCTGGGAAATCTTTTTTCATCAATTCCGGAAGCTTCTCCAGCATCTGAGTCGGTGTCAGCGTAAGTTCACCGGAACATTGATTCAGCCTGTCGATCAGGGAGGAATTCTGTTTCAGCAGGGAAGATATCTCCCGATAGTCGGACAAAAGCTGAGCTGACAGCCTTTTTTCAATTTGTCCGACAGGTACATAGGTTCCTGTCTGGCTTTGCAGCAGGTAGAGGTAATATTCACGCCCACCCTCAAAAAATGCCAGACCCCGGCTGCTTTTGCCTGTACCGCGAAGACTTTCCAGACTGTCTGCCAGTTCCTGATAAGCAGGGATCACTTCGGTTAAGATCAGTTTATGATGATATGTACAGAGTTTTTTCTGATCTTCGCTGCTAAATGCAGGGTTGGAGAAAGCTTTCAGTTTCTGCGCGAAAATATCATCCATGTAGTTGGAATCAGGATTTGCGACAAAAGAATGACATTGTTTCAGGATACGGTCCAGAGTTGTGTCGCTCATGAAAAGCCCTGACTGGGATTTCTGCTTTTCCAGTTTTATAATACTTTGAAAATATGGCCTGACGGTACTCAGAAGTTTCAGATAATCAGAGATATCTTCTTTTGTCCGGAAAGTATATTCCGCCAGAAGAATGGGAAGTTGTGCCTGCACACCCAGGCCTGGTCCCAGCGGCTCATCCAGGGCGCTGTTTTTTCCAAGGGAGGCTCTGGTGTGAAAATAGAGAAGAAGCATATCACAGGTAAGCCGGTTTTCTTCGGAAAGTCTAGAATAGGCAAAGGATTTCAGCTCTTTCTCATATTCCAGACAGAGACTGGTGGTCTTAGCCGGGTCAGAAAGTGCAGTTCCAAGAGTTGCCTTGGGCTTTCTGATACCTTTTTTTTCAGGGTGTGCAAGAGTGTAGTGAAGGGTGAGGGTATTGCTGCATACTTCGGACCGGAATAATTTTTCCGTAAAGGTCTGAAAACGGGAGTTTTCAGAAACAAAGTGGTCGGAGAGAACACCCATGCTGATGCCAATGGCAAAGACCAGACACAGGCTGAGGATTCTTTTAGGGATATTTTTACAAATACGCATATCCACCTCGGAATCTGCTTTTTACTATCTTATTGAAGGAAGGCATGAAGTATGCTTTCGGTAACATTATTACTGTTCACACACCATTATCCCGCGAGGTGTTTTGGCATAAATATGCCAAAATCCCGAGACATACAAGCCAAAATTCATTCCAAATGCGCGTCACACTTTTTTCATTTGACAAAATTGGGATGTTATGTTAACATACACAAATGCGTAACAAAACGTAATAAAAATGTAATAATTTTACAGCGATGTATAACAGGAGTTGATTAGTAAAATGAATAATAAAATAAAGACAATTTTGATGGCAGCAATTATGAGCTCTGTGGTTCTGACACAGGGGGTATGTGTAAGCGCAGCACAGTTTGATGATGGCGCATCAGCGTTTTCTGATGGAACAGGAAGTGTAAGTGCTCTGGCAAGTACACTGGCGAAGCAGACAGAGGAACAGACACAGGAGTTTGTTGCGAAAGAAGAGGAAGCAGCTCAGATTCGTGAAGAACGAAGAGTAGAGAAAGCGGAAAAGGCTTCTGAGAAGGCAGAGCAGGAAAAAACAGCCGCGCTGGAGAGTATTCAGCAGACAGTTGAGGATACAAAGAAAAAAATTGCCGAAGAAGCAGAAGCGAAACGTCGGGCAAAGAGACAGGAAGTGGTAAACTTTGCGCTGCAGTTTGAAGGAAATCCTTATGTTTATGGCGGAACAAGTCTTACAAACGGTGCAGACTGCTCAGGATTTGTAATGTCTGTATTTGCCAATTTCGGTTACAGTCTTCCACGTGTGGCTGCAGCGCAGTGTGATGCCTCCACAAAGAAAGATATCAGCCAGCTTGAGCCGGGAGATCTGGTATTCTACGGAAACGGATATATTGATCATGTGGCACTTTATATCGGAGATGGAAAGATTATTCATGCCAGTAATGCTGCTACAGGAATCAAGATTTCCAATTATGATTATGAGAAGCCGGCAGCTGTAGGTACGTTCATGGAATAGCTGTAACGCCTAAAATTATATGATTCGACAAATTGCACAAAGAATGTCGAGAGGTGGGAAAAGTGGATAAAGTCATACACACTCTATCCACATACCCGATTATTGAAAAATCCCGTAAATTAAAGTTATACACAAAGTTATCCACATTATCCACATTTTATGTATGTGGAATACTCGATTTACATAAGGAAAAAAGAAACAAATGTTTTGTATAAAATGATAAATCGACATTTTTGGACGAAAAAATCCACAAATCTATTGACTTTTTTATATTCTAAAAAACATATAATAT
>ERZ1027171.757-NODE-757-length-12818-cov-5.769490_pt1 | contig 12818 bp, 13 predicted proteins | sample MGYA00519274_ERZ1027171 | MGnify/ENA primary metagenome ERZ1027171 (study PRJEB26926, sample SAMN06164681) | human gut metagenome | biome: ENVO:00009003; feature: ENVO:2100002; material: ENVO:00002003 | host: Homo sapiens | place: USA | collected 2012 ... | reverse complement strand
TACGAGATACTGATCGGTCTCGTGGGCTCGGAGATGTGTATAAGAGACAGTCGAAAGACAGCTTTTCAAACTGGAATATGCGGGATTCCGTCATCAGGTTGCGCGGGTCCATATAGTACGCGACAACTGCATCGGAAGCCTGATACCAGCCTTCGGCGGATTTCAGATAATTGCCGTTCGCATCTTTGTAGCAGTATTCGGGATGATTTTTGAAAGTGGAAGAACTGACCACATTTCGGAACGGTTCACCGCGATAGCACTCGTTATCCATCACTGTGTTCCAATCCAAACCCGTGTCGAAGAAAGTGAATTTCCAATTCGGGTGCGCTTCGGCAAGCGATTTTAAATAGGGACGGTATGCTTCGGGATATGCGTAAATATCCACTTCGCCGCCGGGAACAGGGTCGGGCGTACCGTCAATCGTAATATAATTCGCTGCGGCATATCCCTCTAAAACCTGTCCGCTTTTCATTTCATAGGCGATTTTATACCAAATCGGATAATTCACGGTATCGCCTTTATCGCTTTTGAATTCGCCCAAAATCGTTACAGTATCCCCCGGGCTCAGCCTGAAGGCTTCTTCATAGCCCGTACCCGGACCTTTTCGGATTTTCAAACTGCTTCCCTGCGTCACAACCGTACCCGTTAAAGCAAAAACGGGCAGCACCGTAATACACAGCAGTAACAGCACCGCAAGCACGGAACGCAGAACTTTTTTATTTTTCATGTGCACACCATATCCTTTCTTTCGCACTGCACATTTTTGTACATCAGTTATTTTTCAAATACCCCACGATACCGCGGCAAATTGCCGAGGCAAGCTTGTCCTGATTTACAGGGTCATAACATGCGCTGCACTCTGCCGAATTGGAGAGATAACCGCATTCTATGAGTACGGACGGACACTCCTCAATACGCGTCACACCGAACGGATAATACCGCACACCGCCGTCTTTCGGTATGACTTTTGCACGCATTGCCGCGTCATTTTTGTAAATATCCTGCCAAGCACCTGCAAGATTTGCATGAATGCTCTTTGCCAACGGCTGTGCATACGCGCGGTAATAATACACCTCGGTGCCGCTTAAAGAAGCGCTCGGCGAAGAATTGTGGTGGAGCGAGATATACGCATCCGCCCCCGCTTCGCGCGCCATGCGCCGACGGTCCGCTTTGCTGTAATACGTATCGTTTGTGCGGAAAATCACAACCCGCACACCCTGCGCTTCTAATTTTTGCTTGAGAAGCGCAGATACGCGCAAATTCAAAGCGGATTCGTACATTCCGTTCACGGCAATCGCACCGCAGTCGCGTCCGCCGTGCCCCGGGTCGATTGCCACAACCGCATTCCGCACGGATGTGGGTTTATTACGGAAACTGATAACCAATCGGTTATCGCTCGAATAATAGGCACGGTAGCCGCAGAATTTGCCGTTTTGGCGCAGATACACGCGCAGAGTAGATGTACCGTTTACACCGACATTGCGCCATTCTGCGAACTTTACAACATTACTGCCCGAAAAGTCCGCCGACCCTTCGGCGGCATTGGTATAATAAAACGTAAAATCGATATACTGCGCCGTGGAGTCCGTCACGTTGAACACACGGTCCATGTACCCCTTATGATATGCCTGCGGTTTCAGCTCCGAAACAAAGGGAACTTTCCAGTTCATTGTTAAAATCACATGGCTTTCACCGCTTGTGTAGGATTTATATACGGAAGCGGTGTTGGTCGGCAGCACATAGCCGTCAAAGCTTTTTGAATCCGCCTGCTCTACCTTATAGCCCGATTTGGTGATATAATACGCCTTGCCGTCAAACGTGCCCTCGCCCGTAATATAATCGTATGTACCGCCGAGAAACGGCGTGCACAGCGGCGAGGATTGGTCGTCTGCGGTATTGCCGGGGCAGGTCTCGGCATAATCGGCAGTCACCTGTAAAATACGCGCCGCACCTCTGCCGTAATCCGTTTCGGGAGACAAAACATCGACCTTTCCCTCACCCGAAACAACAGGCGGTTTCACAACGCCCTGCCCGACGTCTATGGGGATGTCGGCATATTGCAGTGCGTTCACCGTAACAGACGCGCCCGAAAGCGTCTCGGCTTGTCCGTTTTGTTCAGCCGTAAAACGAAGTGTGCCGAGCTTCTGCTTTTTCGGTTTCCCTGCGGGAAGCGTAAACGAGCCTTTATAAGTCACATAGCCTGTCCCGTCTGCGGTTTCTTCGGACGGCACAAGAGAAACGGTGGTTTTACCGAGGGTTACGGTTACCGTTGCACCCTGCACCGCTTCGGCAGAAACCTCTAACACCATGCCGCCGTCTGCGGAAAGATTCTTGTTCGGCGAGGCTGCCCGCAGAAGCACAGGGGCTTCGGTGGTCGGCTCCGCAGTGGTGTCCTCGGGAAGCGGCTCCGACGCGCTTTCCGTTTCCGAAACGGTCTCCTCCGAAAACGCCGGGGCATGCACCGTCTCTGAAAGCCAACCCTGAAAAATCGCCGTAAACGCAATCGGCACGCTCAACAGCAAAAGCACCAGCGCACCTATCCATTGCTTTTTATATGTATGCATTGTATGTCGGTTCGTCCCCCCTTTCATTTGATTATGTACTTTCTTCGATTATTTTTATTGTAACACATTTCTGAAATTTTTCCACTCTTTTTTCATAATTTCGGCGGAATCCGACATGTAAATGCTGGAATAGGTATAAAGCGCAAACCCGCCGTAATGCGGTAAAGTGCGGCAAAGTTTCAGCTGACGCGCCAAAATATCTTCCTGCTGTGTCCATTCGAGTGCACCTGTGCCTGCGTGTACATCCTCTTTGCCGCATTTGTATGCCGCCAGCCCGAAGCACAGAGAAACATTCGGCGCGAAACGCAGATTCGCCCACTCTGCGGCGGTTTTTTCAAACGGCTTAGCGGCATTTTCAAAGCCGTAATACAACTGCGGCATCAAAACGTCCAAAAATCCGGGCTCGCGCGCCCAGCGCTCGACATCGGCATACAGATTGTCATGATTTTTCCGAATGTCCCCGCCGGGGCTTATCACCAGCTGTGTCTGCGGATTTTGCGCTTTTATCGCCGCATACAGCGCGCTTACAAACATGCTCACATTTTCCCGCCGCCAATCGTCCTGCGAAAGTCTGCCGCCTGCCTGCTGATAGGATGCATAGGAGGCGGCATCTACGGACGGGTCATTCGTCGGGTAAAAATAGTCGTCCATATGGATTGCGTCTATGTCGTATTTCTGCAAGATTTCACGCACGCCGTTAATAATCAGTGTTTGCGCTTCCACAGACGAGGGATTGAGATAAATTCCGTCCTCGACCAACAGCAAATTCTCTGTTTTTCCTGCTTCGTACCACTGCTTTGCAGGATTGTTATCGCTCAATTTTTCCCATTCCGCAGACAAAAGCACGCGATACGGGTTAATCCATGCCTGTACGGAAAGATTCTGCGCCTTCGCCGCCGCCAAGAAAATCCCGAGCGGGTCATAGTCCACCCCCTGTCCCTGTGTTCCCGTCAGATATACACTCCACGGAAACAGCTCGGACGCGTAAAACGCATCGCAAAACGGGCGCACATGCACAATCACGGTATTCATGCCCGATTCGCGGATATTTCGGCACATCTCCTCCGATTTATTTTGAAAATCCGTCTGTGTCCCGCCGCCCAATGATTTCATGGACAGCTCATTGTAATTCACCCATACCGCACGAACCTCTTCGCTCGCCGAAACCGTCGGCGGTGTCGCCGGCATCTCCTGCGGCGGCTGTACCTGCGCACTCTGCCGAAGAAAGAAATATATTGCACCCGCCGCCGCGGCAATAAAGAGCACTGCCAAAAGAAACCGTTTTTGCATATTGTAAACCCCTTTGACTTTTTAACAAGCACATAATATAATAAGTGTGGTGATATTATGGTTTTGGAAGCAAAAATTTTGCTTGTCTATTGTATTTGTATTTCTGTCGTAGGGGTATTTATGACAGTTTACGATAAATGCGCCGCAAAGCGCAAAAAAAGAAGAGTACCCGAACGGACTCTTCTTGCTTTGGGAATATTGGGTGCAGCACTGCCGATGTATGTAACCATGCACATCATTCGGCACAAAACACGGCACAAAAAATTCATGTGGGGACTGCCTGTAATCATTTCGGTGCAAATCGGGCTTTTGTATATGTGGTATATCTACCTGCCCATGCCGCTGTAAATATCAGCTCTTATCTTTTTCGGCTTTCGGTTTATCGGAGCCGATTTTTCTTTCTTCGCCTTTCAGAATCCGTTTGATGTTGGAACGGTGCATAAACACAATCAATACGGCAACCAGCGCAGTGGAAACCGTCGGTACAAGCGTCGGTTCGCCTTTACAATAATAAATCCCGAACGTAATAAACGGCAAAAAAACGCCCGAAATAATGGAAGCAAGAGACACCATTTTGCTTGTAAACACCACAACAAAAAACGGAATCATGACAAGCGGAAAAGTAAGCGGTGCAAGCGCGGTGGTAGCGCCGAGTGCGGTTGCCGCCCCCTTGCCGCCCTTAAATTTAAAATAGACGGGAAACATATGCCCGACGACTGCAAAAAACAGCGCAATATACGCGCAAAGCTGTGCGTCGCCTGAAAAGCTCAGCACATATTTTGCCAAAAGCACCGCCGCAGAGCCTTTAAGCGCGTCAAAAACAAACACAAATGCCGCCGCGCGCTTGCCGAACGTGCGCAGGGTATTGGTCATACCCGCGTTGTTTGAGCCGTAGTCGCGAATATCCTTTTTGTATTTTACCTTGGAAAGAATAATGCCGAAGCTCAAAGAACCGAGCAAATACGCAACTGCCGCAGAGAGAATATAAGAAAGCATATCTTGAAAAGCACCTCTGTAAAATCTTTAGTATATTGCAAATTATTATAAAAAGAGGCTGTCCGTTTGTCAATAGGTGTATTTTGACGAAAAAGTGCGGATTCAGGAATATTTAAGGAATTTTTGCCTTTACTTTTGCAGGATACTATGCTATTCTTTTGAAGATAAAATAAACTCAGGAGGTTATCCATGCAACTTGTTTACAACATCAAAGACAAACCGAAATTCGGACAGCTGATTGTGTTCGCATTTCAGCAGCTGCTGGCAATTCTTGCGGCAACCATCGCCGTGCCGTCCATTGTCGGCAACGGGATGTCGCAGTCTGCGGCACTGTTCGGCGCAGGTATCGGCACAATCGTCTATCTGCTTTTCACAAAATTCAGAAGCCCTGTATTTCTCGGCTCCTCGTTCGCCTTTTTAGGCTCTATGTTCTCCGCCTTTGCAGGTGCGGCTTCGGCAGAAGCGGGCTATGCGGGCATTATCCTCGGCGCTGTATTTGCGGGTCTTGTATATGTCGTCATTGCACTGGTGATTAAATTTGCAGGCGTTGCATGGATTGACAAGCTGATGCCCGCCGTGGTCATCGGACCGACAGTTGCCATCATCGGTCTTTCGCTCGCGGGCAACGCCGTCAGCGACCTCACCTTGGGCAAGGTTATGGCGGAAGTGCCCACACAGGAAATCGTAGACGGTGCGATTGTGGAAGGTACATCCTTCGTTTCCGCCGCAAGCCCCTATGTCGCGCTTGCCTGCGGACTTGTAACCCTCTTTGTGGTTATGCTTTGCTCGGTATTCGGTAAAAAAATGGCAAAGCTCATTCCGTTTATCATCGGTATTCTTGCGGGGTACGCCGCGGCGGCAATTTTCACCGTCATCGGTCTCAAAACAAACAACACCGCATTGCAGGTAATCGACTTCAGCGTTTTCAGCAACATGAAGCTTTTCGCGATTCCCGACTTTTCGTTCCTGATGGCGGCAAAAGGTCTTTCCGCTGTAAACGGAAAATACATTGCAACCGTTGCAGTCGCCTATGTGCCTGTTGCATTCGTCGTTTTCGCAGAACATATTGCAGACCATAAGAACCTCTCCTCGGTTATCGGTCAGGACCTTCTGAAAGAGCCGGGACTGCACAGAACGCTGCTCGGCGACGGCGTCGGCTCTATCGCGGGCGCGCTCTTCGGCGGCTGCCCGAACACCACCTACGGCGAATCCGTCGGCTGTGTCGCCATTACGGGCAACGCTTCTGTCATTACCATTCTTGCAACCGCGGTTATGGCAATCGTCATTTCGTTCTTCGGACCGTTCGTCACTTTCCTTGCAACGATTCCGAACTGCGTCATGGGCGGCGTCTGCGTGACGCTTTACGGCTTTATTGCCGTGTCAGGTCTGAAAATGATTCAAGACGTTGACCTCGGCGAAAACAAAAACCTCTTTGTGGTTGCCGTCATTCTGATTTGCGGTATCGGCGGGCTTACCGTCAGCTTCGGTCAGGTGACGCTCACCTCTATCGCCTGCGCCTTGATTCTCGGTATCATCACGAATTTAATTCTCGGCAAAGCCAAAACCGCCAAAGCGAAATAATTCTTGTGTAATCGAATAAAAGCAGATGCTTTAAAACATCTGCTTTTATTTTTATATTTGCATATAAAAAGAGGGATTTTTATGATTTATACCGTCCAAAACAAATATCTGAAAGTCCGTGTCGCGCAGTTCGGCGCTGTGCTCACAAGCATACAGTCCCAAGAAAGCGGACACGAATTTTTATGGCAGGGCGACAAATCCGTCTGGAACGGGCAGTCCCCGATTCTGTTTCCGATAATCGGAAAACTGCTTGACGACAAATGCCGCATTGACGGCAGGGAATATGAAATCATCCGCCACGGGCTTGCACGGCACAGAGAATTCCAGTGCATTGCCGAGCGCGAAAACGAGCTTGTATTTTTACAGAAAAGCGACGAAGAAACCAAAAAAGCCTATCCGTATGACTACGAATTGTATATTACCTTTACAATAGACAAAAACAGTCTCACCGTCACGCATATGGTCAAAAACCCGAATGCGAAAACCATGTATTTTTCACTCGGGGCGCATCCCGCGTTCAACTGCACGCTTGGGGACAAATTGGTTTTTGAAAAGCAGGAAACGCTTGTCAGCGAACGCATTGACCATGATTCCGTGATTACAGGCGAAACGGATTTGATTCTTGAAAACAGCGATACCCTGTTGCTGACAGAACACCTGTTTGACAAAGACGCACTGATTTTTGAGGGCGTGCAGTCCGATTTTGTTACACTGCACCGAGAAGCGGCGCGCACGAAAATACGCTTTACCTTTGGTGATGCGCCGTTTCTTGCGATTTGGGCAAAGCCTGCCGCACCGTTTGTCTGTATTGAACCGTGGTACGGTGTAAACGACAGCTACGACAGAAAAGACGATTTTTCCGAGAAACGCGGAATTGTCGCACTGCCCGCAGGCGGGGAATTTTCTTTCTCCTGGAAAGCGGAATTTTTTGAAAATACGGAAACAGAGGTGAAATAAAAATGCATATCCCGCAATGTGAAACCAACGCAGTGGAGATTTTGGATTTTGCCCCTGCTTTGGAAAGTGCCTTACAGCCTGCCGATGATTACGATGTTGCACGCTGGCTGTTTGTGCCGAACAAATATGACGAATACCGTTACATATTGGGCACACGCGGGGAAAATCCGCTCATTTGCTACGGCATCAATCCCTCTACCGCCGCGCCCGATGCGCTCGACAACACCCTGAAATCCGCCGAACGCATTGCACTGCACAACGGCTTCGACAGCTTTATTATGCTCAATGTCTACGCCCAGCGCGCCACCGACCCCGACGATATGGAACGGAATTTCAACGCCCGTTTGCACGAAGAAAACAAGAAAGCATTCCGATATGCGCTCACCTTATGCCACGGCGAACACCCGACGGTTTGGGCGGCTTGGGGCAACATTGTGGAAAAGCGCAAATATTTGAATCTCTGCCTGTCTGAAATTATTGCCATCGGAAACGCCCATAACGCAAAATGGGTTTCGGCGGGCAAAATTTCCGTAAAAGGACATCCGCACCATCCGCTGTATTTGAAGAAAGACAGCCCCTTAGACTTATTTGATATGGAAAGTTATCAAAAGCGGTTTGTATAGTCTGTTCTTTTGTGCATCAGTACAATAGCACAAAATAAGTTTTGATTCAAATCCGCAGGACGGCACTGTACCGTTCTGCGGATTTTTGCGGACTGCGGCGGGTAAATATCCGCACAGATACCCCCCACAGCCTGAGAAAATCACAAATTATTGCAGTCTTTTTGAAAAACATCCAAAAAGTGAAAAGACATACCGACGCAGTCTGCCCGTTCGCAGATTTGGAAATGGTACTGCATATACAGTGAGAATTCCGAATCGCTGAAATCATTTATTGCGTCGCAGAAAAATTCAGACAGCATATCCGTGCCGACAAAGTGCAGTCGGTGTACAGGGAATTTGCGCATCAGGCAGTCGATATCCGTTTTGCGTGAAAAGGCGAATACAATTTCGGGAAACGGCTTTATTTGAAAATTTTCGGTGAGTGTATTGCTTTTCCGAAATTCTGCAATTTGTCGCTGCAAAAACAGATTGTAAACGGTTGTATCATTGTTGCAATATGCCGCGAAAATTATGCCGTTCGGTTTTGCCGCACGTATTGCCTCGGCAAGTGCCTTCGATTTGTCAGCTTCACTGAACAGATGATACATCGGACCGAGCAACAGAACGATATCGTAAGTATCGCTGTCTATAAAATCCAAATCCACAGCGTTTCCTTTATAAATATGTAAATTGCTGTTATTCTTTGATTTTCGCTTTAAAATCTCAATATGCTTCGGCAACAGCTCAACGGCGTCGACGGAATACCCCTGTTTTGCAAGGGCGCAGGAATACCGCCCCGTCCCCGCACCGATTTCCAAAATACGCGCCCCTGAAAACAGATATTTTTGTATATAGTGCATCGTCGTCAGATATTCTGTCTCATGGCTTTTGCGCAGAAACCGTGCGTCTTCATCATATTGCGCATAGTACGCTTCAACATAATTCATAAAATCGCTCCTGTTCCGACGCGCACGAGGTCAGCCAATCCTCTTTTAAAATGCCGTATCTTTGGCTGTCGCCCGTGCCGAAGCCCGCTTTATAATAATGCTGTTTGAAAATGCCCTCTTTGCGCATACCGAGCTTTTCCATCACGCGCCCCGATGCAGGGTTGCGCGTGTCATGCGCGGTATAAATACGGTGGAAATTCACCTCGTTAAATAAAAATGCAACAACCGCACGTGCGGCTTCTGTCATCATACCCTGATTCCAATAGGGGAAGTCAATCTGCCAACCGAGTCCTGCATCCCAAAGCCCGTCGGACTGCACCACGTTGATACTGCCGATAACTGTGCCGTCAAGTTCAATCGCCCAATTATATTTGTCTTTTTCTTTGGATTCCTGCGCCCACAAGTCGGCAATTTGCTGGGATTCTTTTAAGTTTCGGTGCGTTTGATAGCTCAAATAGCGCGTCACTTTCGGATTCCCCGCAAAGCGGTATATATCTGCCGCATCTGTACTGCGAAATGGGCGGAGCAATAACCGCTCTGTGCGAAGGGTCTGTGTGCCCTTATGGTGTGTCAATTCTTCTCCGTCCTTTGTCCAAATCACTTCTCTGCACCGAAACGTGACACTGCCGTCAAATTTTTGATAGGTGCTGTGGTGATGGAATACAAGCCCGCATTTTTCCAAAACGTGTCCGCTGGCGGTATTTTCCACAGCGTGGCAGGAACCGATTTTCACAGCACCCAAATCAACTTTTGCAAATCGAATCATCTCCTGCGCCGCCTCGGTGGCGTAGCCTTTGCCCCAGCTTTGATGCCGCAGGTTGTAGCCGACACGCCATTGCTGACGGTCAGTTTCCCAATAGACGCCGCCCGAGCCGATGAGTTCACCGCTTGTCTTTTCCACAAAGCCGAAATCGTAATCCGCATCGGAACTGTGGTCAATGCTTCGTAGCCATTCGAGTGTTGTGTCTATCGTTTCGTGTTTTGGGTATATCATATATTTTGCGACGCGTTCGTCGCTTGCCCACGCGAAAACCGCAGGCGCGTCTTCTACGCACAAAGGTCTTAAAATTAACCGTTCGGTTTCTAAAATCGGTGTGTACATATACATTTCTCCTTGTTTAAAATTTTGTTCGCTTATTTCCTGACGCGTCTTGAGAAAACAAACGAAAATATATAAAAAACCGCCGATGCGTTATGCATCGGCGGTGTGAAGAGCAAATTTAAAAAATCTGTTATTCAAAAGCCCGATGAACACAACGCAAATAAGCCGACTGCGGCGTGCGCGTCGGACGGTTTCATATTCATCGGGAAAAGATGCAATTGCACAGTGTTCACCTGCCTTTCATTTTGATTCAGTATAACACACAATTTCGGTTTGTCAACAAAAATTTTAAAATACCGGGTGAAGAATCTGCTTCACTCGGTATTTTTGTTTCACATCTGTTCCGATTCAGCGAAATACAAACAGCTTTTCTACGGGAATTTCAAATAAGTCCGCGATATCAAAAATAATATCCAAAGAAACCCCTGCGTTGGCAAGCTCAATTTTGCTGACGGTAGTACGGTCAATATCCAATTTCTCGGCAAGACCCTCCTGTGTGTAACCGTTGAGCTTTCGGTAATAGGCAATATTCAGCCCCAAAAGGCGGTATTTCTGTTTATGACTTAATTTCATTTCAATCACCGAAAAAATAATACATGAAAATTTTTGCCGATTACAGAGAATAAAAAACCTTAAATTATGCTTGATATTCTACATTTTAAGAATTAGAATAAAGAAAACGCAAAAAAGGTCGATTTTATGCATCGGGATATTTTAAAAACACGGAAAGCAGATAAACACAGGCTTCCCCGAACCAAAGCGGAAATGCACAGCCGTAAGCTGCAAATTGCACAAATCTTAGGCTTGAGTGCGTTGGTGTTCGCCTTATTTTTCTCATTACTCGGTCTTTTATGCGGCTGTGTCGGTATCTGCAAGCTGAACGCCGTGTCCCCTTCGGTAAAATCAGCGGAATACGGCAGTGCGCGTTTGGCGGTTGGATTCGGGTTTGCATTATCCGTGCTGATGCTGCTTGCAAAGTCTGCTGTTTTTTTATTTTTGATTGAAGTTTTTTAACTTTTTCTTAGAACTCTGTGAACGGTTTTAACGGATTTTATATTTTCTCTTCATCTTTCTGTAATCGGGGCAGGATATACTATAGACATACTAATTCACAGGAGAAACGGTTATGAATATTTTAGTCACCTTAGATTCCAATTATGTCACGCCCTTGTGTACAATGCTTTCCTCGCTGATTCGTTCTAATCCGCGCACAGCGTTTGATATATATGTCGCATATGCGCACTTAACAGAAGCGGATTTTCAGCGAATCGGAAAAGCGGTGGACGGCAGCGGCAGCCGTATCATCGGCATTCGCGTACCCGATTCCTTATTTGAAAAAGCACCCGTATTAAAACGAATTACCAAAGCAACCTATTACCGACTGTTTGCTTCTATGTATTTGCCCGAAACACTGGAACGCATTTTGTACATCGACCCCGACACGCTGATACTCCGCGATATTTCCGCGCTGTATCATCTGCCGTTCGGCGACAACTTCTTTGCGGGCTGTACGCACATGAATTCCTTTACCAATTTTGTGCAAACCGCACGGCTCGGCATGTCGCCGAAAAACGCCTACATCAACGCGGGTGTACTGTTGATAAACCTGCGGGCACTGCGCGCCTTCTTTTCGCCGAACGATGTGTTTGATTTTGTAGAACGCCACGCATCCACGCTGTTTTTGGCAGACCAGGACGTCCTCAACGCCTTGTACGGCGACCGTATTTTGCCGTTGGACGCGGAAGTCTACAACTGCGATGAACGCGTGTACCGCCGTATTTTGAAAAAATTCGGCAAAGCGGGTGCGGAAAGTCTTGTGCGGCATAAAACCTGTATTTTGCACTACGACGGCAAATACAAGCCGTGGAAACCAAATTATAAAGGCGAGCTGATACAGTTTTATCCGCACGCGGCACGCTGTCCCTCTAAACTTTTGCGGACAAAAAGCGTATGAACAGAGCTGTAAAAAATGCAAAAGAAAAGCTGTGTGCCATGACGCGGCGGCAGTGGATATGCCTGCTTTTGCCCGTAGGCATTCTTCTCGGACTGACTGCGATTTTATATGCTGTGTTCGGCAGAAAACTGTTGGTCGTTATAGAAGACCCGCTGGCATTTCGGGCTTGGATTGACAGCCTCGGTGCATGGGGCGAAGCGACATTTGTCGGCATACGCACGGCGCAGACGGTGTTTAAATTTATTCCCGCCGAGCCTTTAGAGGTCGGCTCAGGCTACGCTTTCGGTATTTGGGGCGGACTGTTTCTATGTATGCTCGGCACGGAGCTTGGCAGTGCCGTGATTTTACTGCTTTCCAAGAAATACGGGATGCGCTTTGTTTCGCACTTTACAGACCCCGAAAAGCTGAAGGAATTTTCCTTTTTGCAGGATAACCGCAAACTGCGCCCGTTACTGTTTTTAATTTATTTTATTCCGGGTGCGCCGAAGGATTTACTAACCTATTTTGTGGCGTTTACGGACATCCGTCTGTGGGAATATTTGCTGATTACCGCCGTGGCGCGGATTCCGTCTATCATTACCTCGACCATGTGCGGTGCGTATTTCGGCGAGAAAAACTATCTCGCCGCCGTACTTGTGTACGCCGCAACCCTTGCTTTAAGCGGTATCGGCATACTCGTATACCGCCGTATTATGCACAAGGGTGCAGAAAATGGATAAAAATTTAGCTCCCCTTGTCAGGGGAGCTGTCGCGTGTAACGCGACTGAGGGGTAGTCCTGTCTCTTATACACATCTCCGAGCCCACGAGACCGATCAGTATCTCGT